>Ga0181530_10000004_pt1 | contig 297949 bp, 244 predicted proteins | sample PEATcosm2014_Bin_42_FD_119769 | JGI IMG/M metagenome (GOLD analysis project Ga0181530, IMG submission 119769) | Peatland microbial communities from MTU Mesocosm Facility, Houghton, MI, USA - PEATcosm2014_Bin10_60_metaG | ecosystem: Environmental > Terrestrial > Soil > Wetlands > Peat | place... | reverse complement strand
CATCGCTCAACGGATAAAAGGTACGCCGGGGATAACAGGCTGATCTAAGCCAAGAGTTCACATCGACGCTTAGGTTTGGCACCTCGATGTCGGCTCATCGCATCCTGGGGCTGTAGAAGGTCCCAAGGGTTAGGCTGTTCGCCTATTAAAGCGGTACGTGAGCTGGGTTCAGAACGTCGCGAGACAGTTCGGTCCCTATCTGGTGTGGGCGCAGGAAACTTGCAGGGAGTTGTCCCTAGTACGAGAGGACCGGGATGAACGGACCCCTTGTGTACGAGCTGTCACGCCAGTGGCACCGCTCGGTAGCGAAGTCCGGAAGAGATAATTGCTGAATGCATCTAAGCAAGAAGCTCGCCCTAAGATAAGGTTTCCCAATCCCGCTTCGGCGGGATAAGAAGGGCAGTCGCAGACTACGACTTTGATAGGCTGGAGGTGTAAGCGCAGTAATGCGTTGAGCTGACCAGTACTAATCGCCCGTTCGGCTTAATCATAAAACTTACCCAAGCCGTCGTTGGCTTTCTCCAACTACGCTGGGTGGGCTTCACAAGCATGCCTTGTGATACACAGTGCGTTCGACTGCGGGTCGAACTTGTAAGCGCCAGCCTCTGTTGTCAGGATTCTTCCGCTTTTTGCGGAACGAATTTATCGATTTTCCGGTGGTCATACCGCGAGGGTCACACCCGTTCCCATCCCGAACACGGAAGTTAAGCCTCGCCGGGCCGATGATACTGCACGGGTAACTGTGTGGGAACGTAGGTCGCCGCCGGGATTATTTTAGACCAGGCCCCGTTCTTCGGATCGGGGCCTTTTTCTTTTGCGCCCTGCGGCTCTCCGCAGCTAGACAAATTTCCTCGCCTCTGCAATTCTCACTCTTTATGCCTCCATCTCTCATCGTTCACGGTGGTGCCTGGGACATCCCAGATGAAGCCGTCGAGGCCTGCAAGGATGGTTGCCGCCGCGCACTGGAGGCCGGCTGGGCGGTCGTCTCCCGCGACGGCCACGCCCTCGACGCCATCGAAGCCGCCGTCATCGCTCTTGAGGACGATCCCGTCTTCGACGCCGGCTATGGTTCGCATCTCAATCTCGACGGTCAAGTCGAATGCGATGCAATCGTCATGGATGCGGCCACTCTTCGTGCCGGTTCCGTCGCTGGGTTGCACCGCGTCAAGAATCCCATCCGCCTGGCCCGCGCGGTTCTTGAAAAATGCCCGCACATGATGCTCATCTCCGAAGGCGCCGAGCGCTTTGCCGCGCAATACGGCATCGCGCTTTGCGATCCACAGGAACTCGTCTCTCCCGCCGAGCGCGAAGCCTGGCTCCGCTGCAGCAAAGATTCCCATGCCGCCAGGCATCACCGGGGCCACGAACAAGGCACTGTGGGTGCTGTCGCGATGGATGTACACGGCCGCCTCTTCGCCGCCACTTCCACCGGGGGCACCTGCTGTAAACTCCCCGGCCGCGTCGGCGATTCGCCTCTCATTGGCTGCGGTTGTTATGCTGACGCCGAAACTGGCGGCGTTTCCTCTACCGGCTACGGTGAAACCATCATGAAAGTAGTTCTTGCCAAAACGGCCGCCGATTTTTTGCGTCCCGCCGCTTCGAGTCCGCATCGCGCTGCACAAGCTGCCGTCCAACTCCTCGCCAAACGCGGCAAGGGCACCGGTGGCCTGATTCTCCTCGATAAACGCGGCAATCCCGGTTTCGCCTTCAGCACCCCGCGCATGGCCTATGGCTACGTTGCCCCGGACTCCACCTTTGTCACCGCTGTCTAGTCGAGCGCGGTCACTGTGTGTGAAGAGTGCCCGCCAGCGCATGCCGCGCCTACACAGCCTGCGGAAAGGCTAAAACGCATCCAAAGGGATACAAGGAAGCTGCACTGCGTATTGACCCTTGCGGATTCTGCATCTAACATTCTTGCAATGCCGCGTCCCCGCAACGCCGCACACACGGAATCCATCATGCGTAAACTTGCATTTCTCTTTCTCTCTGTTCTTCTTGCTCTTCCCGCGGCGGCACAATCCGCCGACGACATCCTCGCCAAATATCTCGTTGCCCGCGGCGGCTTGGACAAGATCAAGGCCGTGCAATCCGAACGCGTCACCGGCACCATCTCCTTCGGCCCTGGGGAGGAAGGCCCTTTCGTCGTCGAACGCGCCCGGACCCTCAAAATGCACATGGAATTCAATCTCAATGGGCAGGTCATCATCCGCACCTACGACGGTAGGTCCAAAGGTTGGACCTACAATCCTTTCGCGCCCAACCCTTCCGTCCAGCCCATGACCGAAGCCGATCTGCGCAGCATTTTCGAGGAAGCCGATTTTGATGGTCCTTTCGTGGATTACAAATCCAAGGGCAATCAAATCGAGTTAGCCGGCAAAGAGGATGTTGAGGGGAAACCCGCTGACAAACTCAAGCTGACCAACCGCAACGGCGATATCAGCTATTTCTTTTTCGACGCTACCTCGCACCTCGTTTTAGAGTGCCAAGGCAGCCGCCAGTTTGACGGCAAAAACATTCCCTGGGTTACCTTCTTTCGAGACTTTCGCGAGGTCAAGGGTCTGAAGTACCCATTCCTGATTGAGTATCAAGAGCCCGGCACGGAAAACGCTCACAAGATTACTGCGGACAAAATAGAGGTGAACATTCCGATCGACGAAGCCCGTTTCGGCAAGCCGAACCCGCCTCCTCCGCCAGCGCCTCCGGCAGAGCCTCCCGCCGCTGAATCCCCCAAACCCAACTGAATTCTTCCCCCTCTCCGGCGCGGCCGCTGCTCTCGAAGACTTCTGATGTTGACCTTAGGATGTTTTGTTGCCATGTGAAGCTTGCCCTCTCCAGCTCCCCACGGGGCCTTACCCTGGGTTATCTTTCCTCTATGTCCTCCCCAACCAACTCGAACCCCGTCGGTCTGTGCGCCAACTGCCTTCACGCTCGCCCCGTCGAATCGGCCAAGGGCTCGCAGTTCCTGTTATGCCAGCTCTCTCAATCTGATCCGCGTTTTCCTAAATACCCACGCCTCCCCGTCCTCTCCTGTTCCGGCTACCAGAAAGCTGGACCGTCTGAGACTGAAATCCAAAGTTGAAGAGGGATTCCTCCGCTCCGGGACGGCCAAAACCGCCGTCCCTCCGGTCGGAATGACAAGCTTTGAAGCGAAGCTCTTCCGCACTTGCGCAGGCGTCACGGTGGATTCAGTATTCGGTTGCTCTCCTTCACATATTACCTTTTGTGGTCTTACACCGTGCTATACTCCCGCCAGGGAGCCTCCCATGACCCAACCCTCCCTTCATCGTTTCTCTGTCATTGCTTCTCTGCTTCTTTGCTTCGTCGTCCCCTCTTCCGCCGAGTCCCTCAAAATCACCAGCAATCCTCCTGGCGCCAGCGTCGAACTTAACGGCGCCCTCGTTGGTACCACGCCCTTTGAAAAATCCTTCCCGGGTGGCTATTTCCATCGCACCCACACCGTGATCGGCCAGCGCCTGGAACATCCCCTAGTCGCGCGCGTGTCGCTACCGGGTTATGCTACGCGCGAGATCCAGCTTACCGATGGCCCCATGGAGTGGGTCGATCTCCACGGCCACAATCACGGCCAGTATTGGCTCTTCAAATCCGACCATTTTCATGCTGACCTCGATCCCATTGCTTCTACCTTCACAGGCAATGTCGCTGCACCAGACTCCGCGAGAGCAGCCTCCCCACGGCCAGAGCTATCCATGGAAGAAACTGTCCGCCGCGCCAAGCCCGCTGTTGTCTGCCTGAAATCTTTCGAGGGCCTTGGCTCCGGCTTCTTCGTTACCGACACCGGTATCATCGCCACGAACGCCCACGTTGCCCGGGGCGGCGCCTCGCTCCTCGCACTGCTTCCGAGTGGTGTGCAGCTTCAGGCCAAAGTCGTCTACATTGACGCCGACCTCGACATCGCCCTCGTCAAAGTCGCGCCACCTTCTCCAGACTTCGTCTTTCCTCTTCTTCCACTCGCCGATCTTTCCTCCATTCACCAGGGAGACGCCGTCCTGGCGATTGGCAGCCCCGGCGACGCCATGCTGTTCAGTGTCGCCAAGGGCATCGTCAGCGCTGTCGGCAAGTTCGCCTCTGCCGGACCGGGCACTTGGATCCAAACCGACGCTCCCATCAACCCGGGCAACTCCGGCGGCCCACTTCTCAATTCCCGCGGCGAAGTCATCGGCCTCAACACCCAGAAAGTCGTCAGGAAAAATGTCTCCGGAATCGGCTTTGCTCTCAGCTCTGCCGACCTCCTCGCCGTCCTTCACCGTTTCTATCCCGCTCTTTCCATTCCCCCTGCCACTGCGGTCGAGACGTCGAGCCATCCCTCCGATTCCCAGGACGCTACAAGCGCGCCATCCTCCGGGGACCCGGCGAGTTCCGAATCCACGGTCTCGTTTCCCACGGCGAACTCATCGCCCGAGGGCTTTGGCCAGATCACCATTACTTCTGATCCCGATGCCGCCGAAGTCTTCGTCGACGGAAAATTTGTCGGCAACACACCAGCGACCTTGAAACTTCCCGCTGGCCCGCACCTCTTCCTGCTCAAGTCTCCCAGCCGCCTGGATTACTCCCGTACCGTCGAAGTGCCGAAGTCCTCCAAACTAACCTTGAAAGCGCTCTTCGACCCTCCGCCTAAGTCGTAAAGCAGGCAGTGACAAGGATGTCCGGACTCGATGCGCTTTCCCAGGCAGAGCTCTGTGCTTGTGCTCCTCTTCGTTGCCCCTGCCATTTCCATGTGCTAGCATTTCCCCGTTAAGAAGAGCGGACCAGGGATTTAGCGTTTTTCCTTCGCCCCGCTTTACGGGACCCAGGCAGGGCCTCGCTCTCCTTCAAACCAACAACCTCGCCAGGCGCAGGCCCGCGCCTGCTGTTTTGTCGGCGGACCGTCGCCCGGTGACCTCAGTTGGCCACACCTACGCGGAGGTCTGTAATGAAAATCTATCCCACCAAGGACATCAGAAACGTTGGCATTGTAGGTCACGGCGGCACCGGCAAGACGCAACTGGTGTCGTCGTTACTCTTTACCGCCGGGGCGACCCAGCGCTTTGGCAAAGTTGCGGAAGGCACCACCACCACGGACTGGGACGACGAAGAAATCGCACGTAAAATCTCCATCCAACCGGGACTCGCCCACGCCGAATGGGCCTGCACTCTTTGCGCGGGCAATACCGTCAAGATTAATTTCCTCGATCTCCCCGGTTATTCCACTTTCATTACCGAAACCAAAGCTGCCCTGGTCGCCGCTGACGCTGCCCTCATCACCGTGGACGCCCACGTCGGCGCACAGGTCACCACGGAAAAAGTCTGGGATTATTGCGCCGAGTACGACATCCCCCGCGCCTTTGTGCTCACCTGGATGGACCGGGAGCTTTCCAGCTTTGAGCGTTGCATGGAATCCCTGGTGGAGCTCTTTGGCCGCACTGTCGTCGCTCTGCAGATGCCGATCGGCTCCGAAAAAGGTTTTCGCGGCGTGGTGGATCTCGTGGCCATGAAGGCCCACCTCTACACGCCCGATGGCGATGGCAAAGCTACGATCGAAAATATTCCCGATGCGCTCCTCGATGAGGCCAAAGAAGCCCACGAAAAGCTCGTCGAAATGATTGCCGAAGGCGACGACGAAATGATGGAAGAATTCTTCCGCGAAGGCACCATTCCCATTCAGGACCTCATCCCCGCGGTCCGCAAGGCCATCGTCGCGGAAAAGATTGTTCCCGTGCTGATGATCTCTTCCACGCGAAATATCGGCAATGCCAGCCTGCTTACTTTTATCGCCGATGTTTTCCCGCATCCGGACGAGCATGCGCAGGTCGGCTTCAAGGAACCCGGCGGCAAGGGCGACCGCATCGACCGCAAGTACGACGACGCGCAGCCTCTCTCCCTCTTCGTTTTCAAAACTCTTGCCGATCCCTTCGCCGGCCGCATCAACTATTTCAAGGTCAAGAGCGGTGTCCTCAAAAACGACGCCACGCTTCTCAATTTCAATCGCAATGTTCCCGAGCGATTTCAGCACACCATGGTCGTGCAAGGGAAACAGCTCACCGAAATTCAGGAGCTCCACGCCGGCGATATCGGCGCCATCGCCAAACTGAAAGAAACCATCACCGGCGACACCCTGGGCGACAAAAACGCTCCCATTTACTATCAGCCTGCCCAGTTGCCAGAGCCTTCCATCACGTTTGCGGTCGAGCCCAAGTCCCGCGCCGATGAAGACAAAATCGGCGTCGCCATTCATAAAATCATGGAAGAAGACGCCGCGCTGCGTTTCTCCCGTGATCCCCAGACCAAGGAATTTCTCCTCGCCGGAAACGGCCAGCAGCACGTTGAGGTTGTTGTCGCCAAGCTTCAGAAACGCTACAACGTCAATCTCACTCTCAAGCCGCCGAAGGTTCCCTATCGTGAAACCATCCGCGGCAAAGCCGACGCCGAGGGCAAACACAAAAAACAGTCCGGCGGGCACGGCCAGTTTGGTGTTTGCCGCGTCAAGTTTGAGCCCACGGAGCGCAACAAGGGCATCGAGTTCGTCGACGACATCTTTGGCGGCGCTATCCCCAACAACTGGATTCCTTCCGTCGAACGCGGCATCCGCGAAGCCGCCGCACGGGGTCATCTCGCAGGTTTTCCGATGACCGATTTCCGCGCCACCCTCTATGACGGCAAGTATCACGATGTCGATTCATCGGATATCGCGTTCAAAATTGCCGGCTCTCTTGCCTTCAAGGAAGCCATGAAGCAGGCGCGGCCCGCTCTCCTCGAACCCATCATGCACGTGGAGGTCTACGCGCCGGATCAGTATTCCGGCGACCTGATGGGCGACCTCAGCTCACGCCGTGGCCGCATCGAGGGCAGCGAATCGCGCGGCCACAACGTCATCGTCAAGGCCATGGTCCCCCTCGCGGAAATGCTTTCTTATGCGACGGACCTTACCTCCATGACGCAGGGCCGCGCCAGCTACGCCATGGAGTTTTCGCACTACGATTACGTGCCCGGCGAACTGGCGGACAAAGTCATTGCCGCCCACAAAGCGGCCCACGGCGAAGCCCTCGTCGAAGAAGAAGCCTGATTTATTTGGAGTAATTGCCTTTTTTCAGGGAGCCCGGTGTTTTCTCGCCGGGCTCTCCTTTTTCAGGGTTCACCCAGCCGAATCGCCGGCCTCCACTACATCTCATGTCCACTTTGGAAAGAACATTCCCGTGTGCCTGGCGTGCTCTTCAAAGCCCTCTCCAAACTCCTGCCGCAGAAAGCCCTCTTCTCGCCTGGCCTTGAAATAATATGCTGCCAACACGATCAAGAACCCCAGCCAGCCGCGCAGGTGCCCTTTAATCATTGCCGTGCCGATCATGCCCAATAGGATCCCCGTATAGATGGGGTGCCGGATCCACCGGTAGAGTCCCTTGCGAATCAACTCGTGGTTGTCTTTCAGAGTCACCACACCACTCCAATTTGCCCCCAGGCTCACTCGCGCCCAGATGCTGATTGCTACGCCTACCGCCGTCAGGACCAGGCCAGGCCACCATGCCGCTGGAGTATCGGGCACCAGCCTTAGGTTCAGCCATTTCCAATTCCTCTCGAACAACAGCCAGAACCCCAGGATCAGTGGCACCAGATGCTGCACTCGCTCCCACAAAGTCTCGCGCTTCTTCACACTTTTCGTGCCAAACCACATGACCACCCACACACCCAAAAGCGCCATCCAAAAGTATTCCGCCCACGCCGACGCACGGCCCGCATCCATCGCCAACCAATTCATGTTGGGTTTCTCCCCTCTGTACTACGATCTCACAAACTATCTCGAACCGAATAGCGAAGCCTTCAGTCTCCGCCATATTGGCGGTTGCCGTCGTGGGCCGCTCAGGTCAATAATCGGCAGCATGAAGAAAAACAAGCACGCCCCTCTAAATCCCGCCACTCGCGCCATTCATGCCGGTGAACCTCCGCGCCACGGCGTGGATGCGCCGGTCAGCGCCGAAATTGTGCGCTCCTCTACCTTCACCTTTTCCTCCAGCCAAGAGATGAAACTCTGGGCCGAAGGAAAGAGCAAAGCCTACATCTATACTCGCTACGCCAATCCTACCCTCGCCATTGCCGAACGCAAAATAGCCTCTCTTGAGGGCGCCGAAGCCGCCATGGTCACCTCCTCAGGAATGGCGGCGATTTCTCACTCGCTTCTCAGCGTGCTGCAGAATGGGGATGAACTCATCTCTACTGCGCAGCTCTATGGCGGAACGTACCGGCTGATGCGCGACGTCTTGCCCCGCATGGGCATCACCGTGCGTCACGCGGAAACCTCCCTCGAGGGGATCGAGTTCCTGGTCACCCCGAAGAGCAAGTGTCTCTACATCGAAACGCCCACAAACCCCACGTTACGTCTCGTCGATCTCCACAAAGCCATCACCTTTGCCAAGAAGCACAAACTCGTCAGCATCATTGACAGTACCTTTGCTACGCCCCTCCTTCAGAAACCCCTCGCACTGGGATTCGATATCGTCGTGCACAGCGTCACGAAAGCCCTTTCCGGACATTCCGATCTTCTTGGCGGCGTCGCTTCCGGCAGCCACAAGTTCATCGATCCCGTGCGGCAAATGGTGATCTATCTGGGGGGTTGCATGGACCCGGAAGTGGCCTTCTTGCTGATTCGCGGGATGAAGACGCTGGGTGTGCGCGTCGAGCGCCAGTGCGAAAACGCCATGCGCGTCGCGAAGTTCCTGGAGAAACATCCGAAAGTAGAGCGCGTTCATTACCCGGGATTGAAATCGCACCCGGACCACGCGCTCGCCAGGAAGCAGATGAGCGCTTTCGGCTCCATGCTGGCTTTTGATCTGAAGGGCGGGCTGCCGGCGGCGCGCAGGTTCTGCGACCGCGTGAAGCTATTCCTGCTGGCGGTAAGCCTGGGGGGCACGGAGTCGCTGGTATCGCTGCCAATTTACAGTTCGCACTACCATATGAGCGAAGCTGAGCTTCAGCGCGCGGGCGTCAAAATGGGCACGGTGCGCGTCTCGATCGGGCTCGAAGATGCCGCGGATCTCACCCAGGACTTACAGCAAGCGCTGAACTAGATTCGTCCGCTCTGGCACCTCATCCCGATCCTCAACTGACCGGGGCTTCCGTGGGAGCTTCCCATTCCTGATTCTCCGGAAGCATGGACTTCACAATGTCCTCGAGCTCGTGTGAACTCTTCACATCACCAGGATAATTGTGCGCCGTCAGATCGAAGCTGAATCCATACTTCGCGCGTGCACCTTGCAACTCTTCCTGTAGCCGCACGGCGATACGCTTGGCGTTCAGGCTGTCGGTTTCTGGAAGCACGATGCCAAAAAGATCTTCCGCGAGGTGGTAGATGGAATCCGTCGGGCGCAGCCGCTTGGACAGGGCTTTCGCCGCATCGCTCAGCGCCCCTTTCTGGTCGCTGAGGGAAGCCTGCCCTCCTGGTCTGGCCTTCACCAGCACCAGCGAGAGATTCTTCTGCATGGTCATGGCGCGGCGGAACTCCATCGTCAGACGATCCCAGAAGTAATTCTTGTCGGGCATGGAATGCAGCAGATCGGTGCTGGCCTGAATCTGCAGTTCGACGTAGCGCTCCAGTTCGGCAAGAAGATGCTGCTTCAGTTTGCTGAAGGTGCGCTGGCGATCGAAGAGGTACCCGACAAAGAGCAGCGTCAGCGCGCAGAAACCAAAGTAGACCACACGCAGCGTCCACTTGTTGTCTTCCGGGCGCACAAACACCAGGGGGTACATGAACATAGCCAGGCCGGTGGCAAGCACCAGCACGAACACAGCGGAGAGAATCGTAAGCTGCATGCTGCGCCGCTCAAGACGGTCGAGTTCTTGACGATCAATTGTCGCCATATGCACACCTATGTGAGGCAACCTTCCCCAAGGGAAACCTGGAGTTGCCAGGATACAGATAGGTTCCGTTTCGGCGAGGAGGATGGCAATAGGCGTGGCGTACTTCTGTGGCGGAAGAGCAAACAGGGTACCTGTACCAAATGGACAAGGATGATCACTCCATCCCTTGCCAGGTGGTGAACTCCGGGTCGTAAACCTGAAGAGAGGGGTTCTCCGCCGGGGAGTCGCCAAAATCAAAATCAAGGAATAGCGGACGGCGCCCGATCGCGCAGTGGGTCCCAGGGCCTTGTCCAAGGTGTGTTGCGACGGCGTGTGTTAACATTTAGTTTTGTGTTAAGGGATGCGGTCCTGTCTGTTTGAGGAGCCTGCCGGAATGCCTGCCACGATGAAAGCTCTGCGCAAGACCAAAGCTGGGAAAGGGCTGGAAATGCAAGCGGTGCCGGTGCCGTCGATTGGCCTGGCGGACGTGCTGGTGCGCGTGAAGGCCACCTCGATCTGCGGCACGGACCTCCACATTTACGGGTGGGATCGCTGGTCACAAGCCCGGATCAAGCCCCCGGTGACCCTGGGCCACGAGTTTTGCGGCGTGGTGGAGCGCGTCGGAGAAGAAGTTGCGGCAGTGAAGCCGGGCGACTTCGTGAGCGCGGAAATGCACGTGAACTGCGGCCATTGCCACCAATGCCGCATGGGCGAAGCGCACATCTGCCAGAACGTTCGTGTGATCGGAATTGACCAGGACGGCGCATTCGCGGAGTTCGTGAAGATTCCCGCGACCAATATCTGGAGGCTGGACCCCGCCATCCCCGAACATTACGGCGCCATCCTCGATCCGCTGGGAAATGCCGTGCACACCGTGCTGGCGGGAGCGATTGCGGGACAGACCGCGCTGGTGACGGGCTGTGGTCCGATCGGGCTGATGTCGATTGCCGTGGCCAAAGCGTGCGGCAGTTCCACCGTCTTTGCCACCGAGACAAATGATCATCGTCGCGCCATAGCCAAGCAGATGGGCGCCGATGTGGTGCTGAATCCCGCTGAGGGAGATGCGGCGAAAAAGATTCTGGAGGCCACCGGCGGCACTGGCGTGGATGTGCTGCTGGAAATGAGCGGGAACGCCACAGCGATCCAACAGGGGTTCAAGGCGTTGCGCGCAGGCGGGCGCGCCTCTCTGCTGGGGATCCCGACGGAAAACGTGCCGCTGGACCTGGTCAATGATGTGATATTCAAGGGCGCCACCGTGCAGGGAATTTATGGGCGGCGTATGTACCAGACCTGGGTGCAGATGGCCGCGCTGCTGAAAGCGGGGCGCGTGAATCTTGAGCCACTTTTTGGAGAGCGCGTGGCGCTGGAGAAATTCGAGGAGGCTTTTGCGAAACTGCGGAGCGGTTTAGCGGGGAAGATTCTGATGTATCCGAATGGGCTGCCCAAATAAGAGGAAAATTCCACTTCAAAATACGCAGATGGCACGGCAGCCCGCCTGAAACGCAGAGTTCACCACAGACACGACAGATAAACCGCGAGAATCACGCAACTTTGGGAGCAAGAACATGAGCGAATTGGGAACGCCAGCGACAACTAAGAATCCGCTGCAGTATGTCAGCGAAACCCTGCAGGAACTGCGCGCGAAAGGCGTGGCGCCAAAGCTACGCGTCCTGGAGGGCGAACAGATGCCCGTGTGCATTTTCGATGGACGCGAGGTGATCAACCTGGCGTCGAACAACTACCTGGGACTGACGACCCACAAGGCGCTGCGCAAGGCGTCGGTGGAAGCAGTAAAGAAGCTGGGCGTCGGTGCGGGAGCTGTGCGCACCATTGCCGGCACAATGAAGCTGCACATGGAACTGGAAGAGCAGATCGCCAAGTTCAAGCAGGTGGAAGCCTGTGTGGTGTTCCAGTCGGGATTTACGGCCAACGCCGGAACAGTTTCGGCTGTCCTTGGGAAAGAAGACCTGATCGTTTCGGACGAGTTGAATCACGCGTCCATCATCGATGGCGCGCGGCTGTCGAAAGCCACGATCAAGGTGTTCCGGCACAAGGATCTGGACGATTGCGAGCGGATCCTGAAAGAGACGGCGGGTTGGCCTGGCCACAAGCTGATCATCACCGATGGCGTGTTTTCGATGGATGGCGATATCGCGCCGTTACCGGGGCTGTGCGGCCTGGCGGAAAAGTACGGCTGCATCATGATGGTGGACGACGCGCATGCAAGCGGCGTGTTGGGGCGCGGCGGGCGCGGCACTGTGGATCATTTCAATTGCCACGGGCGCGTGCACATTCAGGTGGGCACGCTCAGCAAAGCCATCGGGGCCATGGGCGGATATGTTTGCGGCTCGCGCGACTTGATCGATTTTCTGTACATGCGGGCGCGGCCATTCTTGTTTTCGACATCGCACCCGCCGGCCACCACTGCGGCCTGCCAGGCGGCGTTTGCGCTTCTTGATTCGCCGGAGGGCGAAAAGCTGGTAAAGAAACTCTGGGCCAACACGAAATTCTTCAAACGCGAATTGAAGAAACGCGGATTCCAGTTCAAGACCAGCGAGACGCCGATTATTCCGATTCATGTTGGAGATGCGGCAAAGGCGTTTGAATTTTCGCGCAAGTTGTTTGAAGCGGGTGTGTTTGCCCCCGCGGTAGGCTATCCGACAGTCGCGGAAGGAAAGGCACGCTTGCGGGCAATCGTCAGCGCCGCGCACAAACGGGAGCAGTTGCTGAAAGCGGCGGAGATATTGGGAGAAGTCGGCAAATCGCTGGCGATCGTTTCCTGAGGGATCTCCCATAGCGGCCGTCTGCTGCCCTTCGCGTGCGGCCAACCAGGCTAACCGCACGGCAAAAGAAGACCTGTTATACTCGCGCGATGGCGCCGAAAGAACAAACCTCGAAAAAACTCTTCCTGGTGGATGCCATGGCGCACATCTATCGCGCCTTCTACGCGCCGATGGTGCGCATGAATGCCCCCAGCGGTATCCCCACCAAAGTACCGTTTCTGTTCGCGAATATCCTGCGGCGCTTGATCAAGGACTACCAGCCGGAATACCTCGGAATCGTATTTGACACCAGCAAGCCTACCTTTCGCGACAAACTCTTCGAGGCCTACAAAGCGCAGCGCCCGCCGATGCCGGACGAGATGAAAGTGCAACTTCCCTATGTCCGGCGGCTGTGCGAAGCGATGCGCCTGCCGATTCTGGAGCTGGATGGCTACGAAGCCGACGACGTTATCGGCACGATGGCGAAAAAGGGAGCGGAGGAAAAACTGGAAGTTCTGGTCATCTCCAATGACAAGGACATGATGCAGCTTGTCAGCCCCGGCGTGCGGATACTGCGCACGGGATCGGGCGGCGCGAAGGCCGACATGATCGTCGATGCGCAAAAGGTCGAGGAAATCTTGGGCGTACCACCGGGGAAAGTCATCGACCTGATGGCCCTGCTCGGCGACACCGTGGACAACATTCCCGGCGCAAAGGGAATCGGCGAAAAAGGCGCGACAGAGCTCATTCAGAAATTTGGCAGCGTGGAAAGCGCGCTCGATCATGCCGGCGAAGTGGCGAATAAGAGGTATCGCGAGGCCCTCCAGCAACAGCGAGACCAGGTGATGATGAGCAAGAAGTTGGCCGCGATTGAGACGAATGTGCCACTGGAGCTTGACCTTCTGAGTTTGCTGGTGCGCGAGCCCGATGCCGCAGCACTGCTTGCCCTGTATCGCGAGCTTGGATTCAATTCGCTCCTGAAGGAGTTGCTGGCTACTGGAGCGGCTGAGAAAAACGTCGAGGCTGGGGCGCAAACGGACGGGCAGCCAAGGGCGAGCAGCGAGGAGGCAAAAGACTACCTGCGGTTCCAGGGAGTAGACGAGTTTCGCGAGTATTTGAAAAAGCTTCCGGCAAAACGCCCGCTGGCCGTTTGGCTGAACCTGGAAGCGGGCGAACGCCAGGAGGAGGGATTTGGGACGCGCGTCAGCGGGATTGAAGTGTCCTCGAAGGCGGGTGAAGGACGGGCCGTGTGGGTGGACGAAAAAGGCGAAGTGCTGAAGGCCCTGCAGTCCGTTTTGCACGACGCCAAACGCGCGAAAATCGTGCACGATCCGAAGCTCTTTCATCTGTTGGCCGGCAAATCGGAATCTCTCGAGCACGCCACCCAAATCTATTCGTATCTCTTGAGGCCAACCACCGCGAAGCACGACTTTGCCGAAGTGGTCTTCCGGCAATTCAACCTGCCGCTGGGCGGCGGCGCGGGTGAACGCGCCGATTATCTGCAACGCATTGCGCCTGTCTTGCGGGAGCAGATGGCGGCACAGCAACTCACCGAGGTGTACGAAAAGATCGATCTGCCGCTGGCGCCGGTGCTGGCGGAGATGGAACGCGCCGGCGTGCGCGTCGATCCCAAAGCGCTGGAAACGATGTCGCACGCGATGGAAAAAGAAGTTCGGCGGCTGGAGAAGGAGATCTGGGAATTGGCGGGGACAGAATTCAATGTGAATTCGCCTACCCAGCTCGCTGAGATTCTGTTTGACAAATTAAATTTGCAGCCGCCGGCACGCCGTGGAAAAGGCAAAGTGCGCTCCACCGCGGCGGACATCCTGGAAGAAATGGCCGGCCAGCACGCGCTGCCGGGCAAAGTGATCGAGTACCGCGAGATCGCCAAACTGAAATCGACCTACGTGGATGCCCTGCCGAGGCTGATTCATCCGGAGACGGGGCGCCTGCACACCAGTTTTTCGCAGACGGGCACGGCGACAGGCCGGCTGAGCTCAAGTGATCCGAACCTGCAAAACATTCCTGTCCGCAGCGAGTTGGGCCGCGAAATTCGTGCGGCGTTCGTGGCGGAAAAAGGGAACATCCTGCTCTCGGCGGACTATTCTCAGATCGAGCTGCGCGTCATGGCGCACCTTTCCAAGGACCCTGTGCTGGTGGAAGCGTTTCGCCATGGCGAGGACATTCATGCGCGGACAGCGCAGGAAGTTTTTGGCGTGGGGCCGCTGGCGCAGACCGCGGAGCACCGCTGCGCCGCAAAAGCGATCAACTTCGGCATCATCTACGGGCTCTCGGCGTTCGGCCTCGCGCAGCAACTGGGAATCGGACAGAAGGAAGCCGCGCAATTCATCAACGCTTATTTCACGCGCTACCGCGGCGTGAAACAGTACCTCGAAAATGCGCTCGTCGAAACGCGCAAAACCAGCGTGGCGAAAACCCTGTTCGGCAGAATCCGTCCAATCCCGGAAATCAATGCTCCGCAGATGCAGTTGCGGAATTTTGCGGAGCGCACCGCGCTGAATTCGCCCCTGCAGGGAACTGCGGCGGACCTGATCAAGCTGGCCATGATCGCGATCCATGATCGGCTGCGGAAAGAGAAACTTAGCGCTCGCATGATCCTTCAGGTGCACGACGAATTGCTCTTTGAGGCGCCGGTAAGAGAGCGCGAAGCATTGGAAAAGCTGGTCAAGGAAGAGATGGAAGGCGTGCACAAACTCGCCGTGCCGCTGGTTGTGGAAATTGGCGTCGGACCAAACTGGCGGGATTTGGACTGAATCCCATCTCAAAACAGAACCAGCAATCCCGCGCCAAGTTCGACAGACGGCAAACCAGCTCTTCCCTGCTTTACAAAACTTTCCTGAAATACTCCGCGACCGGACCTGTCCACGAGGACAGGAACTCCATACGGCACGTCATTCTAAGCGCTCCGTTCTGCAGAAGAAGACCACATGCTACGCTGGCCACGCGTGGTCGATTGGGGAGAGTCTATGCGCCGAATCTGCGAATTCCTTTTCGTTCCTGCATTTGTTTTGTGCATTGCCGGCTGCAGTGGATTGTCGGACGTCAAAAACAGCGGCGGTGGTACTGGCCAAGCTACCGGCGTGACCGTCTCGCCGGCGGCCGCTTCGGTGGACCCTTTTACGACACAACAGTTCGCCGCGCAAGTCCAAGGCAGCACCAATCAGGCTGTGACCTGGCAGGTCAGCGGCGTCATCGGTGGCAGCGCCACGACTGGAATTATCTCCACGTCAGGGCTCTACACCGCACCCCACTCCATTTCTTCGAGCCTGGTTCCTGCCACCAACGCTCCGATTACCGTAACGATCACCGCGATTTCTCAGGCCACCGCAACCGCCACGGGCACCGCAATCGTCACCCTTACGACGCAACAGCAGCAGACTCAGACCGAGCCGGTCAAGCTGGGAACTTCCGGTGGCAATATCAACGACGCCAATGGAGATTCTTGCTGCTCCGGCACGCTCGGGGCGTTGGTAACACTCAATGGCACACTGTACATCCTCAGCAACAACCACGTGCTGGCAGATAGCGACGCGGGGAACGCAGGCGATTCCATTACGCAGCCCGGATTGATCGAGGTGAACTGTGTGAGCAGTTCGACGCACACGGTGGCGAACCTTTCGGAATTCTTCAATCTGCAGACCGGTCCCATCCCCAAGATTGACGCTGCCTTGGCGCAAATCGTGAGCGGCGCAGTGGACACTAGCGACAACATTCTTCTGCTCGGCAGCACACTTACGAATGGTGTTCCAAATCCCGGCCCACCGGCGTCCGGCACCGGCCTTACTCCTGTCCAGGCGATTGGTGCCCCGTACAACGGCGCGGTGGCCAAGAGCGGCAGAACCACCGGCTTGACCTGCTCGACGATCATCGGCACAAACGTGGCCTCAAGCGTCGCTTATTACGCTCACTGTGGCGACACTAACGCAGCCTTCACCGTGAACTATACCGACCTGATCTCCGTTAACGGCGGAGATTTCAGTGCCACTGGCGATTCGGGTTCCCTAATTGTGGCCCAAGATACGGCCGAGGCGGTGGCACTCCTTTTTGCCGGATCGGATACGGACACCGTCGGCAATCCCATCACCGATGTACTCCCCTACTTTGTGGGCGCTGGTAACGCCACGCCGACGATCGTAGGCGGCGCCACGCACCAGGTGATCGGCTGCACCCTGCCGGCGCTGCAAGCAGTCACCACGGTACCGCAGGCGAAGGCGGCATCCGAATCCATTCAGCAAGCCAGCGCGGTGCGCGACCTGAGCGCACCGCAACTCCTGGCCAATCCGGCAATCAAAGCCGTGGCCGTGGGAGAGAGCTACGATCAACCAGGCAAAGCGTCAATCCTCCTCTTTGTCAGCAGCGGCGAATCGCATGCCGGCATTCCCCGGACGATCGACGGTGTGCGCACGCGACTGATCGAAGGGAATAATTGGGCGCATCAGGGGCTCCTGAGCAGCGAAGAGAGCGCGGACCTGCTGAGCACCGTGAACAGGCCGCAAATCGTCTACCCCTTGCAGCAGGGCGAATTCGAACGCGCCAAGACCGTGCACACCGCCCACGTAACGGACCTGCTGAAGCAGGCGGGAATCCTTGGCGTAGGCATTACCTCCAGCGTGGACGCGCCGGGAGAAGCGGCGCTGCTCATTTACGTCCTGCGGGGAACGCCGCAAGACAACATCCCGGCCGAAATCGACGGCTTGCGGACTCGCGTTCGCGAAACGAGCCCTTTCACCACGGGACGCCGCGGCAACGAACCCGCTCGGAGTTGCAAGATGCCTGTTGCCAAAAGCTTGCTCTCAAAAACAAACCCGTAACCCCAGCAAAACGATTCGCATAAGCTCCTCACTTGTTCTGAGCGACGCCGCCGTCTCAATTCACCCTGGACCTTTCTTTGTGCAGGACGCGGTTGTAGAATCAGCCTAGACGGCGTCGAACTTGCTCCCTCGACCCTTCCTTCCACTCAGGGGGAATATATGCGGCGAAATGCGATTTTGTTCGGTACAGTTCTGCTCCTGGCCTTGGGCATCGGATATGCGCAAGAGCAAGAGAAGGACACCAAGGACAAGGCCCAAGCACCCGAAGCGGCCCCGCCACCAACTTCCGCGGACGATGCAGCGAAGAAGAATCCCGTGAAACCCACACCCGAAGGCCTCGCTGAAGCCAAGCGTCTCTACGGCTATCACTGTGCGATGTGCCACGGGAAGGACGGCGACGGCAAGGGTGACTTGGCCGTTTCGATGGATTTGAAGTTGCACGATTGGCGCGATCCCAGCACCATCGAGAAAATGACGGATGGTGAACTCTTCTACATCATCACCAACGGGCGCGGAAAAATGGTTGGGGGCGAAGGCGACCGCACCAAGGAAACAGTACGCTGGAATCTGGTGAACCTGGTGCGTTCTTTCGGCAAGAAGAGCGGTACATAGAACGCCACACGACGAGAAATACGACTAGTGCCGTTCCAACTTATTCCAGCAAATCCCTTCGAGAATACTTCCTCCGTGTTTGCGTCAGATGCTTGGACCGTCATTTGGCCCAAATAGTTGGAACGGCACTAGCACGGTTGCAGCTTTTCGGGCGCTCCGAGGAGTTTGGGGCGCCCTTCTTTTTTGTACGGCGGCAGGGCATAGTAGGCTTTTGGGGGCAGTTCAAATGTTGGGGAGGAAGACATGGCACACGCTTTGAAATTTCTGGCATTGGTGAATGAAGCGAAAAAACGCGTGAAGGAAACCAATGTGGCGGACGTAAAACGCCGCTTGGACGCCGGCGAAAAGTTCGTACTGGTGGACGTCCGCGAGGAGAGCGAGTGGACCGGTGGACACTTGCCGGGAGCCGTGCACCTCGGAAAAGGCATCATCGAACGCGATATCGAGCAGCGCGTGCCGGACACCAACACCAAGCTGATCCTTTATTGCGGCGGGGGCTTCCGGTCCGCGCTCGCCGCGGACAACCTCCAAAAAATGGGCTATAGCAACGTCGAATCGATGGACGGCGGATGGAAGGGCTGGCTGGAAGCAGGCTTTCCGACGGAAAAGGGCTAGGACCATCCTCCGAAGCGACGTGCACGGCGTGACCTACGGCCGCTAGAGAGTTGGCTGGGGCGGAAGGATTCGAAAATTAACCCCGTAGGCTCAAAACGCCCATGAAATCGCTGGTTTCCAGTGTTCCCAATGACTTAGCACGCTTCCAATCCAAGCCACAGGAAGCAATTTTAAGCATTCTTATACTCCAATTGGTATTAAAACGGTATTAGAAAGTGGTGCGCCACATCAGCGTTCCGCAGAGGTTGAGCGTATGCTCTTGACGGCGTGCTTCACCAAGGAGTCTGATGGTTCGGGCGCTTCAGCGAAACGAACGGAAACAAAACTCGTTGCTCAGGCTGCGCTGACGTTGGAGCGCCCTCTTGACAGGCTGATCGCCAAGTAGTCTGCTCGTTGAGGGCGCTTCGTATAGGATAAGAAAAAATCTACATCGCTTCGCTGGTGTCGCGCTTTGCCGGAGCGCCCCGGATTCCGACATCCAACCTTGACAGCTAAACCGCCAAGTAGTCTGATCTTGTCGGGCGCTCCGGCGTTCGACTCAAAAGTCCAAATATCGCTGACTTGACGCCACTAACCCGTTGGAGCGCCCATAGGAAAGATTCAGTGTTTGGTCTGCTGCTGTTCCCTTTCGCTGGGGACCGGAGGCAACGGAGGACGCTTCTTCGTCGCCTTTCCGGCGTTTTTCTTTGCCCAGTAGCCTAGACCCGGAAGTGGTATCCGAAGCAACCTGCACACCCTCGCGAGATACACGTCCGACACGCCGTACTGCTGGGCGAGAATCCGCATTGGTTCCGACCAGACCTTCTCGTACAACTCAGCCCGGTTGTACTGGGCGAGGAGATGCGCCGGAGGCGTCCATTCTTTCGAACTCCGCTTCTCCTCATATTTCAAGCCGAGCCGTGTGAGCCAATAGGTTTGCGAGACCAGATGCTCCTTCATGCGAGGCTTGCAGAGTAATTCCTTGAGCCGATCCTGAGGGCAAGCGTTGTATGTCTTGAAAATCTTAAGCAATTCAATCGTCACCGCAGGCTCGCATCCGTACAAAGCTCGTCGAAGATCATTGAACGCACTTTGGTCGGCGGGGTTCCAAATCGCCCCATGGGTGACCAACTCGCGGGCACCGTCGAGTCCCTTGGAAACCTCGTATTTCGATCTAAGGCTTTTGCTGTGATAGAGAAAAGACGAAGAACTGAAGTTTAAATGCCACAAGCACGTGTCCAATGCCGAAGAACCGCCGTTGGTCTTATCGTTTGGGTTTGCTCCGATCTCCAGCAGGTACCGGAGCGCATCAGTACGGCCTGAGACGGCAGCGCAGTGGAGCAAATCGCCCAAATTGTCGCGTTCAGTATCAGGCTTGAGCTTCTTCAGCACATCAACGTTTCCTGAATAGCTTGCTTCCTTAAGGGCGGTCGTGAAGCACTCCGCGTCGCTCTTGTCCGCCTCGTCCGCCTTCGGACCGAAAGATCGAGGGTTTGCCCCTGCCCACAGCATCAGGCTTATCCATTTCAAGTCGCTTTTGTCGGAGAAATAGCGGAGAGCGGAGTCCGCCTGCTCTTGCAATGTGGCAGAAAGTTCAGGATGGGTGCGCTTCAGTCCAACGAATGCGCCCAATGCGGTTCTGATCCTGTTGGCGAATGCGACCGCGAATGGAGACCCTTCCACCGGATCAGCGCCCTGCTCCAGAAAGAAGCGGAAAATTTGAGGATTCCATTCCAGCAGAACGTCCGCAAACGGGACGGACTTCACCTCTGCTCCGTTCTCCACTAACAACTCGATGAAGTCTAGCCTGTGCAATGAAACTGCGTCCGAAAGCGCGGCATTCTTTGACGATTGGTTCTTCTCGTGTTTGGCAATCAGTTCGATTAGGCTGTGAAATCCAGTCTCGACGGCGACTTGAAGCAAGGTTCCGTATTTAGTGGGGATGTCCAGTGGCTTCCCATCTGCGATCCATTTCTCGATCTCGTACAGCCTTCCGGCACGGCATAGCTTGAGAAGGGTCTTGGCGTTCTCGGGTGCGTTGGTGGGAGCCGCGTCCGCCATCTGGCGTCCTGTGGGGTAATCTGAGCGAGCGCCTCAGTATAACTTGCTGTTTATGCCTCAGATGTGATTCCCTCAAGGCAGCAAGAAATACGCTGTCGAATTGACCGTTCCCTGTGCAGCCCTCTCGCGGACAGTGAACCTGTGTGCGGGAGGGCGTTCTTTTCCGTGTGCCGCAGATCAGAGCAATCAGTGTTATAAATCTCGCATGCCCAAAATCATTGAGCGGTGGCTGCTCTTCAAGTACATCGGCGGGGAGTTCACGCCCCTGTCGAAGCCCCTCAAGAAGAAGGAACAGGCGGAGAAGGCACGGCAGAAGTACCGAGAACGCGAGCGCAAGGCGAGTGGGATCGGCGCGATCCGAGCCAAGGGTTCATTCCGCTTCCCGCTAGCTGCCATTATTGGCAGCTTCAGTACATTTTGCCGAATCTCATCCTAGAATGTTGAAATTGCATCCGCGCCTAGCCCGCATAGCCGAACTTAAGATCAGTCCATAAAATCGTGCTTATGAACTGAACTAGGTATTGCCATAAACTCAGATTTCCGGATGAAAACAGGCTTATAATCAGCTTAAATACATCATAGGCTCCCACAAAATGCGGGCACTGTCTCTAGATATATGCGAACTCGCATGAAAAAATTCAAACTCGCGCAAGAAGGATTGGCGCGGATGCAATTTCATCGTTCTGGGAGCAGACATGGCGGGACTTACTGAAATTATCAAGATGCTGGGAGGAATGACGCCAGCCGCATTGATCGCGGTCGTGATCCTCGCGGGCTTCGCTTTGGCGGCGTATGCGATTTACGCAGTCGTGAAAGTTACAGGCAAGGGCTCAAATGGCGCTTAGCCAGTGGATGCGGTTGCCTTCCACGTGGATCAGGAGCGGCACGCTCGCCCGACTCTCGTGGCATTACAGAGGCAAAGGGGCTGACAACATAGCCGCATTGATGGCGTTGACTGCAATTGCGCATGCGGCTGATGAAGAAAACGGCGTCGCGCACATCACATATGATCGGTTTTGCGAAGTGACGGGCCTCAGCCGGGCGAAACTATCGAACGGCCTCGTTGTTCTCAAAAATATCAAAGTCATAAAATCGGGTGCTCTGGACGCCCGCAGCACTTACGCATTGTCCGATTACAATCCCACGGGCGGATGGGCAAAGTTTCCTGTGAAAAGCATGTGCGCCGGAGGCAGGATAGTTGCCTTCGATGAATTTCGCCTGCGCAAGGTAGTCGAATTGGACGCACTTAAATTATTTTTCCTGTTTGTCGCATACCGCGACAACGGCACAAACGTTGCCACCATCGGCTACGAAAAAATTAACGAACACTCCGGCGTCAAGAAGGAACGCATCAAAAGCGCGATCAGCTTTCTGGCGTCTTTGTCCTTGGTCTACGTCGAGCAAGTCCCCAGCCAAATCAATGCTTATGGAGTTTCAAACGCTTATCGGATTGTCGGCATAGACCCGTTCAACCACAGGGGAACGAGGAGCCGGAACATGGATGGAGTTGCGTTCGGTGGATGATTAGAAATTCAGCACGCCCGAATACCACGTCGGTAGATTTTCGTGTTTCCCATGGCGGTCAGTTTGACAGTGTCGGTTAAGAACGTTCCTCCAATCCTTCACGAACACCACGTGTGCGAACTACTGAAGTTGGGCTGCGAGGAATTCGTTCTGGTCCACCTGCCGAGGAAACGTCACCAGAACGGACACCGTGAGAATCAGTGAGACTTTACTGAGCGTGCTTGTGCGCTATCCTCTAACTGCCGATTCGTGGTCGTTCATTGGGAAGATTTGGTGACTACCGCGCCATCGGTCAGCGACCACCCGGAGTAAAGATTGCGGTTCAGGTGAGCGCGGACAAGTCGGAACTGCTGGGCAAGCCCGCGTTCGACTTCTAGCTGTGAGCCATTTGGGGGCGATTCGGTCGCCCGGAGGGGTTTGGGTCGGCTGGGGCGTTACCGATCACGGAAGGTGAAGTATGTCCCAACGGGTGGCAATTCCAAGCAGGCTTTCCGTTTCATCGCCGTTCGCCGTGACAAAGACAGCCTCCAGCAATGCCTGCTTCGCGAACAGCACTGTCACCTCGTCCACTCGCATATCATGCCGCACGAACTGATAGTTTTGGCGCTCCTCTTCATTCGGGAGCACCTGCGAAACGGGGATGTCGCCCAGCCTTACGGCGGAAACAGATTGGGAGACGTGCCGAGCCAGCCAGCGAGTGACACCGTTCTCGGTGAGCAAGCCCCGAAACCGCTCGTTTTCGTACACGGGGAACTGCGAGTAATCCCTCTCCTCAACGATCTTCAGCACGCGGCTCAAAGTATCGTGGATCGAAATTGTCTCGACTGTCCGCTGGAAGATCGGCACGGCGCGAGCCGGATTTATCAACCGTTCCTTGCATTGCTTTAGTCCATCAGCAACAGCAAGTGTGGGGATGACTACATGCCGATGCGGATCGGTTCTTTCGTGAACGATCAGATTGCGAATCTTGGCAATCGTCGTGAGAAATTCAGCCTCAGCCCAGCCGACATGCTCGTTCGCGTATCTCCGAACTAGCTTCGCGAAGCCGACGTAGTTTTCGGCGTCGAGAGCCGCCCGGAGGAATCGGTCAACCGCATTGTAGTCGGCTTCGAACTGCTCGATGAGATCGCGCTGTTCCTTTGTCAACCCTCTGCAATCGACGTTATGCTCTGGCGTCGCCATGTGTGCTGCCCCCGCTTCAATGATAGAGTATCCCGATTTTGTGATTGGCCGACGCAAGAGGTACGTATCTCGGACGGGGCGACGTCGCGAATTTAAGGACATGTACCCTCGACAGGTCCTGGCCCGGAGGGGTTGGGGGCGGCTGGGCCGTTTCAGAGGCGCTGGGAGGCTTTGTGACCACCTTGCCACGCATGTCTGGTGCCCGCGACAATGCGTCTAGTGTGATGCTGCGCATTAGGCTCACACAACCTCAAATGGAAGATAGAACTCAGACTTTGCCTAAACGACACACCCAGCGTCAGTAACTCATACTTGACTACAAGATACGGTCATAATCTATTTAGATTATTCATCACCATAGAATCTTGCTCCCTTTAGGACTCGGCACCAAAGGATGAGCTTATGATCGATTGGCTCAGAGCCACGAAGTCAGCCAATTTCTACCGAAAGACCAAAAGACTTTCGAAGAGAGCCGTAGTCGAGCTGTTTCGGACGATTCGACAGAATTCAGAAGCGGCATCCAGAAATATCTTTCATCATGTTAAAGAGCCGTTTAACCACACTTCTTGGTCTACTGTCGCATTCCTTTACGAACGAAGCCCGGCGTTTCTTGATGCCCCAGATGGAGAGGTAAAGGAGAACATTTGCGGCTTTGTTTTCCTAGTGGAGTACCGTGATTTCGTCGCGCTCTTCAAATCTAATCTCGATGTACCACCTGCGTTTAGGACCGAGTATCTTGGTCGCATACCAGACAGTCAAATCGATGCCGCCATAGCGCGGATTGATGCAACTTTCGAACAAATCCGATTGCGAAACATGGCAGCATCCAAGTACGCGCTCAGGACAAAGACTCTCGAAGCGAATGACCTTAAGAACGTTGTTGGTCCGGCAGGTGCGAGTCGCTATGTGCCGCGAGGTTATCGCGTCCGGCAAGGCCGAGAGCACTATTCAGCAAGTTCTGACAGCGGGAAGATTTCGATGCGCTCTGACCGGGCGACCCACGAAGAACTGATTCAGTGGGCGGTTTCTGTGATTGACCTGCTGATCAATCAGGATGCGCTGCTTTCTCCGTTCATTCGCACATTCGCGAGGTCTATTGATCTGTCTTCCATAGCTTCCACGGCGATACCGACGCACTTTGCCGTTGATGTTACTAAGTTGGTTGAAGAATTGTATGAACCGCCAGAAGCGATGCGGTTCGTTCGTGGCATAGGTCAAAACGCTGCTTTGTTAATTAAGGAAGAAATCGATGGCGTTCTTGCGGCTATTGTCAATGCATTCCCCGTTAGAAAAGTGAGACAGGAGCTAAGGCTCGTTCATCCTCAAAGTAACAGCCAGATCGGCAAAATCAATATCACCAAGACCCGCATATCCCTTCGGAAACTTGAGCTACCCGAAATTGAAGATATTTACGTTAAGTCCATCCATCTGCCGATACATGATGAGACTGACAGCGTTTCTTTAAAGCGATACATTGACCAGCACGATCTCTTCACCGTTATATTTAACGACCCAACGGTTGTTTATCTGGGCGGTGCGCTTTATAAAGACGATTCATTGGTCGATGGAACCTCGTTTTTGTCATACATAAAAGCGGATGCTAATTTGAATGTTGTAACTAGTGAGAAGGGTACGTTTGGCCCGGAACGTGCCGCTTTCGACGTAGACTCAGTCTTCGGTGCGCTGGTGAGTCATATTGCGAGCGACGACGAAGTTCTGGCTTGTGATGACCTCGGAGATGAATGGGCTGACTTCATTGGGATAAACGGGAGCCATCAGCCAAAGACGATTAGCTTCTATCACGCCAAGTATGGTGACCCATCGTTGAGTGCATCCGCCTTACACACCGTTGTAAGCCAAGCCATGAAGAATCTCAGCCGCGTAAATGTGGCACAGGAGGACATCAATACCAAATTGCAGAAATGGGCGGCTCAGTATGAGAACCAAAATGTTGTTACGTCAATACCGCGCATCGTCAAAGGCGATGAAGCGACGCTTCTTGCAAAGGTCACTGAGGTTCTTTCATCCCCGGATTCGATTCGCAGAGTGTTCATCGTAACGACGTCGCTAAGCCGTGGACAACTTGCTCAGAGGTTTGTCGCGTTTCGTGCCGGAGAGGCCCCGGAAGCTCACTTCGTCCAGCTATATCAGTTGCTCATGTCCTACTTCTCGGCGTGCAAAGAAGTAGGAGCGTATCCCTACGTTATTTGCCGGGAATAGCCGCACGGCTGACCCACTGCCCATAGATTTGCCGTTACGCCCTCGGTGATTGCGAAGTTGTCGAGCAAATGAACGGCTACCTCCGGGTCTTATCGGAGGGCCATGGAGCAAACCAGAGGAAAGCATTCATGTTCTCTTACTTAATGTTCTTACAAACGAATCCGTCGATTTTCAACAAACTTTGGAACGACCAAGTCTGGAGCAAGGTAATAGCGGGCTTGATCGTCGCTCTTATCGTCGGGTTAGTCCCGTTCACTAGGACCCGGCTAAAAGCAGTGTTCTGGGCTTTGCTACGACCGCAGAGGCCAGATGTCGAGCCAGCTGTCACTCTAACCCACGTTGTCGCAACGCCCCCAGATGGAAGCATCCGAGTATTCCCTCTCAAACTCTACGCAACATTTCGCAATGACAGCGAAGTGATGATCGACGTTCGGGTACTCAACTACAAATCCGCCTTTGTCCGACAGAGAGAGTTTGCGGAAGGTGTACTTACCATCGAACTTCTGCAAGAGCACTTCTATCCACACGACATCGCCGCTAACCGAATTGCCGTCTTGCCTAAGCAGAGATTCATGGCTTGGATTGGAGTCGATGAATCGGCTAACGAGGCAAGTAAGATCAACAGTTTCTCCGGCGTGCTCGGGACTCTGACTCTTTCTATCAACGGAAAACCCACGCCTTTTGATTTGCGCAGAACGTAAAGCAGTCAAATAGAATCTGCAACATCTGCCCGGCAGTTCTGACATGGCTGCGGCTTGGAAGTGCTTGGCGTGCTTAATTTCCTGAAGCGTTTCGATGGTACCGTGGGCACGATAGTAAGTTGAGGCAACCGCGCCAAAGAAAGATGGTGTCGCAGTGGCACCTCGGCAAGTTGGGACGTGGGACTCAGCATGAGCTTAGACGAATTTCGCAAATCACTCACCGCGACCGAGCCGCCAGCCGGACTCACGCACGTCCTCGCAGGGCTTCGGTGGAGGTGTCAACAACACTTCTGTCCAAAAAGGGCGCTCGAAAACGTCAACGCCCGGACACGGGCTATTTGGCATCAATCTGTTTCAGGATGAATGCCGCCTCCGAAATTGCCCGATCCACAACGAGAAACCTTGATAGGCTTGGGGTAGCTATAGTGTGGTAGATTGTACGAAGAGGTACCCTGCCCCTAGCGGGGTTGAGACCGATGAGAAACACCCGCCTGTTTCTAGTTGTCTCTCTCTGTTCATTCTTGTCTTTCTGGTCATACCCAACTCCAGCAGAAACGCTTACAGTCACAAGCACTCCAAGCGGTGCAAAGGTCGAAATAGACGGTATCGTCGTCGGAACTACGCCTTACAAAACCAAAGTTCCGAGCGGCTACTTCCATAAGACACACACGGTTTTTAGTGCTCGGTTGGAACACGAAATGGTGCTGCGTGTGAGCATGGAAGGATATGCAACGCAAGAAATTCTGATGACCGAAGGCCCGATGCGCTGGGTGGCGTTGAACGGAACTGACCACGGAAACTACTGGCTTCTCAAGACGGATCATTTCGACGTGACGCTTGAGCCTATCTCGAAGTCCTTTACGGGAACGATTACTGCAACTGTTGCAGGCAGTACGAAGATGGAAATGCGCCCCGAACTGACCGTCGAGCAGGTCGTTGACAAGGCGAAGCCAGCCGTCGTCCTGCTGAGCAGACCTGATGGACAGGGAACAGGGTTCTTCGTTAGCGACACTGGCGTAATCGCGACCAACGCACATGTTGCGAGAGGTGAGCAAAACCTTGTTGCAACCCTGCCTTCGGGTCAGAAACTCGAAGCCAAGGTCGTGTATATCGACCCAGATGTGGACATCGCTCTGCTAAAAACAGAAGGTTCGGGATTTCCTCATCTTCCACTGTCCGATATTTCGAGCGTGCACCAAGGGCAAACGGTTGTTGCAATCGGAAATCCGGGTCTCGGAATGCCATTCTCTGTCACTAGGGGGATTGTCAGTGCGGTCGGAGCAACACCAGAAGCCAAACACGGAACTTGGATTCAGACAGACGCCGCGATCAATCCGGGCAACAGTGGCGGTCCACTCCTAAACGGTTACGGGGAAGTTATCGGAATAAATACTGCAAAAATCGTTGACAAAAGTTCCCAAAGCATCGGGTTCGCCTTGAGTTCGAGCGACCTGATACTACTGCTGACTCGTTTTTATCCCAATGTGACCAGTCAAAGTGCTGCCTCCTCTCCAGCCTCCGATGGGTTTGGCTCCATCGCAATCACATCCACGCCTGATGGTGCAGATGTTTACGTCGATGGGAAATTTGTCGGTAATGCGCCAGAAACGATCAAACTTTCGGTCGGGGCGCACACTATTCGGCTCGCTGCTGAAGGAAGGAAAGATTGGGAGCGGTCAGTCGAAGTATTGAAGGATAGCCAGCTAAACCTAAAAGCGCAGCTTCCGCCTTCTAATTAGCTATGCGGTCGGGTGAATTGAGTCACCGACTGTCGCCCACGTCAGAGTCAGTGAGATGGACGAGTCTGCACAGTGGCGAAAGTGAACGGGGTTCATGCGTTTAAGGCAGCCTATTGCCACCGCCGTGGGCACCGTTTGTCGGAAGCCGCTGGATGCGGAACGGCTTATTATTGTGAGAAGGTTGCTCATCCAAAGCGAATCCTTCAGGAGAGCGCGTGCGCTTCTTCGTCGGAATCACGGATCGTGATTGGTTCGATTTCCTGTCCCGCATGGACGGACTCGACGAAGTCAACTTCTGGCAACCCAGCGGGCAGCAACAATTCCGTGCCCTTCAGATCGGCGAACCCTTTCTCTTCAAGCTCCACAGCCCTGACGACTGTATCGTCGGCGGCGGGTTCTTCAGCCACTTCACAATCTTGCCCGCCAGCATCGTCTGGCAGGCTTTCGGAGAAAAGAACGGTGCGCATACCGAAGAGGAAATGCGGGCTAGGATTGCACGGTATCGACGTACTTCCAATCCAAGCACTGCGGACGATTACCAGATCGGCTGCATTCTCTTGGAGTCCCCGTTTTTCCTTAATCGAGCCGACTGGATTCCCTTACCAGAATGGAAGCGAGAGATTGTCCGAGGACGCGGGTACGATTCAGAAAGTGATGGGCGAGAGATTTGGCAGCGAGTTGAATCACTGATCAGGGCATCTCATGTGAAAACACAGGCATTTGAAGAAGAGCGACGCTACGGTGAACCGGTAAGTGTACTTCCCCGCCTCGGACAGGGTTCGTTCCGGCTTATCGTGACCGATTCATACCAGAGGCGGTGCGCGTTTACGAATTCCTCTGTACTCCACGTGCTCGAAGCAGCGCATATCCGACCGTATTCCTCAGGCGGCACACACGTCCCTTCTAATGGCGTCCTGCTGCGCCAAGACCTTCACACACTCTTTGATCGTGGCTACATGACCGTGACGCCGAGTCATCAGATTGAGGTCAGTTCACGCATCAAGGAAGAGTTTCACAATGGAAAGGAATACTACGCGCTACACGGACAAAACATGCGCTTGCCGGAGTACGGTGATCGGAGACCGTCCGCTGAGTTTCTGAAATGGCATAACGAAAACATCTATCGCGGCTAACGATCTGACCCTTGTAGCAGCGACCGTTTGTGATACGTTCGAAAAACCTCTTTGCGAGCGCCGCCGCAAATTGCTGATCCTAAAAGGCGGAATTTGCCGATCCGCGGGTTCGGAATCTGATTGATGAAGAGTAACTTGACCGCAAATCTCTCAGGGACTAGGCTTTGACGTTAGATAACGTTGACTCTCCCGTGTCCAGCGCCTTAAAAACTCACAGCATCAAAAATCAGGAATGGACGCAGCGTACATAACACCGCAGGTCGTTAGATGGGCTAGAGAACGGGCTGAGATGTCCGTTGAACAGCTTGCTGGTGCGTTGAAAGTGGATAGCCGAACTCTCGCGGCATGGGAAGCGGGCCAACAATCGCCACCATTCAACAGAGCAGAAAAGCTCGCAGACAAACTCCGCATACCGTTTGGCTATTTGTTTCTGTCCAAGCCGCCGAAAGAGGATTTCCCGCTTCCCGATCTCCGAACTGTAGGCAATGTGGCGGCTTCCAAGCCCAGTCTCAATTTCATTGAGGTAGTGAACGACGCCCTTCTGAAGCAACAGTGGTACAGCGAGTACCTTCAGGAGAGCGGCGCGAAAAGGGTCTCGTTCGTGGGTAGCTGTCGAATGTCTGATGGCGTCCCACAGGTGGCTGCGAATGTGTCCAAAGTTCTTGGCATCGACAATACGGCGCGGGCGAACTCCCGAAGCTGGCAAGACTTCCTGAGCTACATCGTTCGTGCTGCCGAGGAACTTGGTGTCTTAGTAATGCAGCGCGGGATCGTGGGGAATTACACCAAGAGACGATTGGATGTCAATGAGTTCCGGGGATTTGCCATAGCAGATAAGTTTGCTCCGCTTGTCTTCATCAATGCCCGTGATGCCAAAGCTGCAAAGAACTTCACAATCATCCATGAGCTTTGTCATTTGTGGATCGGAGAAAGCGGGATTTCCAATCCCAACTTGCGAAGCCGCTCTGCCGACGAAGCGAACACGATAGAACGGTTCTGCAATCAGGTTGCCGCCGACGTGCTTGCGCCAAGAGCCGAACTGCTGCGTCGCTGGCGGCGCGGAGCAGGAATTGACGACAACATCGCTGACTTAGCCAGATACTTCCGTGTCAGCCGATACGTGGTGGCTCGACAGGCGAGCGAAGCAAACCGCATCACTTACGAACAATATGTCGATTATCTTGACCGGAACCCTTGGTTCTTGAAGGCAGCAGCGACCGAAGGCGAAGAGAAAAGTGGGGACTTTTACAACACATTCGGGGCTAGGAACAGCAAGAGACTCATCTCAGGAGTGCTGACCGCACTCGGGCAAAACAAAATCACCTTTAGAGATGCCTCTGCACTGCTTGGCGTGAAAATCGCAACCTTAAAGAAGGTTGCAGAACGGTTCGCTTAAGCCAGTGGCACGCTTCTGGTTAGATGCCAACGTTCTGATTCAAGCTAAGAATGATCTCTATTCGTTTGAAATCGCACCGCCGTTCTGGAGCTTTCTAGACGAGCAAGCAAAACTCGGGGAGGTTCGGTCTTCCACCAAAATCTATGACGAAATTCTCAAGCGAGAGGCGGAAAAAGACAAGCTGACCTTGTGGGTCAAGAATCGCAAAAATAGCGGGATGTTCGTCATACCGTCGAAGGATGTGCAGAAAGCGTACGGGCAGATTGCGGACTACACTGTGGAAAAGTATTCGCAACGACGACCTAAGGCAAACGCATTCTTGAGTGGGGCCGATGGGTGGATAATTGCTCACGCAAAGTGTGATGGGGGGATTGTGGTTTCGCATGAGTCCAGAGTCGATAAGTCCTCAATGACTCCCAAAATCCCAAATATCTGTACCCAGTTCGAAGTCTCCTGCATAGGGCTTGCCGAGATGCTAACGAGGCTCAATTTCAAGTTCGGAAAGTGATCGCAAGATCGAGCCGATCCGAGACTAGAATGGTGGACAGTGTGTGAACGGCGGATTACGTGCGTCCCGAACTCCTGATTGTTGACGGCAAAATTGTGGCAGTACGCTTGGCGGGACAGGACTTCCCATCCGAGCCAGAAGGTGCGGAAGCCATCATTCCCAAAAGCGTGTTGAAGGGCTTCCTGCTATCCGAAATTCCCCAAGAACTCACCATTAAGCCAGTGGAATCCGTTGCGCAGGGACGAATAGAGATCAAACACGATATTCAGTTGTCATCGTTCGCCGAGGGTTCAGCTTCCGCTCTCATTGAAGTCATGCTGCGTCGTAAACATTGGGACGGCGATGTGGGTCTTACCCCGTATATCGAGGCGTACCGATACGCGATCCGTGAACGGGACGAAGCGGAAGAAAGTGATTTTCAAGACGATGGCGATTACATCTTTCTGCACTACGAGATTACGATTGACAGGGATTTGGAGATTCAGGACGCGATTAGCCATGTGGAAGGCATTATCAGCCACATTGAAAACCGCACTGAGCAAATCGCTCACCGAAGGCAGGACGCGCTTACCGGCATCTCTGACAGAGGAACCTTCGATGCGGATTTGGCACATGCTGCGGATTCTTCACAAGCCAGCCCTTTGAGTCTCTTGATAATCGATCTCGACAAATTCAAAGCCGTAAACGACACCTACGGACATGAGGCGGGAGACGAAGTATTGGTGAAGGTCGCGAATGTCCTGCGACTCGCATGCGGGCACGAGGGTTCTTGCTACCGATACGGTGGGGACGAGATGACCGTGCTCCTGCCGAAACATAACTTGCAGCATGCCACCGTCATTGCGGAGCAGATTCGGGCGTCCATCGCGGGACTCAAATTTGAACGGTGTCCCGAAAACATTACGGCAAGCATCGGGGCGACAACCTATCCAGAGACGACAAAGGCTCCGGACGACATCTTTTCTGATGCGGATGCAATGGTGTATGAAGCTAAAGAAGACGGTGGCAACGCCGTCCGGGGTGCTATGACTACCGAAAACCGTGGTGATTCAGTTCGCATGATGCGTCTCGATATAGCGTCGCGAGTGGAAGCAGTCGAACTGTGGATGCGGCTACAACAAGGGAATGAAAGAAGTTTCTGGGTAGTTGTCACAAACGATTCTGATGAGGACGTAACCATCGAGGCGATAACACTGAGGAAAGGCTCGCTTTATCTATCGGAACCATCGAAGCCAAAACCGAAAGACGACTGGAAGATAGGGAAGCATTCCTCGCAAACGATAAATTGGGAAGCCTCTGTTGCGCCTGTGCAGAAATTGAAAGTGAAGGAGCCGGAGTACCAGAACCGAACGACTGAAATCGACATCGTTGTGTGGGGGCGTGTTCTGGGAAGGCGCAAGAAATTCTCTCATACCATTCTTGCGTTAGTGAACTATGGGAACTTGTCCATGTCGGAGATTATGTGAACTGCTCGCCCTTCATTTTCCGCAGCGGCAGAGTTGCCAAATTGCGTAGACAACAAGCGCTAGCCAAGCCAAAACGAAGATCACTGGGACGAGCTTTGCGCCGAGGCTGGGCTTCAACCCACTTCCGGGGTGCTTGTTCGCAAAGTCTAATTTCGATTCTTCGAGCGAAAGCTCCTTTTCGCTTTTCTTGGCGGATTCCCACCAGTATTTGATATATCGGTGAACGGCGACGTTGTTCCAGAGCCACAACAATGTCAGTGCTGTACCAAGCACTGCAAAAACTAGACCCATTCGGGCCTTCTGATGTTCCAGCAAATACCAACACCCGCCAATCGCTGCTGTTTCAAACGCTGCAAAGTAGACGTTGCGCTGCCAATAAGAATCGACCTCGAAGCGCCAAGTTTCGTAGGCGTTGCGGTATACCTCTAACTTTATGGAATGGTTCGTCGAATCACTCATGCGGTTCCCTCGTGTTGTTCACAGACACGTACGTATCATCCGTTGGCTCGCGATATATGTGACGGCAGTCACCAGCTTGCTCCTTGGGCGCTCCGTTATCCGCATACCATCCCTCTCGAAGCCGTGGAAGCATGGAGCGGCATTACTGATGCGACCGCTTGCACGGTGTTTCCCACGCTCCATCTTCCTGCGAACCAGTCTTCGCTATTTACTCGCAGTGACGTATCTGCTTGCCCGGTAGGCCGTTTGGACGTAGAACAATAGGTACTAGCTAGTTCAGATAAACCATTGCACAAGGGCAGGTCACGTGGCTAACGGCAGCGTTGCGGCAATTGACGAGGCAAAACTCTGGAGCATGGCGGATGCGCTCCGCAATAACATGGACGCGGCGGAGTACAAGCACGTCGTCCTTGGTCTTATCTTCCTGAAGTACATCTCCGACGCCTTCGAAGCCAAGCACGAGGAACTCAAAGGTCAGCGCAAGCAGGGTGCTGATCCTGAAGACCCAGACGAGTACCGAGCGGTAAGCATCTTCTGGGTGCCCAAGGAAGCCCGATGGTCTCACCTGAAAGACAACGCACCCCAGCCGAAGATCGGAACTATCGTTGATGAGGCGATGACCGCCATCGAGCGGGACAACCCATCACTCAAGGGGGTGCTGCCGAGAGACTATTCGCGTCCGGGGCTAGACAAGCAGCGCCTCGGTCAACTCATCAACCTCGTCAGCGACATAGGTCTCGGCAGTCCCGCAGACCGTGCCAAGGACGTCCTCGGTCAAGTGTACGAGTACTTTCTCGCGCAGTTCGCCAGCGCCGAGGGTAAGAAGGGTGGACAGTTCTACACGCCGTCACACGTCGTCCGCATTCTGGTCGAGATGCTGGCACCGTACAAGGGGCGCGTGTACGACCCGTGCTGCGGTTCAGGCGGGATGTTCGTCAGCAGCGAAAAATTCATCGAAGCACACAGCGGGAAGCTCGGCGACATCTCGATCTACGGGCAAGAATCGAATTACACGACGTGGCGGCTGGCAAAGATGAACTTGGCGATCCGGGGCATCGACGCCCAGATCGCGCACGGCGACACCTTCCACAACGACAAACACCCCGACCTGAAAGCCGATTGGGTGCTGGCAAATCCACCCTTCAACGACAGCGATTGGCGCGGCGAACTGCTGAAGGACGACAAGCGCTGGGTCTACGGCGTGCCTCCTGCGGGTAATGCCAACTTCGCTTGGGTGCAGCACTTCATCTATCACCTCGCGCCAGCGGCTCTAGCGGGGTTCGTGCTCGCGAACGGCTCCATGTCCTCGAACACCTCAGGCGAGGGCGAGATCAGAAAAAAGATCATCGAAGCTGACCTTGTGGACTGCATGGTCGCCCTTCCGGGTCAGCTTTTTTACTCCACCCAGATTCCGGTTTGCCTATGGTTCATCGCTCGCAACAAGAAGAACGGACGCTTCCGCGACCGGAGGGGCGAGACGCTCTTCATTGACGCCCGCAAGTCGGGAACTCTAGTTGACCGCGTCCACCGTGAACTGAGCGATGAGGACGTTGCCAAGATTGCCGGAACTTACCACGGCTGGCGCGGGGACAAAGATGCGGGAGCCTACGCCGATATTCCCGGCTTCTGCAAGGCAGCAAAGCTCGACGACATACGCCAGCAGGGTCACACTCTTACACCCGGACGGTACGTGGGTGCTGAACAGATTGAAGACGACGGTGAGCCGTTCGGGGAGAAGATGAAACGGCTGAGCGACCTGCTACGGGAGCAGACCGCCGAGTCCTCGAAGCTCGACCAATCCATCGCAGCCAACCTAAAGGAGCTAGGCTTCAATGGGTAGTCGTGCAGAGACGAGAACTGGGGGACGACCCGCGACCACTGGAGTGATTCGTGGAAGGTACTCGCTAAGTGTCGGTAACCCCGAAACACCCCTGCCTAAACAGTGGCGCTGGACGCCGCTGAGCGATGTAGCTCGGCTTGAGACTGGGCATACGCCTAGTCGCAAACATCCTGAATATTGGGGCGGCGATGTTCCATGGATCGGTATAAAGGACGCAACTGACAATCACGGTCGCACAATCGACGACACGTACCAGCACACGAACGAACTCGGGATCGACAACTCATCTGCTCGAATTCTGCCCAAGAATACGGTCTGCCTCTCTCGTACTGCCTCTGTCGGCTATGTCGTTGTGATGGGTAGACCAATGGCAACCAGCCAAGACTTCGTTAATTGGGTCTGTTCCGCGGCCCTCGATTACCGCTTCCTGAAATACATCCTCTTAGCGGAGCGTGAGGCATTTCTGCGGTTCTCAAGTGGCACCACTCATCAGACAGTTTACTTTCCAGAGGTCAAGGCTTTTCACGTCGCTCTGCCTCCCATCGCCGAACAGCAAGCAATTTCCGCAATGCTTTCTGCCCTTGACGACAAGATCGAACTGAATAGGCGGATGAACGAGACGCTTGAGAGCATAGCGCGAGCCTTGTTCAAGTCGTGGTTTGTGGATTTCGATCCCGTTCGCACAAATGCAGAGGGTTGTGACAGCGGTCTTCCGAAGCGTCTTGCCAATATCTTCCCAGATTCCTTCGAAGATTCGGAAGTGGGCGAGATTCCGAGGGGATGGCGGGTCGGACATTTTGGCGATGTAGCCGATAATCCCCGAAGGGGAACAAGCCCGAACGAGATCGAACCAACTACGCCTTACATAGCTCTTGAGCACATGCCAAGGAAGTGCATCGCGCTATCCGAATGGGGCACGGCGGATGGCGTCGAGAGTGGGAAGTTTCTCTTCCACGCTGGCGAGATTCTTTTTGGCAAGCTGAGACCGTATTTTCACAAGGTAGGCGTTGCACCCGTTGAGGGCGTCTGCTCGACAGACATCCTCGTAGTCATCCCCAAGTCGGAGGATTGGTTTGGCTTCGTGTTGGGTCACGCCTCAGGCGAAGCGTTCGTCGAATACACAAATGCAGGTTCGACTGGAACGAAGATGCCGCGGACAAATTGGACTGACATGGCGCGATACGCAGTCGCGCTTCCTCCCGAGCGTATTGCGGCATCTTTCACGGAGCTAATTCGTCCAGTCATTTCGCGCATCTTAAGTTCGATCCATCAGAGCCGCACCTTAGCAATGCTTCGCAATACCCTCCTGCCCAAGTTGATTTCGGGTGAGGTTCGATTGCGTGATGCCGAACGCCTCGTTGGAGGAGATGTGTAGCGGCATGAGCAACTTCACCGAATCCGTTGTGGAAGAGGCAACCCTAGAGTGGCTCGAACGGCTCGGGTACACGGTTCTGCACGGGCCGGAGATTGCCGCTGGCGAACCAGCCGCCGAGCGCAACGATCCCGGCTATCACGATGTCATCCTTGAGCGCCGTCTGAGGCAAGCGCTCAAGCGGCTTAACCCGGCGCTGCCGCCCGAAGCTATCGAGGATGCGTATCGGCGCTTGGTTCGGACTGGTGAGCCGTCGCTAGAGACGCGCAACCACGGATTTCATCAAAAGCTCGTGGAGGGAGTCACCGTCGAGTACATGCGACCGGACGGCTCCATCGGAGGAGCGCTCGTCCACGCGATAGATTTCGATCACATTGAGAACAACGACTGGGTAGCGGTGAACCAGTTCACCGTGGTCGAAGGGCAAAACAACAGGAGACCCGATGTACTCTTGTTCATCAACGGACTCCCCATCGGGCTGATGGAGTTGAAGAACCCGGCTGATGAGAACGCGACGATCTGGTCTGCGTTCCAACAGATTCAAACCTACAAAGCCCAGATACCGTCGCTGTTCACATACAGCGCACTTCTCATCATCTCCGATGGCATGGAAGCGCGGGTTGGGTCTCTCACGGCGGACACCGAACGGTTCATGCCGTGGCGAACTATTGAGGGAGAGGAACTCGCCCCGCCGTCCTTGCCGCAGCTTCAGGTTGTGATCGAGGGTCTGCTAAACAAGCGGCGGTTACTGGACTTCATCCGCTACTTCGTCGTCTTCGAGGACGAGGGAGGCGGGGTTCTAGTGAAGAAGATCGCCGGGTATCACCAGTTTCATGCCGTGAATCGTGCGGTGGCAGAGACAATCACTGCCTCGGCTGAGACGGGGGACAAGCGCATTGGCGTCGTCTGGCACACACAGGGCAGTGGCAAGAGTCTGACGATGGCTTTCTATGCGGGGCGACTGGTGCTCGAACCAGCCCTGCAAAACCCCACTATCGTCGTCATCACTGATCGGAATGACTTGGATGACCAGCTTTTCGGAACGTTCTCCCGATGCCGCGAACTGTTGCGCCAAGAGCCAGAGCAGGCAATCGACCGCGAAGACTTGAGAGCACGGCTGGCGGTCTCGTCGGGTCATGTTGTCTTCACAACAATCCAGAAGTTCATGCCGCCTGCGAACGGAATGGATGCGAAGCTCTCGGATCGGCGCAACATTATCGTGATCGCTGACGAGGCGCACCGCAGCCAGTACGACTTCATCGACGGATTCGCCCGGCACATGAGGGATGCGCTCCCGCACGCCTCGTTCATCGGGTTCACCGGGACACCTATTGAGAAGGCTGACGCCAACACCCGATCCGTGTTCGGCGATTACATCAGCATTTACGACATCCAGCGTGCGGTCGAGGACAAGGCGACCGTACCGATCTACTACGAGAGCCGACTGGCGAAGCTGGAACTGCCGGACGCAGAAAAGCCCAAGGTGGATATTGACTTCGAGGAAGCGACGGAAGGCGAAGAGGTGGAACGCCGAGAACGGCTCAGAACCAAGTGGGCTGCGATGGAAGCCATTGTAGGTACGGAGAAGCGCCTACACACCGTGGCGAAAGACCTCGTACACCATTTTGAGGAGCGGCTCGAAGCGATGGACGGCAAGGCAATGGTCGTCTGCATGAGCCGCCGAATCTGCGTTGACCTCTACAACGAGATCGTGAAGCTCCGTCCCTCTTGGCATAGCGAGAACGATGACGCCGGAGTGCTGAAGATCGTGATGACAGGCTCAGCCACGGATGGCCCGGACTGGCAGCAGCACATTCGGGACAAGCGCCGGAGGGAAGCTCTAGGTAAGAGGTTCAAGAACGCCAAAGACCCGTTCAAGGTCGTAATCGTCCGTGACATGTGGCTGACTGGGTTCGACGTGCCGTCACTCCACACCATGTACGTGGACAAGCCCATGAGAGGGCATGGTCTGATGCAAGCCATAGCACGAGTGAATCGCGTCTTCAAAGATAAGCCCGGTGGTCTCGTGGTGGATTATTTGGGGATCGCACACGAACTCAGGCTTGCGTTGGCGGCATATACAGAGAGCGGCGGCAAAGGGCAGACGGCGTTGCCACAGGAGGAAGCGGTTGGCGTCATGCTGGAGAAGTACGAGATATGCCGTGGGCTGTTCCACGGGTTCAATTGGTCGGCGTGGGTTACAGGAACCCCAGCGCAGAAGCTCGGGCTACTGCCGAACGCACAGGAGCACATCCTCAAGCAGGATGACGGCAAGAACCGCTTGATAAAGGCGGTGACCGAACTCTCGAAGGCGTTCGCCCTCGCGGTGCCACACGATGAAGCGCTGCGAATTCGGGACGACGTAGGTTTCTTCCAAGCGGTGCGGAGCGTACTGGCAAAGACCGCGACGCAGCAGCATCGTCCCGAGCAAGAACTAGACAATGCTATCCGCCAGATCGTGTCGCGTGCAGTTTCCTCCGGCGAGGTCGTAGACATTTTCGCTGCGGCTGGTTTGAAGAAGCCAGACATCTCCATTCTGTCCGAGGAGTTCCTGAGAGAAGTTAGCAACATCCCGCAAAAGAACCTCGCGGTCGAACTTCTGCGAAAGCTGCTGAACGACGAGATCAAGACGCGCTCGCGCCGAAACGTGGTCAAATCGCGTCTGTTCTCTGCACTACTGGAGAGTTCCATTCGGAAATATCAGAACCGCGCCGTTCAGGCGGCACAGGTCATCGAGGAACTCATCGGGCTTGCGAAGCAGATTCGGGAAGAGTCGGCAAAGGGCAAGGAGTTGGGGCTCAGCGAGGACGAGGTGGCGTTCTACGATGCGCTGGAAGTCAACGACAGTGCCGTCAAAGTGCTCGGTGAGCCTACGTTGAAAACCATCGCCCGCGAACTCGTGGATACGGTGCGAAGGAATACCACCATCGACTGGACTGTTCGAGAAAACATTCGGGCGAACCTTCGGGTGCTGGTGAAACGAATCCTCCGCAAGTACGGCTATCCACCCGATAAACAAGAGAAGGCGACCCTGACCGTGCTTGAGCAAGCCGAAGTGCTATCTGCGAATTGGGTGGCTGTGTGAGTCGGAGATCACCATGGACACTGATCTGTGTTCTGCTTTGCGGCTTGCTGCCGATGCCTTGTGCAGCTTCCGAGCCAAGTTCGGCGTCGAGTTGAGCTTTTCCAATCTCTGCGAAATATACGTCGCACTTCAGCTTGGGTTGCCGATGCCGGATAGAGGTAATACAAAGGGATTCGATCTGCGAGGCCCGGATGGAACACGTTACCAAGTGAAAGGGCGTGACGAGACCGTTCTGAACGTGGACATCAACAACTTCGACTTCGATTACCTTGTGTTGGTCAACCTCACCAACGATTATCGCCCCCTCGGAATGTGGAAGTTGGGTGTTGATCAAGCGAGACAGTTAGCAGCAGATCGTGGGAAGTTCAACAAATTCCAGCTTACTCAGAAGGCTTTCAAACAGGCTGCTGTTCCAATCGAGGTAAGCTTTCTCAGAGCATCGCTGGCGAGTTAGGAAGCTAGCGCGTGATCCATAGCCTGATTGAGGACGAATAGATGACCACAAGTAGCCTGCCATCTCCCCCTGCTGACTTCCGCACTCGCTTGAGCACTTTGTTGAGTCAAATTAACGTTCCGGTTCTGCATGACAGTGCTTGGATCGGCCCCTTCGAGCAACTCATGGGGGCGGTATTCTCGCTGATAGAGAGCGATAAAAGGGGCTTTCCTCACCGAGACCACTCCCTCGCCCTGTACCACCCGGCAGTTCAGTGCAGAATTGCTTCGCTCCTTAGAGAGCTTGATGCTGGGACGGAGATCACACAAAAGGACGCACTCGACCACTGGTTTTCACGCTATTACTTCAATTCCGGCATTCAACGTGTAACTTTCGCAGCGGAGCGGTTGATCGCAACATTCGCTGCTCTCCCCTGCAAGTGCGGGAGCCGTCCCCCGGAAATCATCATAAGGAACAACAAACCGCCCAAATTCAAGGAGCGCCTCAACGGTGCTCAAGTTCGGCTGGCTCACGTCGAAACAGAGTATTCGCCTCTACCAAAGCTGAAGGCTGTCTTAGGTCAGCTTGGTACCCCATACGACAGAAATGAACCCTTCGATCCCGCGAGGGGACTCGCGATGATCCGCAACGACGTGAACAACAGGAAACATTCTGTTTATAAACGGTCGGAATCGATGGACTCGTTGCCGCGACCCAGTTCGGCGCAGTCACTTGGTCGGATGCCGGGAGCCAAGCTCGGATGGAAACTGGAGTTGCGTGCGTTGAGCTTGTAGCGTTGGCGTACGGTGAATTGCTTCTTTGGCATCCACTAGCGAGGTTTTAGTAATGCGCCGATGAATTAGATGTTGAAACCTTGCCTCTCAACCACTGGAAAACTGCCCACGTTGCTTCGAGGTCTTCCTTGTTGTAGGCGACGATCTTGTCCATCAGTTCTTTTCGCTTTCCCTCGTCGCTTGTCTCTGTTGCCTCGATGAATGTCGCCATCGCCCATGCTCCACCATATTCGGCTTCTTTGCGCTCGAAGCCCACATAGTCCTCTACGACTTTAAGGCTGAAGCTCGGTAACGGTAAGACGACCGATTCTCTTGCTATCGTCAGCAAGTCCAGAAGATTCCTTGCTACACGGGAAGCAATGTCCCCAACGTCACCGAAGCGATCAACGTACCGACGCAAATAGGTTTGCTCGTATGGTGCCCAATGCACGAACGGAATGTCGCCATGAGTCTCAAAAATGCGATTCGCATTATCTAGGAACTTGAGCCAACCTTCTCTGTCACCATCAGAGCCAAAGCCCGATAGTGCAACCATGAAGTCACAGGGCTTTTCACCGAACACCTGCATTCCCCAGAGATAGATTTTGTCTAGTTCGTTCAAGTGTGGGGGCATACCCTCCAAGTCGAACATCACATAGTTCTTGTGTGCGGGTATGGCGGGAACTGCCAATACGATCTCGTGATTTTTCTCCATTGCGTCAGCGAATCGCAGAATTCGTTCGGCTGCTTTTCCAACACGCTGCTCCCGGTCGCCGTAGGGGCGCTTGAGGTCGCTCAGACTGACAGCATCGAAGTTCGCCAACAGTTCCTTTCGGGTGCGAACCCCTTGGCTGTGGAGAGTTCGGGCAAGGCTCTGATCCACGCAGTACACGAGTGCGACGTCAGCACTTTTCTCTGCCTGCGACCAGCAGCGGTCGGTGAATCCACATCCAAGGCATTTTGACCATCCGACAGGCTCATACGGCTGCGTGGTCAATTGCTTGAGGGCTAGGAGGCGCTCCAACTCTTGTAACGCGGACTTGCCGCCGTCGTAATGGACAGCCACGATCTCGCCTGTGCCGCTGTGAACTTGCAATCCCTTCGGAGCGGCACCGCAACTCCTCTCGAACAGCCACCCGTAAAGCTGAACCTGAAGCAGAATTTCGGGATGGTTTTCCTCGTCAATGCGGCGAGCCATCTTCGAATCCCGAACCACATACCCGTCGCCGTCTAGGATGAGGAAATCGGGAACACCGACAATTTCAACGTCAGTTCCGCCAAGCACAGCGTTTGCTAAGAATGCGGGTTGGTACAGGATCGGCACTCTGCTTGCAATGGCGTCAGCAGTCTTCTTCACCTGCTCGTACAGAGAGGCATCGCTCACATCAGCAAACGCCCCGAGGGTCGCCAAATGGTCTTTCTCGTGCCTGAGTCCAAGTCGCCTCAAGACGATCTCGTACGGGCCGGGTTCGCATTCTTCCTCTCGGCGGTGGCGCAAGAAGACCCGCAAATCGCAGGATGTTGGACGGTAATACGAAGCGAAATCAGTCGCCGTCAGACGCATGGTAGCGGTGCTCATACCCAATGTACCCAAGTCTGTTGCCGTGTTCACGCGTTAGCCTTCAGTCTGCTGCCCTTGAGCAGCAGCATCTCACGAAATTTCGCGTAGAGCATATAGGAGCGCATGTCCGGCTGCGGGCCGACGAACAGCCGCCATACCGTCTTTTCCGCCCGGTAGACGAGTTCGAGCGCGTCCCACCATTCCACCTCAAGGCGCACGTCGGTCACGCACTCGGGGTTCGCGTTCAATTTCCTGAACTTCCTCTCGGCAGTGAGGAACATGTCGCAAGCTTCCTTCATCGCCTCGGCTTGCAGGGTGTCCTCGGTCAGCCAGCGCTTCTGCTCGGCAGTCCCGTCAGATTTGATGAACGTCGCGATTTCCTCGTCGAACATCTCCATTCATTCCTCCTCGAAGCGGCGTCGGCTCAGCGGCTTCGCCGCGCACATCTCGTCCACGCGCCTGAACCCTTTGTCCTCGTCGTTGCCGACGCCCATGGCTTGGTTGATTTCCCAACACAACGGCTTGACGAACACGGTCAGCGGGCACTTTCTCTGCTGGTCTAGGACGCACTGCGAATGCACGGCGATAAGCTCTGCCAGCAATTCGGGCGTCATCCTCCGGAGTTTTGACTTCTCGCCAATGCGCCTACACATCCATCAGTCTCCCTCAAAGGAAGAAGGTATACGCGTCAATTCGCCTGCCGGGTTGCGCTTGTGCTGCCCCTGCAATCGGGACGGAAAGTACCGCACAAAGTGCCGCAGCAGGTTGACAATCACCGGAGACCAGATGCCGCAGAACATCGCAGGAAACAGCATGCGGCTTGGCTTCTCGATGCCAAAACGAAGGGCGGACTGGCTCACAGCAAAAACCGCAAGCATCGCAGATGCGAAAGACAAGAACCATCCGCTCAACAGGCGACCGCCAGCCCAGAGGAACCCGGTGCGCGGCGAAATTCCCTCGCGTTTTGCCCGCGCCAATCTTGTGAGAGAAGCCACGAACATGTACCAGAATGCGCAAAGGATAGGACCCGCCATTACCGACACGGTGATCTCGTCGGGGTCAATGCGGTTCGCGGATGCCATCCAGATAGCGGCGACAAAGGTGAGCAGCGGAGCGGAGGCAATCAACAGGACAACGGATACGAATGCGATCACGTGATTCAAAATTCGCTGAAGCACTGCGTTTTCTCCTGTCGCTCTGATTGCCAATGTGCGCCGACGCTTACAGATTTGCTGTGACTGACGATGTCTCCATATTCAATGCTCTCGGTGCGTACCATTTCTTGCGCTTCTCGACCAGCCACGACAAGCCCTGCTGGCTGTAGCCGAAATCCTTCACCCACAGCGGAATTCTTTCCTGTCCGACACGCGCTTCCCTGTCCGGCTGGAGATAGATGTCCACGTCAAACTCGGTTAGCATGTCGAGCCGCCGTTTCGCTTCCGTCATGTCGAACGGAACCATGTACACCGGAAGGACGAAATACTTTGGGTACGCAAACTGCGCACGCCACCCGTGCGTGTGGCGGCACAGCCGTCCCCACAGCCAGACCTCGCCGTGGATGCCACGCCGAATGTAGCTGATGTCGATGAGGTGCTTCAGGTTTATCCCCGCGTACATGCCGCAAGTGCAGTTGGGGTTGGGGACGAAATGCTCTCTGGATTCCAACCATTTTCTGGCTTTATCCGTGGTGGCGGACGCAACCAGCGACTTCCAGTCGTTGCGGTATTCGCATGTGGCTTCGAACGCGACCTTGGGTGTCCACGGCGCTCCGTTTAAGGAGGCAACGCCCTCGGCAGTCCAATTCCAAACGCGGTAAGCCGTGAAAGGCTCGATGTACGCGTCCGGCACCTTCGCCAAGTCCACGCCGTACCGGGCGTGCGGCAAGGGGCGTCTGCCGCGACGGTTAGAGCTTCTCGACAAGGCTAGCCTCAACGGTTGTCTCCGGCACTCGGACTTCGGCGGTCACGGGCTGCACCGTCGCCTCTGGCTTTTCTTTGCGTAGAGGAGCGGGAAGGCTCAGAGGCTCGACGTCCATGAATTCGACTGGCTTTCCGATTTCGCACATAGCATTTCCTCCGTAACTGGGTGGTCTCGTTTGGTCGGTTCAGAAGGTATTCCCTTTGAGACAGCCATCAAGCGGCTGGTTTGGCTTCGATAAGTGCTTTGCGATCAGCGCATCCCAAAACAGCCATTTCAACCCCTTGAGAACCGATACCCCGAAGCTCCTTGAGAATGCGACAAACGCTGGCTTTCGAAATGCCATGAGCCTTCGCAATTTGGCTCAGGCTGAGACCGCGTTCGCGGTCACGCAATATCGCATCACGGTCAACACGCAGCGGCGCACGCCCAATCTGCCGTCCCTCTATTCGTGCCCGCCTCATGCCTGCCTTGACTCGCTCCACGATGGCTTGCTTTTCGACCTGAGCAATCGCCCCAACAATGACGACCATCGCTCTGCCAAGCGGGCCTCCGGTGTCAATGTTCTCCCGCAGACTGACGAACTCGATGCCAAGGTGATTCAGGTCGTCGAGCACTTCCAAAAAATGGCGCACGTTCCGTGCAACCCTGTCGAATGCCGCCACTAGCACGACGTCGAATCGCTTCCTCCGCGCATCCGACATCAGAGCATCAAGCCCCGGACGTCGCGCCTTGCTGCCGGAAATTCCTCTGTCCTCGTATTCCTTGACGACCTCGAAGCCTCGTTTCGCCGCAAGCTCGCGGAGATCGTAGAGTTGGCTTTCGACATGTTGGTCACTGGTACTGACGCGTGCATAAATGGCTGCTGTTTTCACCTGCTCAGTTCCTCCTGTCTGTCAAATAAAGTCGGGTTTTGTCATCGTACAGGTGGATGGCTCGTCTGGTCTGGTCGTGTACGACTGCGGTTTGGCAGCCAGCCGCTTCCCGAAAACCTGCCCCTAACATGCAAAGTTTTGCGTTTGCCGCGTCCGAGACCAAGAGCGTGCTGCTAGCGAACCGATTCATTTGCCAAGGGAGTTGCAAGAATGGGATGCCCGCACGGTACAGAGCCACCTCGGCGTGCAGAATGTGCTCGCCGTGCTCTGCCATCCTCGCTCGGAGGCGTCTCGCGTTCCTTGTCTTTGGCAAAGCTCTTCGGAGACGGAGCGCGGCTTCGACGCAGACCGTCGCCTCTGGAGCCAAGAGGCTCAAGTTCGGGCAGACCTCATCGTCCAGCAGTTGCGCGATCTCGGAGTTGCCGAGGAACCGCAGCCGTCTGGAAAGCTCGGCGGGTATCAGCAGTGCCGCTGCGAGTCGCTCCGCTGGATCGCATGAGCGAACTCGCTTCCGCTGTTCCTCCATCAGTTCTCGGATCGTCATCTTGCCCTCTACGTAAGTAATACAGGCGAGACTTCAAAATCGTCCAGATGACTTTTCCCGAGTCATTTCAATGAGATGGAGCCACATCCGAGAGAGGGGGTGTAGCGTCCGATGGTCGAGGTTTACGACAATGGCGGGAAACTAATCGGCACCGTACCCAACGAACGAACCTTGACCCGACTCCACACCGCGCTGCAAAGCACGTTCGCGCACGCCGTCTCGCCCGACCCCGATGGCGTGGTAGCCATCCTTTTAAATGAGCACGCCCGCCTCTTCGATGAGCGCCGATGTCATGGCACACCACGAAGCGGCTGCGGGTGCGTGATAGAATCCGCGCAGGAGTGGTCCACCTTGCCCATGAAGACAATAGTCATCCTGCTTTCGGTCGCGGTTGTTTTGGAAGCCGCTGCTTGCCTATGGTTGTGGTTCCGATGTGAAAGGTTGCAGCGGTTTACGCACATAGGGACAACAAATATCGCCACCTTCGTCATGTTTGACCAGAAAACAGCGCAGGCGTGTTGGGCAGGACCACCTAGCCCGTACACCATTGAGTCGCCAGACGGGAAGCAGCGGCAAGAGACGAACGGAGCAAACATTCCGTTCTGTAAAGATTTGAAGTAGTTATTTGAAAGCAAATCCGGGGACAGGAGGAAAAACCGTGACACCCAACGAGAAAGCTTTGGTTGCCGCTCTCGAAGCCGACAATCAAATGTGGGAGGTTGCCGCAGGGCACTACGAGCGATATGTTGCGGACTTTCAGTCGCTTGATGGTAGAAAAATGACGGGCATAGAGTATGCAGGCATTCTCCGTCAGCGGATTGCCGAAAATCGAGCATTGGTCGAGAGTGTGAAGAAGGGCGGAAGTCAATCTCCAGACTCGGGAATTTACACATCTCCTTCCGAAAGATGATGCGCCTCTGGATGAAGGTCATTCGATGACCATCTATGCTAGCTATACAAAATACAAGCGGCTGTGCCCCCACTGCGGGCAGCATTTTCAAACCGTGTTCGATGCGACCGCTCTACGGTTAGGACCGGGAATCCGCACCTGCTATGCGTGTGGAAAGGCATTCTCAGATAGTTCGCTAGAATGGCCCGAAATGACAACGCAACAAAAACGGCGTTTTCTATTTGGTGACATCGTTTGGGTTTGCTTAGGATTTGTAGGGCTGTTGGTTGTTGCCCTGTTCGCAGGAGTTCCAGCATTTCTCGCTTTAGGAGGAGTGTTTGCATTTCTTGCTGCCATCCTAGCGGTGTTTTATATCATCTGCGGTGTCAGCATTGCCGCATCCAAACTCCGCTATCGAAAACGTCTAGCCAACTTGACAGGGCACGGTTGAAGAAAGGGAGAAAATGAAAGCGAGGATGCTGAACCTTGAACGGTACGTATACGCCCTAGACGAGTTGAGAAGGAAATGAATCTGCTCCTCGTACATAGGGAACGTGCTTCCCCGCTGCTACGAGCGCCTGCGCGAGTTGGAGCCGCAAGCGGCGCAGTTGGTGAAAGCTCATTGGGCGGCGGTGTTGGCAGTCGCAGCGGAACTTCGGAGGCGCTCAAAATTGACAGCCGACGAGGTCAAAGAAATAGTCGTAAGCGTTCTGCCGGAGATTCACCTACAGAAGTCGAAGGCGTAAGCTGCGCTCATCACAGCCGAAACGCCGCGAAGCTGCGGGGCGGGGGCACGCACACGATCTTGGCCCGATCCTAAAGAACGAATCAATATGCGTGGCGACAGCTCGGATGTAAACTCTCTACATCTCTCGCGGATAGTCGTTCGAGGCCTTTCATGTTCACCGGGAGCCACGCATCCTCACCCACGACTGAGACTGGTTCGACGGAGATCAACGCTCCATCTCGCGGCCTTCTCACTCAGGGTACGATCTTTAGCGGAGCAAGGGCCGAGAACTATTCCGGGTGTAGCGTACACGCGTTGGTGATCACAGCACGCTGCGATATCGCCAACGATAAAGTCCACTCTTATAATTATCTCCCGGTTGTCACCCTGTCAGATTGGATTCACCGAGATGGACGAATCATTCTCGCTGAACGTCTGCAGGCAGAATCGCTTACTTCTCTACGAAACGTATTGCGAGACTGCGGCCATTCTCCAAGCGTGCTGGACACCGAAAGCCTGGAAAGGGTCCAGCAGGTTCTCTTTGACGATCAGAAATCAGATAGAAAGCTCGCGAAATTCCGTCAACGGTTCGTGGAGAATGCGCGTAAGTATGAGCTCGCCACTCGCGCTGTTACCAGTTCCCCCGATGAGCGTCTATGTAACCTGGTTGTCAGTCAGTCTCCACATCTCAGGGAGGCATTAATAAAAGAGCTTACCAGCTACCGTCTGGGTGGATTTCACTTCCTGAAGCGCATCGAGCCGCGAGGGACAGATCTAGGTTTTGTCGTTTTGCTACGAGAAATTCAAGTGCTTCCCCGGACCGTTGGGCTGGCGATGGCATCTGGCTTCGGGCACTTTGAATTTGAGGAGATATGCAAAGCCGACAACTCGATTCGCGGGAGAATGGATGTTCCTAAAGACTGCTTTGCCATGCCGGTAGGTGTTCTTACCTCCCCCTACATCGAACATCTGATGCAAGCTTTCGCGACTCTTTTTGGCCGCATCGGAATAACGGATCACGAGCCGTCCTATATTCGTAGCTTATGGGAACGTCAACCAAGCGTGAAGGGGGTTATATGATCCGGTTCATCGCTGTCGAAAAACCGGCAGCCCAAGAAATAATCTCAAATCGGACTTTTCAGTCTACCGAATTTGAAACCGGAGAAGCATTGGCGCAACTGCTACTAAACCCGCTGCTTAAACCCCTTCTTGGCCCTCGTTTGGATATGCAGATCCACCGCGAGGGGCTATTCATTCTGTCCACGGTAGAAGCCTCCAACGACTATGTCGTCTTTGACCTTGACACGGCGGGTCTCTTCACGGGTAACCACACTCCCTCTGAAGTTCTCCTATACCTCCAAAAAGTCCTTCGCTTTTCAGTCAAACACTGGAATGGGCTTCGCCCGAGTACGACTGAGCGTTTCATTCCGAATTCCTCAAAGGTCGTCATTTTCCCGTTTCCAATTAGCCTCAAGACGGATTTCAGGATTTCGATAGAGCTTGCGCCTGACTCAGAACGGCAAGCAAAGCGACCATCTGATGGCAGGTGCTTCTTGGTGTACAAATCGGGCACTGCGGAGGGTGAAGGTCCAAAGGAAAAGGTGAGCACGACAACTTTCCGCCGATTCTTGGAGGCACGGAGAGAGCTTTCTCCACGTTCTCCCATGAAGGGAGATGATCAACTGCCACCTATTTCGTCCTTGCATGTCACATCCCTAGAGCACCCAATCAAGCAATTCGTCTTTCCGACGGGGGGATTCGATCAGTGGCTGACGATGCTCACTGGGAAGCAAAAGGAATTCGTTTTGTCGCCTCTGGCAGCTCCCCACAGAATTGAGGGACCCGCGGGGACAGGGAAGACTCTCTCGCTTGTTCTCAAAGCGATCGCGACACTGCGCCATGCGGAACGAACCAAGGCGGAGCACAGAGCGCTCTTCATAACCCATAGCGAAGCCACGCGCAAGGCAGTCGAGCAGCTGTTCGCGGCAAACGATCCCAGTAACTTCATCGAGCTAAACCCACTCTCTGCGTCACGGACCTTGAAACTCTCTACACTCCACCAGCTTTGTGGTGACCTACTTGGACGCGAAATTAACGAAAGCGAGCTTATCGACCGCGATGCGCTGGAATCCAAGCAACTCCAAATAATGTATGTGAATGAGGCGTTGCAAAGCGCAATGACAGAGGACCTCGGCACACATCGACGCTTCATGTCTCCGGGTTTCGTGACTTTCCTCGACACAACAGAAATATGGGCTCTTTCCGAGATGATTCAGCATGAGATCAGCGTAGTGATCAAGGGAAGGGCCGAGGAGGAATTCGACCATTACAAGAAGTTGCCGCGGCTCCAATATGGGCTGCCAATAGAATCGCAATCTGATCGTGGCTTTGTTTGGCGCGTGTTCACTCGTTATCAGGATCAGCTAAAGATATCAGCACAATTTGATACAGACGATGTTGTTCTCACCACAATCGGTCAGTTGGACACTCCGATCTGGCGGCGCAGACGAGGTAAGGAGGGGTATGACAGCATATTTATTGATGAAATGCACCTTTTCAATGTGAACGAACTGTCGATTTTCCACTATCTAACCAAAACTACCAAAGCCTTTCCTATTGCTCACTCAATAGACCGATCTCAAGCCATAGGAGATCGCGACTGGTCTGATGAATTGTTTGATGAAGTACTCTCCCCTCTGAAGGGAGATGATGGAAGAGTGGAACGCACCCGAGTAGAGAGCGTGTTCCGGTGCTCGCCAGAAATCGTCGACTTGGCATTTTCTGTAACATCGGCTGGAGCAACTCTTTTCACTAACTTCGATAATCCACTTAAGGCTGCAGCGAGCATGTTCACGATGCAAGAAGAGCGCAAGTGTACGAGACCTCGTTTAATTGAATGCAGCAAAGACGAGGAGATGATTGGACTTGCTTTCTCCAGAGCCGACAAAATGACGAAAGAAATGGAGGTTTCCAAGGGGGAGATTGCCTTGATAGCTTTCAATCAGGAGGTATTCGCGGCACTCTCCGATTATGCTTCCCGCCACAATAAGCCAATCGAGCTACTGAAGCAAAGGGGTGATATTGAAGCTGTTCAACGCGCAGAGAAATCCGGGCGCCTCATCTTATCCCTGCCGGAATATGTGGGGGGGCTAGAGTTCGCGGGAGTGGTCTTAGTTGGTGTCGACGAAGGACGGGTTCCACCAGCGAAGTCCACAACTTCAATTGACAGTTCAAACTTCCTCACCTATGCCGCACACAACAAGCTGTATGTGGCAATTACGCGGGCACGTTACCGAGTCGAAATTCTGGGGTCAAAAGACCGTGGCATCAGTCCGCTGCTGAGCAATGCGATTGCTACGGAAATGTTAGAGAGAGGGTCGCATTGACTGAGACCGCTCTTCTCTCGTCCCGCTCGAACGCCACAGCGGGTGGCAGAGAGACTATGGTTCACGTTTCCCAACGCAAACTGTAGCAGAGTTCTACCGCCGCCCCTCAAGCGGTAAGAACAGACAAGTTATCTGAAAGGACTAGAGATGACAAATAGGTGGGGAGTTCCATCCCGGGTCCTGAGAAATGCGACGAGGTACGACATTCCGGACCCGGTTGTGAGACATGTAGCGCGGAGAGACAAGTCCTGTGTGTACTGTAAGCTGAGATTTAGGATTGGAGCGCGGAGCCGCAACAATCTGGCAAGTTGGGAGCATATGGACGATTACTCCGTCAAGCACCCAAAAGTGTGGAACATCGCTCTGTGTTGCGGCTGTTGCAATACCAGCAGAGGACCTAAAGGGCTAGAGGAATGGTTCGATTCCGCATACTGCAGGAAGAATAATATCAGCAGGCATACTGTTGCCCCAGTTGTACGAAGGTATCTAGGAAAAGGGTTACGAGATCTTTGACGCCGAAGAGACTGCGCGTGAACCTCTTAACGTTTTCTCTGTCGGCGTTTCGGTATCTTGTGATCCCGGTCTCCTCCGTGATCGAAGGAAAGGTATAGCCCGAACCGAGAAGGTCGAGGGCTTTTTCAAAGGTATCTGTCGTCAACATATTTCCTCTCTGCGCTTTGAAACAGCGAGGCGGTGTTCCTAGCATAGTGCCTGCGGTCTCGCGGATGAGATACCCTTCGAAGCGGATTTGAACTTCAGGCATTCGCGTCCTGACCGCCCCCATCTTTCTAATACTGTGTACAAGCTAAGTTCGATACCCAGATTTTCTGGGGTCAGCGGCGCTTATGCCAAGTCGCTTGTTGATCTACATTCACGCCATTCCAGCGACGAGTGCTTCCAGCGCGGCGCAAGTAAATCCGGCGGGGGCAAGTTTTGCCCGGATCACCTTCAATGCCGAAATCGAGGAAAAGCTTGTGCCATCCATCCGGACCTTCCCATACGGTAGGGATGCGCTGTTCAGTTTTCATCCAATCTTTGATCTCGACGTGGATGGCATGGATTTCATCATCAGACATTCCGAGTTCGTTCGCCAGATAACGGTAAATGTCGTACAAGTGGTCTTGACAGCTAAGCAGCGTGCCGACTCTATTTGGATTTGGGTTTGGAGGGTTCGGCATCGAGGGCCTTCAGGTACTCGATGAAGGCTTGCCGCTGCTCTTGAGAACCGTCGGGTTGTTTTCGGACTTTAGACAAGAGTTCCCGCGAGCGGGACTGCGAGTCTTCACGGTTGGGTTTATTAACCATCTTAGACATCTTAGCACTGACTCCGGGGCAGTCAACGGCGAGGACCTCGGGGTTGTCTGTGTTGTCCATGTGTGCCCTCACAAGTAGACATCCGACTCTCTGAGCCCGTGCGTTTTTGCGAGCGTTTCGTGAGTTCGTACCAAGTAGAGGTAGTTCTTGCGACATTTACTCGCAGGGTAGCCCTTCGCGAGCAGCGGGCATCGTGCCCGCATCCTCCACTCTTTCATCCTCTGGACTAGTATTGCGTCCCTGATTTTCGGTCCTGCGTTCATTAAAATCCTCCGCGAAAGACAGACTCGCCCGGCGTTCAGCGAAAACCCCATCATCGCGCACTGAAATCAAAGCACTTGTCCGTGCGCAATCTCGAAATTGCCTTCCTACCCTTGACTTTCAAAGTCGGTGGAGTGCTAAGGAATCAGGATCAACGTCGCTGAATCTTCGCGCATGGCGTCGCTGTTGGGTCAAACTAGGCTGGAAACGGCGTCGGGAGACCCCCGCATGGCTCCAAAAGAAAGAACCGCGAGTTTCTGTAGCCAGTCAGCACGCGGTTTCTTTCCTTCGGAAGTAAGGCTTTTCCAGAATTCGTTGCCGCTGTCACCTTCTCACGCGGGACGTGACCTACCAAAATCGTGACAGCGGGCATGACTTCTTTTGACATACGTTTTTGCTAAGTCCTTTACATGCAATAAAATTATTGTTGTTGTACGTATACGTATGAAATTTTGACAGCGGCCCCGATGATTGCGCCTATCACCTGCTGTCATCGCTGCTGTCACCCCTCCCTCCGCAGCCGCACGCGCCCGGTCCTTTTCTTCGACTCCTTGCCGTTGTCGTCCGTGTCGCGCTCCTCCTCGACCATCTGCTCAATGAGCATGCCCTTGAAAATCCGATTCAGCCGCGACGCGGTGTGGCGGTACAGGTTGCCCTTGTCCTTCGCCGTCTTCCACAGAATCCAGCCGCCGTCGTGCTGGTCGCCGTAGTTCTCCAGCGCACGCACGATTGCCTCTTGGCATTTCCCGTCGCGGTCGTCCTGCTCTGACGGGCGGAACTTGGCGCGGATCGCCTCCTGCCAAGTCATGAATTCCAGCGCTGCACCCATGCAATCCTCTCCCACTTTGTGGTCGTGGTTCGCGGACGCGCTCACGAGCGCCACGCGCAGGGCCAGTTCGCCGAGCCGCCCCCGGTGCTCCGGGTTCTCGGCTACCCACGCGTGCTTCATCGCGTAAGCTTCGTCGGTCATCCTGACGGACTTCGGCTCGCGCTTCTCGGGGATCACGTTCTTCTCCCATGTGTCGTCCCAGACGAATTTCGTCGGCGCGACGCCGTAGATGAACCTGTCATACATGCCAGATGTGGTGGCTTTGCCGAAGACGTCGGCGAACTCCTCGGCATTCGCGCAGGTCAGACCTCCGATGATGCTCAGCTTCGGTCTGCAAGCCATGCTGCCCTTCTGGTTCGTCGTCTCGAACTCGTCGTGGTAGAACAGGTCGTTTAGCATGTATGGCAGCGCGGAGTTGTCGATATTCGACTTGGCGAACATGTTGCGGAACTCGTCCTGCACCAGCAGGAACGGCTTGGTCATGGCGCGGTCGATGGCGGTCATGTCCTTGACCTTCATGCCTTCGAGGATCAGCGTCAGCCCGTGCTCGCTGCCGGGGTACTTGCGCTTGATCGTGAACGGATATTGGTACTCGAACTTCTCAAGCGCCCTGTCGATGGTGCGGCTTTTGCCCGTCCCGGCAGGCCCAATCAGGCAACCGTACAAATTTCCGCGCACGCTGCCAGCCTTGGAGATTCCCTGCCCGGCGAACACGCACAACATCGTCGGGTACGCTAAGTCCAGCGGCGCGTTGAGCGACCTCGCGATCTCGCCCAAGTAGCCGTACATCGCGGTCTCCGGCATGCGGTACAGACCGCGCTTCCTCGGCTTGGGTTCTTCCTTTTCCTTTGCTGGTGCTGGCGCAGCCGCCGCAGCGGCTTGCCCGGTCGATTCCCATTTCGCCAAGATCGCTTCCGCGTCCGCGATTGCCTTCTCGTCCTTTGTCAGGACGGGGCTGGTGACGATCGCGAGTCCCTCGCTTTCGCTTTTGATGTCGATGATTTCTGGAACCGTGACCGCACGAACCGGCTTCGTGCCGCGTATCGCCTCGATCAGCTTCTCCTGCTCTTCCGCGCTGACCGCGCCAAGCTGGTCTTCGCGCTCGGGCCAGATGACCCCCTCGTATGCGCCGTTCTCCTTGGACAGGAACGAGACGAGGAACGCAGCGCCGCCTTGACCCGGCTTCCTGTCCATGTTCGACGGGCATTCGGCAGCCATGCACTTGAAGCCCAGCGTCCCGCCGTCGTAATAGAGTGCGCAGCCTTTCGTGCCCTGACCCTTGTGCCTGCGCCCCGCGACCGGGCATTCCCTGAACGGGTACCAGTTGCCGTCGCTGTCCTCGACGCCGCCAACCCACTCTACAAACGCGTCGAAGTCGAAGTCCTCGTGGACCGGGCGCAAGCCAGCGCCGAAATCCTTCTCCCGCGTCCCGTTGGCACGGATGCTGTCTACGACCCAGTCGGGGATCGGCGTCGGCTCGATGTCGGCGAACACGGTGTACGGCTTGCCGCTGTCGGGATGGATGCTCGGCGGAGCTACGATGTACCTGTCGGATGCCCTGAAGCTGAACCACTCCCTACCAGCGGTCGAGCCGTCGCAGTTGCCCAGCGCCAAAGATTTCTCGGTGTGCGTGAAGATGAAATGTGGAGCGCCCTTGCCGCCTGAGCGATGCACGCGGGTCTCGGGCATGGGCTGCCCCTCGTTCTTCGCCCAGTCCTTGAGCGTGGGTTTCTGGTCGAACTCTAGGAAGCACGGGTCGCCGACCTTCTCGGCCCGTGCAGCAAGCCCGATGCCCGCCTCCGGCGTTCTTGTCCACCACTCCTTTATGAGGGCGGGGTCAGCTGTTGCGTCTTTCACACCGTGCGCGGTCATGGGTCGCTTGGTGCCCGGCTGCAACGGGAACACGCGCAGCCCCATCTGCGCATACTTCAGCGCCTCATCGAGGGCGCAAGTTGTTGTTGTCTCTGATTGCGACATATCGCCTCTTTGTGAGTCGCCCTGATCGCTTGCTGAAGGCGGCTGGGAACCGTTCTGGGGCAGGCGGGCGATAAGAAGCCTGCCCCCGGTTGATCTCTGATCCGCGACCAAAGACCCAGCATTAAGAGATACTGAAAGTCAGGCGATTTTGGGCTTTTTGCCCGGCACCCAGCGCTGGCGGCGTGGGCCACCCCTTCTTCGTGGCAGTCCCATCTCCCGCGCCCAGTTGCTTGCCGTGCGCAGGCTTATCCCAAGCTCCCGGCAGATGACCTTGTACGGAATCCCAGCCGAGTAGCGCTCGCAGAACAACTGACGTATCGCGTCCGATTTCATACATAAGGTCTGCATAGTCGGTTTTGCAGCGATTGTTGCTTTCGAAATTGCCGCTATGGAGTTCCTGTGTAGGCGGACGCGCAAGGGGTCACCGGGAGAAGCAGACTGTGACCTAATCGCAACTTCAACCGCCCGCCGATCAGGGAGATCATCATGGGAGAGAAAAACAAGCCAGAAACACCGAGGTGCGGATTCAAGGGATGCCTACCCCACTCCGCCGAACCCGCTTATCTGCTGATATGGAGCCTGCCAAGCGGTCCCGTCGTGAAATGGTCGTGCGCGGGTCATCGGTTCAGCTTTGGCGGGAATCGCAGCTACGCGGTGGCGAAGTTTGAACGCTTTGCGAACAACCAGCCTTCGTGCTCACACGAGCTTGCTGCCCTGCTGGACGTGCCGGACGAAGCTAGGTTGGGGGACGACGCGGAAGAGGGACTTGCGACCTGCGTCGATCCTGAATGTGGCAACCCCGCACACAAGGGGGAGTGGTGCGATGAGTGCCAATCGCGCTGGGAAGACGAGCAACGTGACAAGGCCCGGAGCGAGCGGCGATCCGTCAACGTGCGGAGAGGACTCTGACCCGGCACGGAAGCTGCGGCCGGCTAGCAAGAGTGGCGTGCTAGCCTGCAACCTGAAAAACAAAGAGCGGCTCATACTTCCATTCCTGACCCGGCTTGCGCGTGCCCCACATCGGAGCTAACGCGACATTGAGCGTTTCAAAGTGCCGCCAGCCTCGCGAGGTCGCCAGCCCTATGAATGCCTGCTCCAAATTGGGAAACGGCGGAACGTTGGCGATGTTCACGGCGAGGATGCCGTTCGGTTTGAGGCAGAACCGACAGTTATCGAGGGTAGTGCCCATAAAGCCGTTGAGCCACGCTTCGGGGTCAGGGAATCGTAAGTAGCTCTGCGTATCTTCGTGCGAATACTTCTCTTGCGAAAAATACGGCGGCGACGAGAAACAAAAATCAACAGAAGAGGGATGGAGGTTCGGGCGCATGTCTTCGCTGCCGCAGCAATAAATTTCCACTCCCATGTCGCGATTCAGACGCCTAGCGGCATTGATAAGCTCGCTCGCCATTGCGGCAAGGCTCCAGCATGTTTCGGTTGCCGGGTCGCAGCCGATGTAACCGCGCACCTTCTTACAGGCGAGAGCGCCGAGCATCCGACCGCCCCAACCAGCGCTCATATCCCATGTCACACCCCCGCGCTCCGGCATGTATCGGTCGTAGATCGCCGCAGCGGCAGTTGGTCTGAAATTGCTGACCCCGTGCGTGCCGGGAAAATTTTGGCAAGCCTTGCGTATGTCGTTTTCCGTTAGCTGTTCCCGCCCCACGGCTTCGATGCGCCTCTGAATCGCCTCCGCGAAAAGATCGTCTTTGTCGAAGACCCCCAAGGGTGTGCGTTTGTTGCCGGATTGCACATTCATCGAGCGTGCGAAGTATGATCCCGCAAGCGCCAGACCGTGCGTTCTGCTTCCAACGATGCCGTTCTCAATCAACTTAGTGTGGTCGAAATCGAGCAGTGACTTGAGATGTTTGAGCCGCTTGGCTTCCCGAAGGTCGTGAAACGGGAAGCCTTTCCAGCGCCAATAAGCGGCTATTCGCCGGGCCGCCTCGCTGGGCGCAGTACAACTGGGCAAGGGACATTCAAGGTTCGGATTCACGACGTTCTCTCTTTTCGCGGCCGGCCCGGCTTGCCGTACGCCGGGATGCCCCACGCCTGCGCGAAGTGGGCTAGCTCGCTCTGGCTGCACCCGGTGCGCCGTGCGATCTCGCGCCTCGGCACCCGATCCAGCATCATTTGCCTGATCTCTTCCATCATTCTGTCGTTCATTGGTCAATGCTCCTGATCCATGATTTCTTGGTGTGACTACAGTAGCCGCCGACCACCATGGCATCGAATATCCTGTCCCGGTCTTCCTCCCTGCGGAATCCAACGACAACAATCCTGTCAGCCCCGTTGGCAGCGACATAAAGTTCGTGTATCTCGTAGCGCATCGGTAGCGGTGGCTGGAGATAGGGATCGTCCCGCCTGAGGCTGCCGTCCCGCTTGAGATACAACCCATCATGCTTGTAGATCACGTGCCCAGCCCTGCGAGCATACGGGACGATGCCACGTTCCATGCGCCCGACACGCAGGCATTCATCGCAGGTCGGCTCCGTTCCCGGCGCTGCGAGCATTTCTTCGCCGTGGTAGTTGATGCCCAGTTTGCAGTAGGTGTAGTGCTCCAGTGTGCCCAACTCGTAGAGGTGCTCGTTGAGCTTGATGTCGGGGGTGTGCGTGAAGCGCCTGTGCCTGCAATTGCCGTCGCTGCATGCGCCGACGAACAGATTGTGCGCGTAGCGGCAGTTCTCGCAATTGTTCGTGCTGTCGCTCACGACTATGCCGTCCGTTTTGTCGCAGAAAGCTCTGCCGTTCCAGTTTGCCAAATGGCGGATCATTGCTTTCACCTTGATAGGATTTTCGGGGCAGCCATGCCTAGCGTGCCGCCTGCGGTCTCGCTGTCGGAAGTCAGCGTCCTGAACCGCCCCGACTCTCCCTACCTCTCCTCCCCAACCTTGCACAGGTCGGCGATGGTCTCGGTCGCATCCTTCTCGGCGATCTTGAAGACGCGCCTGATGGTCGCGAGGTCGAGCTTGAGTCGCACCAGCATCGAGGCGATCTCGGTGCCCATGGTCTCTGGCTCGTCTTTGAACTGCTCGAAGTACGAGAATGCCCGGTTCTCCGCAGCCTCGGGGTACTTGGGCACCGGGCTATCGGAGATCACGTCCGCAAGTTTGCGCACGACTTCCGGCGCTCCGGCTTCAGTCTCATCGGCTTCGTCGTTGTCCGCGACGCCCGCCGCGCCCGCCGCAACGCCTTGCTCGTACTTGGCGTCCAACATCGAGTCAAGTTGCTCGTGCGTCAGGTGGAATTTCTTCACCGGGGGCAACACGTTGTGGTCGTCCTTGCGGTCGTCGATTTCGAGCAGTTGATTGATCCGCCGAGCACCGACGCCGAAAGCGTAGTGGCAGTATTCTTCCCACGACATGGCGATCCCGCCGACCGCGACTGCGCGACCGCTCGTGCCTTTGCGGACTCGGAACACGTTGTCCTTGAGCGCCTGCACGGAGGGACGGATGCGGTCGAAAAGCTTCGTGAGCTTCTCGTGCTCCTTCTTGAATTCCGTGCCTGCTTCGTCCACGGCGAGGATCAGCTTCGATTCCTCATCGTTCGGGACATAGGTGTCGAGGTCGGAGTGAGTCGGAACCTCGTCCAGCATGTCAGTGCTCGGGCTGTTCGCGCCCATCGGGGGCACGCCGTCGATCTCGTGATCGAGTTCGTCGTTCACTTCTTGAGTAGCCGGGTCAGCCGACGCCTGTGCTACTGCGTCGGCTTCCGGCTTAGTGTTCAGTTCCATTTTCATTAGCTCCATCGCCGAGGACTCGTCTCAAACATCCGACCATTGGCTCGCGCCCGGTAGGCGTTTGCTGGTCCTTGGCTCACATTGGCTAATACTGGATGGTTGGAAAAATTTTAAATATCTCGGAACCAGCGTTTTCAATGACTTACAACCTCGGAAATCTTTTCCGAGGTTCAGGCTCGCAGGTGCCCAAGGTGGGACAAGGGGACCTCGTGCGCTTGACACCCGGTCCCGCTTTGTGGGATGAACCCGGCCATTTTGGGAAAGGCGTAACAGGGTTAACGGCAGCTATCGCGGGGTGGATTCATCTGGTTTGCAGCCGGATCATTTCTCGGCGAGGGCCTCAAGCTCGATGGTTTGCAGAGAAGGTCCTTTGCTCAACGATCTGTTCAGGTCAGTGACGTTCCGAATATAGGCCCGCCACATTGCACAGTGCTCGCACTCGCAGTGCCGGACGCCGGACTTTTTGGATTTCTTCTGGAGCATTTCCATATAAGAGAAATGCGATGTTGCGGAACCTCGGAAAATTTTTCCGAGGTCAGAATCCTGTGCTGAAAATTCTTGAGCGCCCATGCGCCCGGTCAAATCCATATCCGAAGCAGATTGTGATGCAATGCAGTAGAAAGCATCGGGACTTTGGGAGGACAATGGGTTGCTACTGTTGCTCAGGCCCCGCGCCTTTGGAGCCAAACAGCTAAGGAAGCTGGATCGACCCGAAGCGAGCCGAAGGTGCGGACCACGGGGAATCGCCCACACCGGGCTGCCTTATAGAGGGTTTGCTCGTGGTGCCCGAGAAGAGCGGCAACCTCCCCGATAGTCATGTACCGGGTGGGCCAGTGAGCGAGTTTTTCCAAGATCGTTTCCACATATATGAATACTCGTTTTAGGCGACGACGCCCATTTTGCGAGGAAAGCTGCGCTCGATGTTGGCTCGACGCTGACTCTTATCCCCGCCACCCAGATAGCCAATGGTGGTGGTGATGTCCTTGTGACCAAGAGCTTTTCGGATATCCTCTATTGGAGTTTTGCCTTCGTCTAACACGCGACCGTAGGTGTAACGGAATTTGTGAAGGCGGAAATTCTGACAGTTCCGTCCTTTGCGCTCTACGCAATCACGGCATTCACCGCATGTTATCCCGGCCCGTTTGGCAATCTGCTGAACCTTTTTCAGCAGGTGACCGTCCGGGCGACCAAACATGTTGGGAATAATCAGCGGTGATTTGCCAGCGAAAAGCCAACCTTCTTTCCGGCAGCGCACCGGGTCACTCAGGAGGTCATGGGCCCTTTTCAAAATCTCTATCAGTTGATCCGGCATTTCCACAATCCGGTCCTCGTCGGTTTTGGTTGTCCAACTGTCCTTCCACCATTCGCGGACCAAAAGCTCCTTCGCTTCCCAACGGATGTCATTCCAGCGAAAGTGTGCGACTTCATCCTCGCGGCATCCGGTGTAGTAGAAGAGAGCGAGCATGACCAGTTCGCGTAGATTTTTGGCAGCGGCAAACATTGCCTTTACGACCGGGCTTGGGTAGTAGTCCTTGACCTTCTTGTTCACCTTGGGGAAGTCAGCGCGGGTCAGCACCAACGTATTCGGGATGACGGTAGTCGCCTTTTGGATGGTTGCTTCTTGCTCGTTTCGGACGACGATTACCACGCGCCCTGTGCACCGGAGAAACGTGAGCAGATTTTTGAGATAGTTTTTCTGAGTGCGAGGTGCCAAGCACTCCTTATGAGCAGGGCGCAGTTTTGTCAGATGAGCGGCGAAGGTCCGAAAATGCCCGCGCTCGAAATTCGTCAGGTCTTTGTCCCAACCGTAGAAATCACCAAAAACACCGAGAATGTATCGCCACGATTTAGGTCTGTTGGTGAGAAATGCTTGCACTTCCGTCCTGACAGTCTTTCTTTGCGTGATGATGGTTACAGGCGTCGGAGCGTTGAGGGCCGCCTGACGCGCTTTCAACTCCTGCATTGCGACTTGGAGGTCGTCACCGACACTCTCGAATGTCCGCCTCCCGATCTTGGGATACCGCAGATAATAGGAGCCGGGCGTTCCGGTGGTTTGAGTCTTCGGTGCCCAACCGCGTCCACTCCTCACGACTCGAACATATCGATGCTTCCCGTCAACCTCGAACAGCCTATACAGTGAAACGTTTGCTTTGCGACCCATGATGATGTCTCCCCTCGATAGATACTGCGTCGTTGGGAAACATCGGTTTTTTGCGCGAAGGAATCGGTATTAATAGTGGTATTAAACCGTCCGACGCCAATTTCGCAGCGATTTTACAGGGGAAATTGGCTGGGGCGGAAGGATTCGAACCTTCACCATCCTCATTAACAGTGAGGTGTCCTACCGGTTGGACCACGCCCCAGCGGCGTTCAATGGCCGCCCCAGGAAGAGCCGGGGCAGCAGCGCTTCGCCGCAGAAGCGGCGAAAGATATTGCAAGAATAGCACGCCACAGGCCATCAGCGAGAGTCGAATGCGATAGGGCCACTTATAAGGAACACTTATGAAGCCATTGAACGCGAAACTCGTGCAGATTCAGGAAGGATGATGATGGCGGAGGAGGCGTAGCTCCACTTCGGAACGAGTCGAATCAAGCCCCACAACTTTGCTTTGTTTTTGAATCCTGCGAATCGAGCAAGTCTTTTGAAACAGTGAACTCTGAAGTTGGCCGAGAGTTCCGTTCTGGCTTTCGGGTTGCATTCCAAAGGAAATTGATAGAAACTATCCGGTCGTTTCGGCCTGGCCCTGCGCTGTCCGGCATAAGAGTGGAAGATTCTCCCGAGAGTTACGGCCCTTCCGGAGAATCAATCTGCCCAAGCGCAACGCTGACATGGCACAAATCTTTCACCGTAGTGCGAATTTTCTAGCGAGATTTAGTCTGCTCGGAGCGGTCGTTCTGGGCGGCTTGGTGCTGACCGGCGTATTGGTCGTGGCGAGATCGCCTTATATCACCAACGAGCGCGTGTCCCGGAATCAACCCATACAGTTCAGCCACAAGCACCACGTGGGAGATGAAGGCATCGACTGCCGCTACTGTCATACCAGCGTGGAGAGTTCGGCTTACGCGGGCATACCTCCCACCAAGACCTGCATGAATTGCCATTCCGTTCTCTTCAATAACGTCGGTTATTTGGAACCCGTTCGAGAAAGCTATCGCACGGACCAGTCCATCCAGTGGGTTAAGGTGCATCGCCTGGCCGATTACGTGTATTTCAATCACAGCATCCACATCAACAAGGGCATTGGCTGCTCCTCCTGCCATGGCTCGATCAACCAGATGCCCCTTGTCTTTCAGGCTTCTCCGCTCACGATGAGCTGGTGCCTGGATTGCCACCGCAATCCTCAGCCAAACCTTCGCCCCAAGGACCAGGTTTTCAATATGGATTGGAAAGCGCCGGCGGATCAGGAAGAGGCAGGAAAGAAACTCGCGGCGGAGTACCGACTTCGGACCACGGTCGAGCTCACCAGTTGCTCGACCTGCCACCGTTAGTTAATGGATGCTATGAACGAGCACGCAAACGACAAGGAACTGCGCATACTTCAGGGCGCGCCGCATGACGCGTCTGCTCCTGATCACAGCCATGATCACGAGCATGAGGATCATGCTGAAGACGGCACGGTGCGGGACTTCACCCTGGACCTCGCGGCTGTCCGCGAAAAACTGAAGGAAAAATCAGGTAAGCACTACTGGCGCACGCTGGAAGAACTAGCCGACGACCCGCAGTTCCAGGATTTGCTCCATCGCGAATTCCCCCGTCACGCCTCCGAATGGGACGACGCCGTGGACCGCCGCGATTTTCTGAAATTGATGGGAGCGTCTCTAGCCTTTGCAGGCCTCGCCGGTTGCGGGCGCCCTGATGAATCACACATCGTGCCGTACGTGAAGCAGCCGGACGGCATGGTGCTGGGCAAGCCGAATTTCTACGCCACCGCCATGCCGTTTGGCGCCGATGCCGTGGGCGTGCTCGTGGAAAGCCACGAAGGACGCCCAACGAAGATCGAAGGCAATCCCGATCATCCCTCGAGCCTCGGTTCCACCGATGCCCTCGTGCAGGCTTCGATCCTGAACCTCTACGATCCGGATCGCGCGCAAACTGTTCTGGAAAACGGCGAAATCCGCTCGTGGTCTGCGTTCCTGGACGCGGCCTCAGGACTCTCCACAGCCATCAAAGCACAGAATGGCGAAGGCTTTCGCATCCTGACGGGCACGGTCTCTTCACCCACGCTGGCTTGGCAACTCCGGAAGCTTTTGGCGCAGTATCCCTTGGCGATGTGGCACCAGTGGGAGCCCGCTTCCGGCGATGGTGCCCGTGAAGGCTCCAAACTCGCCTTCGGCCGCAGCGTTAACACGGTCTACGTGCCGGGCAAAGCGAATGTCATCCTCTCGCTCGACTCCGATTTCTTGGCTAGCGGCCCCGGCCATATCGCCTACGCCAAGCAATTCGCGCGGCGGCGAAAACTCGATAGCCCCAAGGACACATTGAATCGTCTCTACGTCGTCGAGCCCACCCCGACGGTCACAGGCTCTTCCGCGGATCATCGCTTGCCGCTGAGAGCCGGGGACATTGAACTCTTTGCGCGTGCGCTGGCCGGGAAACTCGGCCTAAGCAGTCCAGTGCCCCTCTCCGGCGAAGTGGCAAAGTGGCTCGACGCGGTCGCCAAGGATCTCCAGAAAGAACGTGGTGCATCGCTGGTGCTCGCCGGCGAATACCAACCGGCAGCCGTCCATGCTCTCGCCCACGCCATCAACGCCTCTCTCGGCAATGTCGGCACAACCCTCTATTACACGGAACCCGTGGAAGCCGAATCCACTGGAAACCTCGAATCACTGCGCGAGCTTTGCGCCGACATAGACGCCGGCAAAGTTGATCTGTTGCTGATTCTGGGCGGGAATCCGCTTTACGACGCGCCCCACGATTTCGATTTCACTTCCAAGCTGAAGCGCGTGCCCACCGCAATCCACCTCAGCCCTTACTATGACGAAACTTCCGTCTATTGCCACTGGCACGTTTCCGAATCGCACTACCTGGAAACCTGGAGCGATGCGCGCGCCTACGACGGCACCGCGTCGATTATTCAGCCGCTCATCGCGCCGCTCTATTACACGCGTTCGGCCCATGACGTCGTGGCTGCCTTCAGTGACAAGCCCGGCTTGCCCGCCTACGATGCCGTGCGCGCCTACTGGATGGAAGTGTCCACACATCTTGGTGCTCCCATCGACATCGCTTGGCGGAAATGGCTGAATGACGGGGTCGTCCCCGGCACGAAATTCACGCCGGTCACGCCAGAACTCAAGTTCAGCGCCACGAGCCTTCCTGTGTTCAACCCTTCGCCTGCGGACCAAATCGAATTCATTTTCCGTCCTGACCCCAACGTGTACGACGGCCGCTTTGCGAACAATGGCTGGTTGCAGGAATTGCCAAAACCTGTGACGAAATTGACCTGGGACAACGCCTTGCTGGTGAGCCCGAAACTCGCCCAGAAACTGGATCTTGCCCACAAGATCGCCTCGCGCGGCGGCGAGCACGGCCAGGTTCGCTCAACGGTCGTGGACGTCGCGCTGAATGGCAGCCAAGTGATCGCGGCAACCTGGACCTTGCCGGGCCAGGCGGAAAACTCCGTCGTGCTGCCGCTCGGCTACGGCCGGACACTCGCGGGATCTACCGGGTCCAACAAAGGCTTCAACGCGTATGTTGTGCGCACGTCGAACGCCCTGTGGACCGCCAGCGATGGCAAGATTACCCCCACGGGCGACGATTATCCGCTGGCCTGCACGCAGTACCACTTCAACATGGAAGGCCGCCAGATCCTCAGCACGGGAACGCTCGCGCAATATCACAAGAATCCGGCGTTCGCGCACGAAGGCGCGGAAGCTCCCGCGAAAAACGATTCGCTTTACAAAGAATTCGCATACAAAGGCTATGCCTGGGGCATGGCCATCGACCTAAACAAGTGCAACGGTTGCAATGCCTGCGTCGTGGCCTGCCAGTCAGAAAATAACATTCCCGTGGTGGGCAAGGATCAAGTAATGCGCGGCCGCGAAATGCACTGGATCCGCATCGACCGCTACTATACGAACTCCGAATCGGCTGCCAGCGGCAAAGCGACCGGCGATCCCACCGAGTACAACCCCTCGCTCGATAATCCGCAGACGTTCTTCCAGCCCGTGCCTTGCCAGCAATGCGAAAACGCGCCCTGCGAGCAGGTCTGCCCGGTGGGCGCAACGTCCCATAGCGCGGAAGGCCTGAACGACATGGTCTACAACCGCTGCATCGGCACGCGCTATTGCTCCAACAACTGCCCGTATAAAGTGCGCCGCTTCAATTTCCTGCGCTTCCAGGATTGGGATACGCCCCAACTGAAACTCCTGCGAAATCCCGAAGTCTCCGTGCGCAGCCGCGGCGTGATGGAAAAGTGCACTTACTGCGTCCAGCGCATCAACAACGGGCGCATCGAAGCGGAAAAGCAGAATCGTCCCATCCGCGACGGCGAAATCGTGACCGCTTGCGAATCGGCTTGCCCCTCTGAAGCCATTGTTTTCGGCAATGCCAACGATCCGAATAGCCGCGTGGCCAAGCTGAAAGCGCAGCAGAGGAATTACTCGTTACTCGGTGAACTGAATGCTCGCCCGCGCACCACCTATCTCGCGGCGGTGCGCAATCCGAATGCGGAGTTGGAGAAGGCATGAGCGTGACGCAGCCTCCTTTGGGCGCACCTGAAATCCGCCGGCTGGACCCGGTGCTGGAGCCCGGGCATACTTACGCTTCGGTCACCGACAAAATCGCGGCAGTGGTGCTGACGCGGCCGCTCGGCATCGGCTGGCTCGCGGGCTTTACGCTGACATTCAGCCTGGTGATGCTGCTGTTCGGCTCGCTGGCCTGGCTGATCGTCAAAGGCGTCGGAATTTGGGGCATCAATATCCCCATCGGCTGGGGCTTTGCGATCGTCAACTTCGTTTGGTGGATTGGTATCGGCCATGCCGGCACGCTGATTTCCGCCATTCTCTTCCTTCTGAACCAGAAGTGGCGCACCTCGATCAATCGTTTCGCGGAAGCCATGACCCTTTTCGCCGTGGCCTGCGCTGGCATCTTCCCGCTGATCCATACCGGGCGTCCCTGGATGGCCTACTACATGTTCCCGTATCCCAGCACCATGGGCATCTGGCCGCAGTTCCGCAGCCCGCTCATCTGGGACGTCTTCGCGGTTTCCACCTACGGCACGGTTTCGCTGCTGTTCTGGTTCATCGGCTTGCTGCCGGACCTGGCCACGCTGCGGGATCGCGCCAAGAACCGCTTCCAGCAACTGATCTACGGCGTGCTTGCGCTGGGCTGGCGTGGTTCGGCGCACCACTGGCATCGCTACCAATCCGCGTATTTGCTGCTTGCGGGCCTCGCGACACCGCTGGTGCTCTCCGTGCACACGGTCGTGAGCTTCGACTTCGCCGTCGCTATCGTGCCCGGCTGGCACACCACAATTTTCCCGCCCTACTTTGTCGCGGGCGCCATCTATTCGGGTTTCGCCATGGTTCTAACCTTGGCGATTCCGTTGCGCAAAGTCTACGGTTTAGAAGATTTCATCACCATGCGCCACCTCGACAATATGGCCAAGGTGATGCTCGCCACCGGCTTGATCGTGGCATACGGCTACTTCGTCGAATTTTTCATGGCCTTCTACAGCGGAAACAAATTCGACGTGTTCCTGGCGCAGCAGCGCCTGCACGGTCCGTATGCGCCTTACTATTACGTACTGATCCTGTGCAACATCCTCACGCCGCAACTCCTCTGGTTTGAAAAGGTGCGCCGCAATGTAGCCGCGCTCTTCGTAATGTCCCTGGTCATCAATACGGGCATGTGGCTGGAACGCTTCGTCATCGTGGTAATTTCGCTGACCCGTGACTTTATGCCCTCCGCCTGGGGCCGCTATCAGCCGACCTTCTGGGATTTCAGCACCTTCATCGGCACCCTCGGCCTCTTCGTCATGCTGATTTTCCTGTTTGTACGCGGCTTGCCGGCCATCGCCATCTCCGAGATGCGCGAGCTTGTCGCGTACGAATCGCAGTCCGGTGGGGACGACGAATGAAGGAAAACCGCTCACAACTCTTTGGCGTGATAGGCGAGTTCGCGGCGCCGGAGCAAATCCTAAACGCCGCGAAACAAGCGCGCGCGGCGGGCTACAAGCACATCGCCGCCTACACCCCCTTCCCGGTGGAAGGCCTCGCGCACGCCATTGGTTTTCGCTGGACCGCGGTACCCCTGATCACCCTGATTGGCGGCATTGGCGGCGGCCTGACCGGCTTCGGCCTGCAATACTGGGTTGCCGCGATCACCTATCCCATGAATATCGGCGGGCGGCCGCTGAACAGTTGGCCGGCGTTCATTCCCGTCACTTTTGAACTGACCGTCCTCGGCGCATCCATCTTCGCCGTGGTGGGCATGCTGGCCTTGAACAAGCTCCCGCAGCCGTATCACCCGGTCTTCAACGTGGAACGCTTCGCGCACGCATCCACGGACCGTTTCTTTCTCTGCATCGAAGCGTGCGATCCGAAATTCAATCTGGCGGAAACGTCCAGGTTCCTGCAAAGTGTCGCCGCGGAGCACGTCACCGAGGTGAAGGATGAAGACTAATTCCTCGCTTCGCGCGATCTTCCTTGCTTTTCTGGGCGCAAGCTTTTTGGCCGGTTGCAACTACACCTTGCGCCAGGATATGGCCAACCAGCCGCGCCAGAACACTCTATCCCCGTCGAGCGTCTTTGCCGACGGACGTTCCGAGCGCCAGTTGATCGAAAACACCGTCCCACGTGGCGCCATCGAAAACGACGCGCTGTTCGTGCCTAAGGATTCCAACGCGTTTCCGCTGCCCATCACTCAGGAATTGCTGCAACGCGGCCAGGAGCGTTACAACATCTTCTGCACGCCGTGCCACGGCTTGCAGGGAGATGGCCAGGGCATGGTCGCCGTGCGCGGCATGAAGCACCCGCCCAGCTACCATCAGGACCGTCTGCGGCAGGAGCCCAACGGCTACATCTACGACGTGGTCACGAATGGTTTTGGCGCGATGTACGGCTATTCCGCGCAGATTCCGCCGCGCGATCGCTGGGCCATCATTGCCTACGTCCGCGCGTTGCAGCTAAGCAGAAACGCTCATGTGGCGGATCTGCCCGCCGAATTACGGGAGAAGCTCATGGCGCAAGGAGCCGCGAAGTGAACGAGCAAGACTACGCAGCGCCCGCAAGCGTCAGCCGCGTTCAGACCGCGGGACTGCTGGTGGGCGGCGTTGCGTTGCTCGCGGCCATTTTCGGCGCCGTCTCTTCGCCCGAAAAGTTTTATCAGTCGTATCTTTTCAGCTACATGCTCGTGCTGGGTCTTACCCTGGGCTCTCTCGGCCTGCTCATGCTGCAGCATCTTACCGGCGGGCAGTGGGGCATCATCATCCGCCGCCCCCTTGAGGCCGCATCGCGGAATATTTGGCTCGTCCTCCTGATGTTCGTGCCCATCGTGCTCGGCATGAAGTCGCTTTACCGCGCTTGGCTTGATCCCGAAAAGTTGAAGGCGGAGCCGCTCTCGGCCTACCAGCAGGGTTACCTGACTTACGGCGGGTTCCTTGGCCGCGCCGTGCTCTATTTCGCGATCTGGGGTGCCTTGGTGTGGCTTTTCAATAGCTGGTCCCGGGAGCAGGACCAGAACCGCGAAGACCGCGCGCTGCGCCGCCGTCTGAAACTCCTGGCGGGGCCGGGTATCATTCTCTACGTGCTGGCCATGACGTTCGCCGCGATTGATTGGGTGATGTCCCTCTCGCCGCATTGGGCCTCCACGATTTACGGTTTCATATTCGTCGCCGGGCAGGCCATCACCGCGCTGTCGTTCATGATCATTGTCGTGGCGGCTCTCTCCAATTCCGAACCTTACGCGGGCATTATTCAGGAGCGCCACCTCCACGATCTCGGAAAGCTGCTCTTTGCCTTCAACATGCTTTGGGCCTATTTCGATTTTTCGCAGTTGCTGATCATCTGGTCCGGCAACCAGCCCGAAGAGATTTCCTTCTACCGCACACGCTTGTATGGTGGCTGGGGCGTGGTCGCGGTGATCGTTTTGATTTTCAGCTTCGCATTGCCGTTTCTGGTCCTGTTGTCCCGCGACGTCAAGCGTAGCGCCAGCCTGATTTCGAAGGTCGCCTTCTGGATGATCTTGATGCGCCTCGTGGATCTGTTCTGGATGACGCGCCCCGAGTTTTCCTCCAGCGCTCTGCCGACCGGGCTGGATATCATTGTTCCCATCGCCCTGATCGGATTGTGGGTGGGTTTCTTCGCCTACAATCTGAAGCAGCGGCCGTTGCTCCCCTTGGGAGATCCGAAACTTGCGGAGGCCATTGCACATCATGAGCACTGAGCCTCAGAAGAAAGGCCACGGCGAGGAAGGACAGCCGGTGCACGACAGCGTTTCCTTTGAACCGCGCGACGTCCGCACCAGCCCCATCCTGAAATTCCTGATCTATCTCGGCGTCACCATCATTCTGTCTTATGGCTTGACTCTGCTTGTCTACCGCGGACTCACGCGCTACTGGCAGGATACTTACACCGCGCCCCCGCCTTCCCGCGGCAATGCCGCCGCCACGATGCCGCCCGAGCCTCGCCTGCAGGGAATGCCGGGCCACTTGAGCGACCCGCAGAAAGATTGGCGCGAAAAAGTGAAAGCCGATACCGAAGCCAACAACCAGCTTCTGTGGATCGACAAGAACAGCGGCATCGCGCAGATTCCGGTGAGCGAGGCCATGAAGCTCATCTCCGAAAAGGGTTTGCCGGCAGTGCCCCTGGCTCCGGCGGAAAAGAAGAAATGAAATGAACGTACTGCGTTATTTCGTGGGAGTCCTGGCGCTGCTGTTGTGCTTTACGTCCGGCCGCGCGCAGATGATTCCCGACAGTGTCGGCCAGTCCTCCAACGGCCTGCCCCCGGCTCTGGTGAATGTGGGATTTGATCCGCAACTCAACGCCCAGATTCCGCTCGATGCCGCGTTCACCGACGAGATGGGGAATCCCGTGAGGCTGCGCGATTACTCCGGCAAGAAGCCCATCGTGCTCGTCTTTGTCTATTACAACTGTCCCATGCTCTGCAGCCAGGTGGAACAAGCCGTGGTCGGCTCCCTGAAAATGATTTCGTTCAATCCGGGAACGGACTACCAGGTGGTCTTCATCAGTTTCGATCCAACCGATACGCCGGATGGCGCCTTGAAGAAAAAGCACGAAGCGATGTCGCGGTTCGCGCGCCCCGCCACGCAGGCCGGCTGGCATTTCCTCACCGGCAGCAAGGAATCGATTGACGCGGTCACGAAGGCGGCCAATTTCCGTTTCAGCTTCGACCAGAAGTCACAGATTTACGCGCATGCCAGCGGCATCCTGCTTTTGACGCCAGACGGCCGCATTTCCCGCTATTTTTTCGGCGTCGAGTATCCGCCGAGCAATGTCCGTCTGGGACTCGTGGATGCGTCCACAGGGAAAATCGGGACGCCCGTCGATCACTTTCTATTGTTTTGTTACCAGTATGACCCCACGAAAGCCCGCTACAGCGCCACCATTCTGACGGTGATCCGCATGGGCGGTGTCGTGACGCTGTTCTGCATTGCCATCGGTTTCGTTATTTTCCGCCGGCGTGAACATCGCGCCGGCGCGGCCGGCAATTCGAGCCAGGGTTTGCCGAAGCAAGGAGCACATTAGAGCCGTGCAGTCACCGCTGCCATTCTTTCCGGAGCAGGCCTCCAATTTCGCGGGACATGTGGATGCCTTGTTCTCCTATATTCTGGTCACCGCGATCTTCTTCACCGTACTGGTATCGCTATTGGCTATCTTTGCTGCGTTTCGCTACCGGCGGAAGAACGCCGGCGATATTGGCGCTGAGATTCATGGCAACACCGCGCTGGAAATCGGGTGGACCCTGATCCCGCTCATTCTTGCGCTCGGCATGTTCGCCTGGGGCGCCGTGATTTACGTCAACTACCGCACCGCCCCGAAAGATACCCTGGACATCTACGTCATCGGCAAGCAGTGGATGTGGAAGCTGCAGCAGCCGACCGGGCGCAAAGAGATCAACGAGTTGCACATCCCCGTGAATCGCAACATCAAGCTGATCCTGGGCAGCGAGGACGTCATCCACGATTTCTACGTGCCCGCCTTCCGCGTGAAAATGGACGTCGTTCCGGGGCGCTACAACACCATGTGGTTCCGGCCCACCAAGGTCGGCAAATATCACTTTTTCTGCTCGCAGTATTGCGGCACGAATCACGCGATGATGGGTGGCTGGGTGACCGTGATGGATCCCGCCGAGTACGCCGCCTGGCTCGCTGACGAGGGCGGCGACATCAGTCCGGTTTCCGCGGGCGAAAAGCTCTTCACGCAACTCGCTTGCACTACCTGCCATGTGCCTAACGGGACCGGGCGCGGCCCATCTCTCAATGGCGTTTATGGCGCGAAGGTGTTGCTGGCCGATGGTTCCATCGTGACTGCCGACGAAGGTTACATCCGCGAATCCATTCTGCAGCCGAAGGCTAAGATTGTGGCCGGGTATCAGCCCGTCATGCCCACCTTCCAGGGCTTGGTGACCGAGGAGCAGATTCTGAACCTCACGGCCTATATCAAGTCCCTGCAGACGCAGCCCGTGCCCGCCAAGGGTGCCGGTGTCGCGCCAGCAACATTGGGGAAGAAATAGTTATGAGCGCCACTGCAGCAGCACCGGTAAAAACAATGCCGGAACATCATTATCTGAACGCGACCTACGGCATCCGCTCGTGGCTTCTGACCGTGGACCACAAGCGCATCGCCTTGCTCTATCTCGCTTCCGTCACGTTCTTCTTCTTCATTGGCGGCTTCTTCGCCATGATGATCCGCTTGCACCTGTTGACCCCCAGTGGCTACCTGCTCAGCGCGGACACCTACAACCGCATGTTCACGATGCACGGCGTGGCCATGATCTTCTTCTTCCTGATCCCGTCCATTCCTGCCGTGTTGGGGAATTTCCTGATTCCGCTGATGATCGGCGCGAAGGATCTGGCCTTCCCAAAGATCAATCTGCTGAGTTGGTATGTGTACGTCGTCGGCGCCGCCTTTACGCTCTATTCAATGGTGAGCGGCGGATTGGACACCGGTTGGACCTTCTACACACCGTTGAGCACGGTCTACTCGAACTCGGCTGTCGCGCCTGCCGTAATCGGCGTCTTCATCACCGGCTTCTCGTCAATCCTGACCGGCTTGAATTTCCTGGTCACGATTCACACCATGCGCGCCCCAGGCATGACCTGGTTCCGCCTGCCGATGTTCGTCTGGGCCCACTACGCCACTTCGATCGTGATGATTCTCGGCACTCCGGTGATCGCCATCACCCTGGCGCTCGCCGGTATGGAACGCCTTTTCGGCCTCGGCTTCTTCAATCCGGCCATGGGCGGCGACCCCATCCTCTTCCAGCATCTCTTCTGGTTCTATTCGCATCCCGCCGTGTACATCATGATTCTCCCGGCGATGGGCGTGATCAGCGAATTGATCCCCACCTTCGCGCGCAAGCAGCTCTTCGGCTATCACTTCGTTGCCGCCGCCAGCTTGGCGATTGCCGTGATCGGTTTCCTGGTCTGGACACACCACATGTTCCTCACCGGGCAGTCCACCTATGCCGCATTAGCCTTTTCTTTCCTGACCTTCCTCGTTGCCATACCCTCAGCCGTCAAAGTGTTCAACTGGACGGCCACTCTCTATGGCGGCTCGATTTCGTTCGACACGCCGATGCTCTATGCGTTCGGCTTCCTCGGCCTGTTTCTCATCGGCGGGCTCACGGGACTCTTCCTCGGCTGCCTCGGCACGGACATCCACGTTCACGATACCTACTTCGTCGTCGCGCACTTCCACTACATCATGGTCGGCGGCGCAATCATGGGTTACCTCGGCGGCTTGCATTTCTGGTGGCCAAAGATGACCGGCCGCATGTATCCGGAGTGGATCGCGCGGATCGCAGCGCTGATACTCTTTGTCGGTTTCAACCTGACGTTCTTCCCGCAATTTTTGCTCGGCTATCTGGGCATGCCGCGCCGCTATCACGTCTATCCGCCGGAATTCCAGGTCTACAACGTGATGTCCACTGCGGGCGCCTCGATTCTCGCCATCGGCTATCTGATGCCGATGATCTATCTGACTTGGGCCGCGTTCTTCGGCAGGGTCGCAGGCAATAATCCTTGGCCGGCGACCGGCCTCGAATGGACAACGCAATCGCCGCCGCTCACCGAGAATTTTGAGGTTACCCCGGTCGTCACGTGGGAGCCTTACGACTTTCATCACCGGCCGGATTTGGGTCTCGACGTTGCTGCAGCGGACGGGGTTGTATCGGCCCACGGAAACGACTGAACGGCCGCTAGGCTTCGGCCCGGCGTCAGGCGTGCCACTTGCGCCTGAAACTGATGAACAGAGGAGTGCGGAGTGCATCGCACCGGCGAACTGTACGGACAATTCAAGACCCTCGAGCAGCAGAAGGAAACTGCCACGCTCGGGATGTGGATCTTCCTGGTCACCGAAGTCATGTTCTTCGGCGGCATCATGCTGGCCTACGCGTTGAACCGCCATGTCTATTACCCCGCGTTTGCCGCCGGCAGCAACACGCTCAGCTTGAAGCTGGGCGGCTTCAACACTGTCGTGCTTCTGGCCAGCAGCTTCACCATGGCCATGGCGGTGTGGTCCTCCCAAGTCGGCAAGAAAACTCTGATCTCCATTTTCCTCCTGTTGACCATCGCGCTGGGTTTTGTATTCTTCGGCGTGAAATACGTGGAATACAGCCAGAAATTTCACCACCACCTGGTGCCCGGCAAGAAGTTTGACATCTTCTATTGCGTGAACAATCCAGCCAGTTGCCCGGACGTGGATGCGGAAGAACTTATGGAGGAAAGCAAACTCCTCGAGGAAGCCAAGGCCGCCGACCCGGATCTCAACTCTCACGCGCAGCTGTACTACTCCGCCTATTTCGGCATGACCGGCCTGCACGCGCTGCACATGGTCATCGGCGCGGGCTTGCTCTTCTGGTTGTTCACGGGATCGCTGGAAGGCAAATTTACGCCGCAATGGAACACGCCCGTGGATATTGTGGGTTTGTATTGGCACTTCGTCGATATCGTGTGGATCTATCTCTTTCCGCTTTTATATCTGATTGACCGGCATAAGTAGGGAGTGAAGCGTGCCTGAACAAGAACATTCCGAACACATCGTACCGCCAAGCACATACTTGGTGATTATCCTGACCCTGCTCTTCCTGACCGGCACCACGATTTGGGCGGCCTTTGTGAATCTCGGACGCTTCAACATCGTCGTCGCGCTCGTGATTGCCACACTGAAGGCCACCCTCGTCGTGCTCTTTTTCATGCACGCCAAGTACAGCCCGAAGCGCACCAAGCTCATCATCCTTGCGGGGATCTTCTGGCTGGCGCTGCTCCTGTTCATGACCCTGAGCGATTACATCACGCGCGTTGACTATCGCGGCGTGCGCTTCCCCATTTCCCAGGTCAGCCAGCAACTCCCCGCACAGCGCGTCTGATCTTCGCGCAAACAGGCTTCTGCCGCTGTCCCGCTTTCACAATAACGTAGTACGTCTCTCGCGATGTAAGTCACTTCTGATATTGACTTACATCCTGTCCCAAGGTATACTTATCTCGAATCCTACGCCTTGGAGTTCGCATGAAGACAGAAGTCTCCACCGTTACCACAAAGGGCCAACTGGTCATTCCTTCCAAGCTTCGGCGCAAGTATGCGATCAAAGAGGGAACGCAGGTGGCCTTTCTGGAGCAAGAGAACCGCCTGGTGCTGCAGCCCCTCACACCGGAGTTCATCCGCAGCCTCCGCGGCTCCCTCAGGGGCGAGCCGTCCGCACTGAAAGCTCTGCTGGAAGACCGCAAACGGGAGCGCGAGCTATGAAGCGCATCGTGCTCGACTCTAGCGCGCTCATGACTTTCTTTGAAGATCGGCCCGGGGCCGGCAAAGTCGAGGATTTGATTCGCTTGGGCGTCGAAGGCAAACGCCAATTGCTGATGTCCGTGGTGAATTGGGGCGAAGTCTACTACTCCACGTGGCGTGCCAAGGGGCCCGGCGTCGCGCAAAAAGTCCTGGAAGACATCGCACAACTCCCGCTGGAAATCGTGGACGCCGACCTCGAATTGACCCGCGCCGCAGCCGAACTTCGCGCCGAGCATAAACTCCCTTATTCCGATTGTTTTGCCGCCGCCCTCGCCGCCAGTCGCAAAGCCTCTCTCGCCACCAGCGACAATGATTTCGCCCACGTCGAAAAGAAGCTCGACATCCTTTGGACTACGTAGCGCCGGGCTTTCCCCCGGTTTGTGGGGGCTCGACGGTGTTTGTCGGGAAGCCCGGCATCTTTTCTTGTTATTCTCTTGCCTATGTCATTCAATCGGAAGAATATCCGCCTTGCTCCGTGGAACTACCTCGGGTATGGAATCTATTTCGTCACAATCTGTTCTCACAACCGCAACGCTCATTTCGCTGACATCTCTTTCGGCCACGTGACATTGGGTCATCTGATCTCTCTCTCTGCGCGCCGCTCTTTCCTGCTCCACGCGTTCTGCCTCATGCCCGATCATCTGCATTTCCTGTCCGAAGGCAACTCTTCCCAATCCAACCTTCTTCGCTTCATCACGGCCTTCAAACAACGCACCGCCTTTGCGCACAAGCATCGAGGCCAAGGTCCGCTCTGGCAGGCAAAATTTTACGACCACATTCTGCGCGCACCAGACAAATTGGAATCTGTTGCTTGCTACATCTGGGGGAACCCGGTTCGTAAAGGTCTGTGCGAGGACGCAGCCGCGTATCCGCTGTCCGGCTCACAAACGCTCAATTGGAAAAAACTCTGCGCGAATTCTAGTGTTTGGCAGCCGCCTTGGAAGTATGCCGTGCCGGGTTCTCCCCGCGAAGAGCGCGGGGCGTCCCCACAAACCGGGGCAAAGCCCGGCGCTACATGAAAAAGTCTTCAAGTTTGAGCGATAGCTGGGTCTTTCATGCTGGGCCTTTTCCCTGCCTGCCCACGTGTTCCCGAGGCTTATCCTCGTCGTACACCCAGAACATGCAGGCCTCGACCGGGCAGTACTCCACACAGGCGGGTGAACCGACGCAACCAGTGCAGCGCAGTAGATCTTCGCGCCAATCATGACCGGAAAAGTCAAAACCCGTACCCTTGAAAACCACAAGGGTACGGCACCCAGTTTTACACCTGCTGCCAACAGAGGGTCGTGCACGAGTGATATACTCACTCTGTGTCCTATGAACCAAGAATTGCTTAAATACTTTGCCCCACTCGCCACCCAAGGTTTGCAGAATTGCAAAGGGTGCCCCACCCGCCGAAAAAGAACCCTGGGATTCTATCGCATTGCGGTCGCGACTCTGGCGAGTGGCCTAATGTTAACGACTAGTTGCGTTGCCCAAACAATTAGAGAACCGCTTTCAAAACAGGCCGAGTCTCTAAAGAACTTCCTGCAGAGCTACCTCGGAAAGCCATATCAACCTTTCGAACTAGAGGGAGCGACACGATATTCTTTTGCATTGGTTGATCTTAAGGGAGATGGAACGAAGGAAGTTATTGTTTACGTCAGCGGTCGGGCCTGGTGTGGCAGCGGCGGCTGCACTATATTGGTTTTGGCTCCCGAAGGCACGTCGTATAGGGTCGTCACGAGAACCACAATTACGCGGCTTCCAATTCGTGTCTTGAACACCAAGTCGAACGGCTGGCATGACATAAGCGTTGTGGTGGCGGGTGGAGGCATTCAGGTTGGCTACGAGGCGATACTTCCTTTTGATGGCAAGACCTACCCAAGTAATCCTTCTGTGCCTCCGGCACGTCGATCAAATGAGAAGGTTCAGGGAGAAACAGTTATCACTGTGACGGCGGAGGAACAAGCCCTGTACCAATAAAGTCCGGACGGCGGGTGGCCCGGAGTTGGCGATTTGGAATTGGTTGACACGCGGACGATGAGAGGATACCAGTTCAAAAGTTTGTGCAGGAGTATAGAGAGACGGAGGGTGCCCCACGTTCGGGTTGCAACCTGGGTCTTGGGGTCGCATTTCTCCGCCTGAGGTTTGCGATGCCGAGCGAACCAAAGCAGCGCAGGAGTCTTCATGTTCAAGAGGCAATGGAAATGGTTTGGAAAGCTCATCTCAGATGAAGGTTTCACTCTGAAGTACGGTAACAAGAGCATTAGATACACTGACAAGCGCGGCTCTTTTGAGTTCGGGTTAGAGGATGGGTTCCTTTTTCCTACGCCACTACAGGTGGCTGGCGAACCGCTGACACTGAATCAGTCTGAACTTAGGGAGATAATCGAGCGTGTCATCAGGGGTATCAGGTCAGAAAGTCATGCTGTTCAGGTATATTCCGACTAGACTGGGTGCGGCGGGAGTGTGTTCCAGGGAAGCGCAAAAATCGCGGGACGGCAGAAATGAGGGGAAGAACGAACCGGCCCAGCCCTCAATCCCCTAAAGGGATCCTCGGCTCGCCTCCCCCACGAGTTCTGGGGTGCACGCCGCTCGCCAACATAACCTTTTTATTTTCAGTATCTTAAAGTCGCGTGGCGAGTAAAAATGCGCTACCCGCGAGGAAAAATTTACTCTGAAGCGCCATCGAAAAAGGTTTTCCGCCAGCTTTTCTCCTCATCTTCGCCCACCCCCGCCACCCTGCCTTGACCGCTACTCGCCCGAATTGCTATGGTGAATGATTATGCTGGGCCCAATTTACCCATTGGGTGCCGGCATCTTCTGTGGGGGAGCACTTTCGGATTATGGGACTCACAAAACTTGTTGTGCGTGGAGCGCGCCAGCACAACTTGAAGAACATCAATATCGAAATCCCGCGAAACACCCTCACGGTAATCACCGGGCTTTCGGGTTCCGGCAAATCTTCGCTGGCTTTTGACACCATTTATGCGGAAGGCCAGCGCCGCTACGTCGAATCTCTATCCGCCTACGCGCGCCAGTTCCTCGATCAGATGGAGCGGCCCGAAGTGGATGTAATCGAAGGCCTATCGCCTTCTATCGCTATCGAGCAGAAAACTACCACGCGCTCGCCGCGTTCCACCGTCGGCACCATCACCGAAATTTACGACTATCTCCGCGTCGTTTACAGTTCCGTGGGCGTGCCCCACTGCCCCAATTGTGGCAAGCCCATCACGCGGCAATCCAGCGAGCAGATTGTTCAGGTAATTCTGCAAGGAGAACTTTGCAAACCCGACGATCGCATCATGATCCTGGCGCCGATCGTGCGCGGGAGAAAGGGCGCTTACCGCAAGGAACTGGAGAAGTTGGCCCAGGATGGCTTCGTGCGCGTACGCATCAACGGAGAGTTGCTCCCTCTGGACGAAACGCCGGTGCTGGACAAGCGCAAGAATCACACCATCGAAGTGGTGATCGACCGCCTCCTCGTCAAACAAGGTATCGCTTCGCGTCTCGAACAGTCCATTGCCACGGCGCTGAAGCTGGCGCAAGGATTGGTCACAGTTGCGGTCGTCGGCGGGAAAGAGCATATCTTTTCCGAAAGGCTAGCTTGCCCGGATTGCGGGCTGTCCGTGCCGCAACTCGAGCCACGCTCGTTCAGCTTCAACTCACCCTACGGCGCCTGCTCCGCGTGCAATGGCCTCGGCTCCAAATACGATTTTGATCCCTCCAAAGTCATTGTGGATTGGACGCGGCCCCTCTTCGACGGCGGCTTGGGAACGGGTTCCGGCTCCGCCATTCTGAAGCGCACCTTGGAGCTGGCTGCTTACGCGCACGGCTTTCATCTGGACACGCCGTTCGATAAATATCCTGCCCGCGTACAGAATCTCTTGCTCTATGGTTATCCGCCGTCTGACGGCAAACGTACCGGGACAACCAAAACGCCGCGTCCCGAAAGCAACGAAAAAGGCTTCCGCTTCCATGGCATCTTGCGCTTTCTCGAACGCAATTTCGAGGATTCCAATTCCGATTCCTATCGTGAGTGGATGACGCGGTATATGTCCGCCACGCAATGCAACGCCTGCCACGGCAAACGTTTGCGCCCAGAATCGCTGGCGGTGAAGCTGGCGGGGTGGTCCATTGCGGACTTCACCGCTCTGGCCCTCAGTGATGCGCGGCCCGCCGTTGACAAGATTCTCTCTCAGCTTACCCCTCGCCAGAAGGAAGTCGCGGGAAGGCCGCTGGCGGAAATTGCGGAGCGTATCGACTTCCTGCTTGCCGTCGGCCTTGGCTATCTCAGCTTGGAACGCTCCGCCGCCACTCTTTCCGGCGGCGAAGCCCAGCGCATCCGCCTTGCGACGCAGATCGGTTCCCGCCTTCGCGGCGTCCTCTACGTCCTGGACGAGCCTTCCATCGGCCTGCACGCGCGCGATAACAATCGCCTCCTGCATTCGCTCGAGCAACTCCGCAATCTCGGCAATACCGTCCTCGTGGTCGAACACGACGAAGACACCATCCGCCGCGCCGATTTCGTCGTCGATCTCGGTCCCGGCGCGGGAAATGCCGGCGGCTACTTGGTCGCCAAAGGCAAGCCGGAGGAGATTTCCGCTTGCAGCGAGTCGCTCACGGGGCGCTATCTGACCGGTGTGGCGAAGATTCCCGTTCCATCCAAGCGCCGCAGCCCCAATGGGAAAATGATTCAGGTGCTCGGGGCGCACGCTAATAACCTGAAGGATTTCGATGTCTCCTTTCCGCTGGGCTTGTTCACCGTTGTCACCGGTGTTTCCGGTTCGGGGAAATCCACGCTGGTCAACGACATTCTCTACCGCGTCCTCGCGCAGAAGCTTTACCGTTCCATGGAGCCGCCCGGCGCGCACCGCATGCTCCTTGGCATCGAACACATCGATAAAGTCATCGAGATCGATCAGGCGCCCATTGGCCGCACACCGCGCTCGAATCCTGCCACGTACACCGGCGTCTTCACTCCCATTCGCGAACTTTTCGCCATGCTGCCGGAATCCCGCCAGCGCGGTTACCGCCCCGGGCGCTTCAGCTTCAACGTGAAAGGCGGGCGCTGCGAAACCTGCCAGGGCGAAGGCCTCCGGCGCATCGAAATGAATTTCCTGCCGGACGTATATGTCACCTGCGAAGTTTGCCGCGGCCGCCGCTACAATTCGGAAACGCTTGCCGTTCGCTATAAGGGACACAGCATCAACGATGTTCTGAATCTGCCGGCCAGCGATGCCTTGAAACTCCTCGAGAACATTCCCCAGATTCAGCAGAAGCTCTCCACCATGGTCGAGGTGGGCCTTGGCTACGTGCAGCTCGGCCAATCGGCCACCACGCTTTCCGGCGGCGAAGCCCAGCGCATCAAGCTGGCCCGCGAACTCTCCAAACGCCAGACCGGCCGAACCGTCTACATCCTCGATGAGCCCACCACCGGCCTACATTTCGATGACGTGCGCAAACTCCTGGATGTCCTCCAGCGGCTCGTGGAGCTCGGCAACACCGTTTTGATCATTGAGCACAACCTGGACGTTATCAAGCAGGCGGACTGGGTCATCGACCTGGGTCCCGAAGGCGGTCAGGGTGGCGGGCGGATCGTGGCGCAAGGCACTCCCGAACAGGTCGCCCGCGTGAAGAAGTCTTACACCGGCCAGGCTCTCGCGCGTTCATTGGGGTTGAGCGGTTCCTCAAACGGGAGCGCCAGCGCCGAGCGCAAGGAGGCCGGAGCATGACAGCCACAGGCCACTCTATCTCCCACTTGCGCCTCCGCGGTCTTCCTCGTAGAGTGATGACACTCGCATGAGCATCTATTCCATTCAACCTGTGACGTTTGGCCGTGTGCGCACCTACCCGTTGGCCTCCCGCAAAAGCAAGGTCAATGTGGGCGATTTTGCGAATGCGGTTGGGCGTAACGCTTCCCTCACGAAGTTCCTCAACTCCTTGCCAGGGATTCTGGCGGCGCGGGATTTGCGCGACCTGCTTACTGCCATTCATCGCGCGCGTAAACAGAAACGAGCAATTCTTTGGGGACTTGGCGGCCATGTGATCAAGGTTGGCCTCGGCCCGGTTCTCATTGACCTCATGCGCCGCGGGTTCATTTCCGGCATCGCCATGAATGGCGCCGCCTTGATCCATGATTTCGAAATCGCCATGGCCGGCAATACCTCCGAGGATGTCGAAGCCGCCCTTGGCGAGGGGCAGTTCGGCATGGCCGAAGAAACCGGCTTCTACATCAACGAAATCGCCAAGCTGGCCTACCGCACTCGCATTGGCTACGGAGAAGCAGCCGGGCAATATCTGACCAGCGGCATCCTCTCACCGAAGCATCCAGAGTCCTGCGTTCTGATCGCAGCCTACCGGCGCAGAATCCCCGTCACCATTCATCTGGCCATTGGCACGGACATCCCGCACATGCACCCCGCCGCGGAAGGAGCCACGCTCGGGGCCGCTACCTTCTCCGATTTCCGATTGTTTTGCGCCCTGGTGCGGGAGATGGATGCTGGCGGTGTGTTTCTCAATTGGGGCTCTGCGGTGCTCCTCCCGGAAATTTTCCTGAAAGCGGTTTCCGTGGTGCGCAATCTGGGCGTGCCCCTCCACCCCATCACCACCGCGAATTTTGACTTCATCCAGCATTACCGGCCGGTCCAAAATGTGGTGAGGCGCCCCACCGCTCCCGTTAGCGGACAGAAAGGCAGGCGTTCCAGGGGATTCGCCATCACGGGTCACCACGAACTCCTCTTGCCGCTGGTGGCTGCCGCACTGGCTTCCGGTTGGCCCGCCTCGGAGAGACTCTCGAAATCATGAATCCTTTTGACGATTCCCCTCCCACACCACCAGAACCTTCCCCCAGCAGCGATTCGCCTTCGCCAGCCGACCCACCCGCTCAATCGTCGGAACCCTTAGCGGGCGATCCCCTTATGTTGGCCACGCCATCCGCCGCCCCGGAGCTGCCTTCTTCTTCACCTCAATACCCGGAAGATTTGCAAATCACTTGGTCGTGGCTGCATTTCCTCGTCTTCACTATTTTTGCGATTGGCAGCCTCGCCGTCGTGAACCTGACCCTCTTGGCCATCTATGCTCCTCGCCAACGAATGTCCCAAGCACAGCTTCAGCAATATTTTTTCTCGAAGCCGCAAATTCTAATCGGCAGCATGCTGATCTGGTACGCCATCATCTTTTTCTTCCTTTACGTTACGTTAGCGCTCTTGCAGGGCCGGCCATTCTGGGAGTGTCTCGGCTGGCGCAAGATCAAGTCGCCCAACCGTGAGCACCCGAGAAACCCGTTCGTCTATTTCATTGCCGGTTCGGGATTGTCTCTCTTTGTCGCCCTTCTTAACGCTCGCGCGAAGCCGCCGGACAATCTGCCGATGGAAGAGCTGTTTAAGCATCGGCAGACCGCGATGCTTTTCGTTGCCATGGCCGTGCTCGTGGCGCCGCTGGTGGAGGAGACGCTCTTCCGCGGCTATCTTTATCCGCTCTTCGCGCGATTGATCTCCGCCCTTCTGCGTCTCTTCGGCATCCAGGACGCACCGGCGCTGCGAAGCGGGATCTTCAGCAGCATAGTTCTGACTGGCGTCTTATTCGGCCTGATGCACGGAGCCCAGTTGGGATGGACCTGGAGCCTTGTCTCCATGCTCATCCTGGTTGGCATTATCTTCACGCTCGTTCGCGCCCGCACCGGCAGCGTGTTTGCCAGCTTCCTGATGCATCTCGGATACAACTCGCTCATCGCCGTTGCCTCGCTCCTAAGCACGCACGGCTTCACCAAGGTTCCCGTAGGCCAGTGAGCGATTCATTTCCCCATTCGCCTTCGTTACAATTCCATTGGGGAGGAAATATCAGAGAATGTACGTAGCGCAGCCCATCGAGTGGACCGACCGTGGCGTGGTGATGCTGGACCAGCGGCGCCTTCCCGCCGAGGAGATCTATTACACCTACACGGACTACCGCGAGGTCGCCAAAGCCATTCGCGAAATGGTGATTCGCGGCGCGCCGGCCATCGGTGTCGCAGCCGCAATGGGCGTGGCCCTCGGCGTGCTCCACTCGCGCGCCACTTCCGTGGATGAATTAAAAGCGGAATTTGCGGAGATTTCCCGGGAACTGGCGGAAACGCGTCCCACCGCTGTTGATCTCTTTTGGGCCCTGCAACGCATGAAAACCCGCTTCGCGGAATTACTGGTTTCCTCGGCCACTCTTTCCGAAATACGCGGCGCCCTCGTTGCCGAAGCCCGGAAAGTGCACCTCGAAAAAAAGGCCACCGACGAAGCCATCGGGCGTTTCGGCGCGGAGTTCATGCCCAAGGAAGGGCAAGTGATGACGCAATGCAACGCGGGCGCGCTGGCCACGGGAGGTATCGGCACCGCGCTTGGGGTCATTCGCGTCGCCTTCCAGCAAGGCAACAAGCTGCATGTGCTGGTGCCGGAGACGCGCCCCTATTTGCAGGGTGCGCGGCTCACCGCCTGGGAACTCCACCGCGGCGGCATTCCCCTAACTCTCATCACGGACAACATGGTCGGCCACTTCCTGAAGACCGGCAAGGTCGGCGCTGTTGTTACTGGAGCGGACCGCATCGCTGCCAACGGCGACACCGCCAATAAGATCGGCACGTATCAGATTGCCGTGCTGGCCAAAGAGAACAACGTGCCCTTCTACATTGCCGCGCCGATTTCCACCTTTGATCTTTCGATACCCGATGGCGAGCATATTCCCATCGAGGAGCGCTCCGCCGCCGAGGTCACGCACATTCAGGGAGTGAGGATCGCGCCCGATGTTCCCGCGGCGCACCCGGCCTTTGATGTCACGCCCAACCGCTACATTCGCGCCATTTTCACTGAGCGTGGCGTGGCCAGGTCCCCATACACGGAATCGCTCAGGAAACTCGCCACCGCCCCGGCGGTCAGCGTTGCGCGCTGATCGCCCTATTCGTACCGCAAGGCTTCCACCGGATCGAGTTTCCCGGCCTTCGATGCCGGGTAAACGCCACACTCCATGCCCAGCAGCGTCAACACGCTCCGCAGCTTGTGCGCCCACAAGTTCGCCGTGGCAACCGCTACCGCTTCGCCCAAGTGCAATGAGGAGGGTTTTGCCATTCATCCGTCAGGGGTATGGTCTGTCGCCCCCCAGCTTCTTTCGAGTACACCTACGGACGGTGGCTGGCATTTCAGCCAAGTGCTTCCACCAGGGATAATGCCGCCGAGGTACATCGAGTAAACGAGGGCGCTGCCGTCGGCATTGATGTTGGATGTACAATGTGCTGAGGAATTGCTCCCCACGGTAGGAGGTCCGCCGTGAAACTCTCTCCTATCTTTCTTTCTTTCGTTCTGCTTGCGGCATCTTTACTTCCGGCACAGACGAGGCCGATACCACCCGGAGTGCGGCAGGCTGATCAAACCGAAGCACAGACGGAAAAGAACATCCCCCCTCCGATCACGCAGCCTGCTCATCTTGACGTGGCCAAGCTCGGCCAGGAGGCCGACGAACTGGCCAGGATTGCCCAAACCATCCCTCCCGATGTCGCGAGCATTCAAAAAGGAAAACTGCCCAAGGACATGATCGAAAAGCTCAAGCACATCGAGAAACTGTCCAAGCAAATGCGAACCCAGATCAATCCATAAGTGCCTGGGGGAAGCTTCTCGATCGAGCGCCGAGCCGTTTCAAAAACAAACGAGCCACCAGTCCCGGACTGGTGGCTCGTACTGCAGTTTGCAGCAGTATCTAGAAGGACAGACGCAGACCAAACTCAGTCGTCCGGGGCGCGCCCAAAGCGAACACGCCGGTTCCTGCTCCGACGCGGAAGGTCTGCGCACCCGTGCTTCCCACGGTAGTGCTGTTAATCGAGCTGCTACCCTCATTGAGCCAACCGGTCATCGTGCCTGGCGGTAGGTTAGAGTTGGCGAAGTTGAATACGTTGTAGAAACCAACTTGCGGTTCGATGGTTAACCGCTCGCCGATCCGGTAACGCCAGCTCAGCTTGAAATCGCAGGCCTTCAGCCATGGAAACACCACCTGGTTGGTGGCAGCCGGAAGGAGCGTCGGAGCAACGGCGCCAATTGTTTGCAACTGCGCCAAGGTGAACAGGCCGTTGTTGATGAGAACCTGTCCCGCAGGTGTCGCCTGATTGGCCACTGTAGAGTTGTAGTTGTTGATGGCTGCGTTCAGTCCGCTGACACCGAACTGGCGCATGAAGGCTCCATTCTTCGTGCCGGGCAGCGGGTCGCTCCAGACGCCACTTCCCGTGAAGTCGGTCTGGAAGATTTGTCCCCCGGTGCCCGTGTCCCCGACGATTGCCGGGCTGGACAGCGGGCTGTAGAAGTGAGCCATGATCCCCAAGCGGAAGCCATAGGGCACTTCGAAGGTTCCGCCGAAAGAGAGTTGATGCGTGCGGTCGAGCAGCGATGGTCCCATGTACTTGAGCGGGTTATCGTTGTCCGCAGCTGCCAGAACGAAGTCCTGATCGTTGGAGGACACCGGATTCGACGGCGCGTAGTCTCCTTGAGCCGCCAGGGGGTTGACAAAGCGCGCAAGCTGGTAGGAGATCTGGAAGTTTGACGACTTCACTCCCGGCAGCGGTTTCTGAACGTTCTGCGCCAGTTTCATCTGCAGGGCGTTGAATACGGAACGGCTAATCGGCTCCAGCATGGTCATCGCGCCGTACTGGGGGTTGATACCGCCAAAGGCGCAACCATAGGGGTTCGCATATTGCGCATCCATACAAGACGAGCCCACGTCCCCCGGAGATCCCAGGCCGTACGCCACAAAATTTGATATCGTGGCTCCGTTCGGCGTGCTAGGGCCGTTCAGCGGAGCGCAGGAGCTGATTGCGCCCGCCAGTGTAGTCTGTCCGCATGCGGCAATCGTCTGGCTGATCGCGTATTGCGCCGCCTGAAGGTTGAAGTGCCGCGCTGCGCCAGTCTGGTTGATATCGATACCCAGCAGGGAGTGGGTTGTCACGTTCCGCAAGTAGTCCGCGCTGAAAATCAGCCCGGGGCGGATTTCATGCTGGACTCCGAAGTTCATCTGCACCGAGCGCGGGCTCACGTAGTTAGGCGCGAACATGGCCGCGCCTTCGTTGAGGCCGTCGCTTAGAGCCGTGCCAATGTAAGCCGGGTTCGCCGCCGTGAGACTGAACGGCGTGGCGGCCTGATACTGTGCCTCAAATGCCGCGAGGCCGGCGGCTGACTGGCCGATGGTCTCCGCGCAATAATTTACGCCCGTCGCCGGGTCCGTTCCCACGGATATAATTCCGGTTGGATTGGCAGTCGTCACTGGAACGGGAATATTGTACGCACTGCCCGAATAGCAAGCTGCGGGATATTGCAGGAACGCGCCGGTCGCCTCGCGCAGGGGCCGGTCAAAGAGAACGTTGTTAAAGATCACGTTTTCGTAGAACAATCCGATGCCCGCGCGAACGCTGGTCTTGCCATTACCCTTAACATCCCAGGCAATGCCCAACTGCGGAGCAAAGTTCTTGTTGGGTTCATGCACCGGATTTCCGTATCCGGGGAAGGCAGCGTTCAGCGCCGGAATGGCGGGCAAATCGCTGTCGGTTCTGCCCGTGTCGCGGTCCCAACGCAAGCCCGCAGAGACGGTCAGATTCGTCCGGACCTTCCAGGTGTCGCCAGCATAAAGACCTAGCCGGTTGTCCGGACCCAAGCCGCCGGCGGGGAACCCCAGCGCAGGCGCTGTGGTCGAGAAGCCCTGACCGTTTCCGACGATACCCTCCACAAGAAAGTAATCGAGCGGATTGGAAGCAGGCGTCCCATCGGGGCCTGGCGGGCAAGTTGTGGCAGTGTAGCCGCCGACGCCAGGTTCGCAATAATCACCGCCGGCGCCGTACACCTGCGGATCAATCTTAAAGAAGCTAGCAAAGCCGCCGCCCTGAATGTGGTTCCAACCGGCACCGAAGCGAATGATGTGTTTGCCGAGCATCTTGCTGCCATCATACTTGAGCTGGTGATCACTCTGCGGAGTGCTTTGAGGCGCCAGCAAATTCGGACCTACCGTGAAGCTTCCGATATTGATGCTGACCGGATAGTTGGCGAAGGGCAAGCTCGACCCCCGCGTGGCGTCCACAATCTGGTTCTGGAATTTCAGGTAGGAGAAGCGGATGGAGTGGGTGAAGCTACCGGTGGTGGCGTCCAAGCCCACCACATCATTTCGCGTGTAATTCTTGTTATTGTAAACTTGGAAGCTGGAAGGAAAAAACGTCGCATACACCGAGTTCTGGAAATAGTTGTAGCGATAAAACAATCGCGCTGTTTTGGTCAGGGCATAGTCCAAACGGCCCATCAGCATACCCTCTTTGAAAGGAGCCGGGAAGGTTCCGGAATAGGAACTCAACGGATCCGCTTCCAGGACCGGTGCCGCCAGGTGCTGCAGGGTGCGCTCGCCGTCCATGAAAAAGTACAGCTTGTCTTTAATCAGCGGACCACCAAAATTTCCGCCCTCTTGATTCCGTTGATAAGGCGAGGATAATCCCGGAGGCGTTGGCAGGCTCGCCGCGCCGACAGCGCTGTCGCGGAAGAACCCGAAGGCTTCGCCATGATACGCATCTGTGCCCGCCTTCGTGACCACGTTCACCGCGCCGGACGAAGTCAAATCGTTCGAGAGATCCAAACTGGACTGCGCCAGTGAGAACTCCTGAATGGAGCTGGCAGGAATATCTTCTGTAGTGGTACCGACAGTCTCGTCGCTAACATCCACGCCATCGACATTGATCCGGGCGGTGCGCCCGAAACGGCTGCCGAACGAGATCGAAGAGTAGCCAACCTTGGTCGGGTCAAAATTCGTGCCGTCCTGAATTTGGACACCGGGTTCAAGTTGCGCGAGATCGAGGAAGTTGCGGCCGTTCACCGGCAAGTTTTCGATCTGCGTGGTAGTGAGGACCCCTTGCACCGTGGCCTGCTCGGTGTTGACCTGAACTGCGCTGGCCTGGACCTCAATCACGGTGCTCTCCTGGCCGACTTCCAGTTTCACGCTGCCGTTGGCAACGTTGTCCACGAGGACGTTCAAGGATAGCTTCGCCGTCTTGAAGCCCGTGGTCTCCACGCGCACCGCATAGACGCCCGGAATCACTGCGCCGGAAGCATACGACCCCGTATCGCTGGTGGTGGTATGGATCGTCTGGCCCGTGGGGCCCGTAATCATGACCTTGGCGTTTGCGACGACCGCGCCGCTTGCGTCGGTCACGGTCCCTGCGATACTGCCGGTGGAAACCGATGTCTGGGCGAAGGTACGGCCCGCGAAAAAGAATAGAGCAAATGAACAAACAACAATCAAAACCAGCCCCCGCACTTTATGCATAACTCGATCCTCCTGGATCTATGGTACGGACACCACCAGCCACATCTCTTGTCTTGAATTTCTAAGATTTCTGCAAACCACCACACTTCGGGTCGAGCGATACCCAAACGTATAATCAGGAAAGCAGCAACTTTATCTCCATTGTTGCGCCAGTCTTAGTTATTGAAAATAAAGGACTAATTACAACAAAAACCATTGCCGATGACTGTGGCTACCATTTCTTGTAGTTTTCCCAATATCTTCCATTATTTATAGCGAGGGAGCGCTCACGCCTACGGGGGCAAATCTCGCAATCAGTTCGGAAGGCGGACGCCTTCCCCCAGGGCTCGCGCCCGTGCAGCGGGATGAGGTGGCGAAAGCGCCGCGGCGATCTACCGCCTGATCGGCTCGGCCAAGCTGAACCGGATCGATCCGGAGTCCCACGTGAGAATCGCGCTGTTGCGCATCGCGAAACACTCGATTAACCGTATCGAAGAACTACTCCCGTGGAATATTGCCACAGACGTTGCCGAAAATTCACGTCACGCTGCCTCAACAACGGTATCGTTGCGTCGGGATAACGCTTATTTGGCAACGGACTAACCGTGATATATGAATTTCGGTAGCGAGCATCTTGCATTATGTAATTTTATATTCTTCACCTATAAACTCCGCCTCACTCTCCTGTAAGCTGCTGAAAAACAAGATATTAGGTCATCTTTGGTTTGGCTAATCAATTGCCAGTGATGGAACTCTGTACTGTCTCCTGTGGTGAGGGTTTTTGTCGAAGTCACAGTCAGAGAGGTTTTGGGGATTGGTCAAATTTGCTCGCAAACGTCTTGGGCTGGTTCCTTTGCAAGTCGAAATTCTAAGAGTGGTAGAAATTCGCAATCAATGCGCTCCTGTTTCTTCCAACTCGATGGTTCTCGGCTTCAGCAACCAGAATACTCGTTTGATCTAAGTCTTGAGGAGGGGGTATGCAACGCAGTAAGAAATCAACGTTTGGGATGGGGCTAATTCTACTGCCTCTCGGATTGTCTCTGATCGCCATTGCAATTCTGTTATTCAGTCCGCTGGGTGTTCAACCGGCCAAGGCGGACAATCTTTACGCGCGGATTCAAGGTACGGTCACTGACCCAACCGGCGCGGTATTGGTTGGCGTGAAGCTGGCCGCCACCAACACAGGCACAAACATTGTGTTCACGACGGAGACCAAGGCGGACGGCGGTTTTGTGTTCCTGAGCCTGCCGATTGGCACATACAGTGTGACGGCAACGACTTCGGGTTTCCGCACGTTTACGGCGGAGCGAATCACCCTGACTCTCGACCAAGTCTACGCGCTGAACATTAAAATGGAGCTCGGCCAAATTTCGGAGCAGGTCACGGTCGAAGCCACCAACGTCCAGGTGCAAACGGTGAACACGCAACTCGGCGTGGTCATCAATGGAGACACGATCGAGGACATGCCATTGATCACCCGCAACTGGCTGACGCTGCAAACCCTGGAACCTGGCGTGATGTCTTCTTCTGACCGGTTCGGAACCTATTCGACGAATGGGGCCCAGAGCCAGCAAAACAGCTTTTTGATTGACGGTCAAGACTCGAACGATTTGCCGCTAAACACGCCACTGATTCGTCCCAGCTTGGATGCCATCACGGAATTCGACATGGTGACGAACACCATCAATCCCGAATATGGGCGCAACTCCGGCGCGGTCATGAACGCCACGATCAAGTCCGGTACCAACGCTTTCCATGGCGATGGCTTCGAGTTCTACCGCGACACCTTCCTGAACGCCGCGGATTTCTTCACCAACCAACCTGTGGTCTACCATCAGAACGAGTTCGGCGGAACGCTCGGCGGACCGATCATTAAGAATCACACGTTCTTCTTTTTCTCCTATCAGGGACAGCGTTTCCGCGAGCCGCAGGCTTCCACCACGCAGACGGTGTATTCCTCTGCTGAGCTTGGCGGGAACTTCAGCGAGGGCGCGGATCTTGGTTTCAACGGAACACCGGGACCAGTGCCTGTGGATGGGGCGTGCCCGGCAACCAATCCGACTTGTGCGCCGACCAATCCCGGCGTCTCGCCCGTGCCGATGTACGGAGATGCCAATTCAACGTGTCCGGTCTCGGGCGGGGTGATGTGCGCAGCGGGAACGTATTATGGGAAAGCTTACGATAACAGCGGAAACCTGCTGATTAGTGGACCAGGCGGAGGCACAAATGGACTTTTCAGCACGGGCGTCATTCCGACGCAGGATTTCAATTCGATCGCCACGAAGCTGGCGCAGCAGTTCGTGCCAGCGCCGACAAATTTGGCCACTAATGCCTACAACTTCAACGCCGTAGAACCCGGATCGGATAATCAATACCTCTTTAAGATAGACCAGACCTTTAACGCGAAGGACTCCATGCGGTTTTATGCACTCTTCGAGAGCAACTCGGATACGACAACGCTGCCGTTTGTGGGCGCAACATTGCCGGACTTTCCGGAGTCAGACATTAGGCATTACAAACAATACGTTGCGTCTTGGACGCATGTGTTCAACCCTAACGTGCTGAACGAGTTCCGCGTCGGCTATACGCGGTTTAATTATTTAGATGTGGAACCGGTGAGCGTGGTGCTGCCTTCAACGTTCGGGTTTGACATTAACCCGAACATCCCTTCGGGCGCACAGCTTCCGGTCATCGGTGTGGCCGGCACTCAACCAGGACAGGTCAATTTCAACATCGGGTTCAGCCAAGATGGACCCCAGCCGCGCATTGACCAGACCTACCAACTTGATGACAACTTCAGTTGGGTCCGGGGACGCCATACCATGAAGTTTGGCTATGATGGGCGAAAGTTTGAAGTGTTCAATCCGTTCGGGTACGAAAATAACGGTGCGTACACGTTCGATGCGGGTGGACAGTTTACCACCGGCAACGCGGGAGCGGACTTCCTGTTAGGGATTCCGGACAGCTACGTACAAAGTAGCGGTAACATAATTAGCGACAGTGCATTCGGTCACTACCTCTATGCCCAGGACTCCTGGAAGGCTACTCAGAACTTGACCGTCAACTACGGAGTGGGATGGCAGATCAATACGCCATTGACCGACCATGGCCCTCTCAACAACAACCGGGCGGTCGACTGTTTCATCCCCAATCAGCAATCCACGGTGTACCCGACCGCGCCGGAGGACTTGCTCTTTCCGGGTGACCCTGGCTGCACCCCATCGGGCTATCATACCGGCTACAATCATTTTGGGCCGCGCCTCGGCATAGCATGGGCGCCCAACGCTGGCAGCAGCCCAGCACTCGGACATCTGATGGGCAACCCAGGGCAATTCTCGATTCGCGCGGGTGTCGGTATCTATTACGACCAGATAGAAGAAGAACTTAGCCTGCAAAACCTTTTGGCGCCGCCGTTCGGACTCTTTGATTTTGGCGTCGGAGATATACTTCTCTCTCCGGGTTTCGCCGCGCCGTTCAGTTCCGTCAACCCCGCAGAGGTTGATTACACTGCCTATAATGGCATCTTGGCTCCGACCACGGGTTGCGGCCCTAACGGCACTCTGTCCTGTCAAACCTCTCCTGTAAGCAGAGGGGCCGGTTCGATCCCCAACAAATACCCGTACGTTGCGCCCCCACCCGGAAGTGCAGTGAACTTCGGATTCTACGAGCCGATGGATTTTAACGTCACCGACCCGAGGTTTAGCGTGCCTTATTCCATGAACTATAACCTGACGATTCAACGCGAGCTCCCCGGCCAAATGATCTTGTCGGTGGGCTACGTGGGGGCCCAAGGGCGTCATCTGGAGCGGGCCTACGATCTCAACGAAGCCACGCCCGGGGCTTGCGCAGCAATCCCCGCCTGCATCAGTACAACCGGGGATCGTTATCTTCAAGGATACTACTACCCGCAGAATTTCCCATACAATTCAACGGTCTTCGGCGGCGTTGGCTGGCAGGCTACCGACGGAGACTCCAATTACAACTCCTTGCAGGTCAGCTTGAACAAAAGGGCCTCCCATGGGCTGACTTTCCTGCTCTCCTATACTTATGGGCACTCGATAGATGATGGGTCTAGCTACGAAAGTTCGTCGGGGCAGCAAAGCGGCACCCGTGGCGTCAACCCATTCCCAGCTTACAACAGCCTGAATTGGGGCGATTCGCAGTTCGATGCGCGCCAGCGCTTCGTGGGCAGCTACAGCTATGAACTCCCGGTTCCTCACGCTCTGAGCTCGGGTCCGGCTCTGAGCAGAATCTTCAAGGGATGGGAAATTAGCGGCATCACCACCTTGCAAACCGGATTCCCGGTTACCCTCTACGATAGTAGTTACACATCCGGTACTTGCTGGGCGTACACCTACTATGGGTGCGCAGACAATCCCAACCAGGTGGCTCCCGTCGTGACGCAGGATCCGCGGTCCACGCCTGATCATTTCTACTTCAATACCTCGGCGTTCGCAAGGGCGACTCCCGGGACATTTGGCAATACTGGCAGGGATACCTTGCACGGGCCAGGGCTTAATCGCACCGACCTGACGCTTGCAAAGAATATCGCCGTGACGGAATCAACGAGGTTTCAGTTGAGACTGGACGCGCAGAACGCCTTCAACCATGTCAACTTCAACCTGCCGAACTCCAACATCAACTCCAGTCAGTTCGGGGAAATTACCGGCGACACCCTTGGTCCACGCCTTGTGCAATTGGGCGTGAAGTTCTACTTCTAACCTTTAACCACAGTTTGGAGGGGAAAGGGCGTCTTTCACAAGGCGCCCTTTTTCTGTTGGAAACGATGGTAGGAATGCAGTTCCTCAACCGTCAGGAACACGATTCATCACGCTCTACTTCATGTAGGGGTTCTCCAGATTGGACGTCCTTCACGCTCAGCGTTGCATCATCCCGTATGCCTCACGCGTTCCGCCAGCGCTCGCGCCCGTTGTCGCGCGATTTCCACGAACCGCGAGTCCCCCGCGATCTGGTCCAGCAGCGGCAGCGCTCGCTGGGGCTCCGGCAAAACTCCCTTGATCATGTCGTCCTCGAATTGCAACAGGGCATCGTTTACGCCAAGCCGGTCATACTTTATGCGTCTCTTCAGCAAGTCGATCAATTCCTGTTGGCGCGCCAGTCCCTCGCAAATCTGCAGCAAATGTGTCGCTTGAGTGTTGAGCGTGTAATTGAACTTTACTTCGTACGATTCGCCCGGCGCCTCCCAGCGAAACGTCTTTTCTCCCAGGTACGCGATCTTCCGGTGTACATCCAAATCCAGCCCCTTGAAGTGGTTCAACTGCCCGGCCAGCTCGAAAATCTTCGCGCGCAGTCCCGCACCAACCTCAAAGGGAGTTGACCCCGCATCTTCGTCCAACTGGCGGATTTCATAGCTGGCATTCGCGGAGTTCTCCGGAATCTTGATCTCGATGAACTCTGGCACGCTGGACTTGAACACCCGCCGGAACGTAAAGACACTGCCCGCCGGCGCAGCCACAGCGGGCATGGCTGCTGCCCACAGGCATAGCCCCAACCAGAAAATCACCACGCGGCGGAGATGGAAGCTCATTGGTTTGTCAGGACGCCGGCGGCGCGACGGCCTGTTGCGCGGCTCGCCATCGCACCCAGCGGATTGATTTTTCGTTCACCGGATACCGCGCATTGTACGCCGAACCGCCGCTGCAACTTCTCCGCCTGAATATGACACAGCGCTACGGCCAATGCGTCCGCAGCGTCCGATGGTTCCGGCGTTTCCTTCATTGCGAGTAAGGCTTGTACCATGGCTTGCATCTGCTTTTTGTCGGCTTGGCCGTGCCCCGCAACGCACGCCTTCACTTCGCGAGGCGCGTAACTGAATACCTCCACGCCGTGTTCCTCGGCCGCCAGCAGCACCACGCCGCGCACTTCCGCCAGCCGCAGCGCTGTCCTCATATTCAACGCGGTAAACACCGATTCCACTGCCATCGCTTGTGGCGCAAATTCCTCCAGCAAATCACAAAGCAGCTTGTGCACATCCTGCAGCGCCGCTCCCCTCGAGGCCTTCTGGCGTCTTGCCGCCACGCGCAGTGCTCCATAGTGCAGCACCCGGCAGGTCTTCCCGTCGCTCTCGACGATGCCGTAGCCCGTGGGTCCCGCCGACGCCGGATCTACTCCCAGCACGCGATACATTCCGGCCTTCCCGTCTTTAATCGGTTTCTCGCTCATTTTTGTTAGTCTACGGCGAACCCCGACCCTCTTCCACCACATTCTCGCGGCAAGGCAGTCCTCAAAGCAAAACGGCCATCGAGCTCCGCCCGATGGCCGTTGCTGAAAATCGTTGTTTAGTTTGCGCCAACGGCCGCCTGAATTTCCGATTCGTCGATATCGAAGTTGGCGTACACGTGCTGCACGTCGTCGTGTTCTTCCAGGGCTTCCACCAGCCGCAACATCTGCGACGCCTGCTGCCCGGTGAGCTTGATGTAGTTCTGCGGCACCATTCCCAACTCCGCGGAAGCAGGCGTAATCCCGGCCTTCCCCAGCGCTTCTTTCACCGCCTCCAGTGATTCTGGCGGCGTCACGATGTACCACGACGACCCCTCGTCTTTCATATCCTCGGCGCCTGCTTCCAGAACAATGTCCAGAAGCTTGTCTTCGCTCGCCGCTTCCTTGGGAATGTTAATTTCGCCTTTGCGATGGAACATCCAGCCCACGGCTCCAGCCTCCGCCATGTTTCCGCCATTCTTGCTGATCAGGTGGCGGAATTCGCCGACGATTCGGTTGCGGTTGCTGGTGACGACCTGAATCAGCATCCCCACCCCGCCGGGGCCGTACCCCTCGAACGTCACTTCTTCAAACTGCTCGCCTTCCAATTGGCCAGTGCCGCGCAGTACCGCCCGTTCGATATTTTCGTTGGGCATGTTTTCGTTCTTCCCGGCCAGGATCGCCGTTCGTAAGCGTGGGTTGGTATTGGGGTCGCCGCCGCCAATGCGCGCGGCGATGGTGATTTCGCGGATTAGACGCGTGAAAATGCGGCCGCGCTTTGCGTCGGTGGCCGCCTTCTTGTGCTTGATTGTCGCCCACTTTGAATGGCCAGACATGACAATTCCTTTTCTTATGACTTGTGGCCGTGTTCAGGCCATGCGATTTTTGGCTTGGCCGCGGGCCCCTCTCGCGGCACACCCAGTCGCGGGGATTCGTCCTGCGGAAACCTGCGAGCCGAGTGCCAACGGTACCTTATTGACCCGCCGGTAGCTACCCCTGAATCAACGGCCTGCCAGGCGCTAGGAGTCCAAACCACGCCAGTCTAGCACACCCGCGCTTGCTCCGAAACCCGCTATACTTGACCTTCAAACCATGCTTGCCACTCCTTCGCCTCAGCCGGATCTTCCCCGCCCCGCCGTCCCCGTGCGTCGCCTCAAGGTGCTGATTCTGTGTTCTCATGTCGTTCCCTATGCTTCCCCCCTCTTCCGATATTTGGCTCAAGATCCTCGTGTGGAGATCCTGGTCGCCTACTGCAGTCTCCAGGGAGCCGAGCGCAGTCGCGATCCTGAATTTGGCGTTGACGTCCAGTGGGATGAGCCCCTTCTCGATGGCTACCCCTGGGTCGAACTTTCAAATAACTCCAATTTACGAAACTTCGGCTCTCTCTTTGGACTTTGGAACTCCGGGCTGTGGTCGCTCATCCGTGGCGGTTCCTATGACGCCGTGGTGATCTATACCGGCTACATGTGCGCCGCCTTCTGGCAAGCCGTCCTGGCTGCAAAAAGCTGCGGCATCCCCGTGGTGATCTCTTCCGATTCCACTGTTCTGCGGCCTCGCGATCAGGCGCGTTGGAAAAGACCCATTAAGCCCTTTATCCTCGGCACTGTCTACCGCAGTGTGGACGTCTTGATGGCCGGTTCGCCCGCGGCTGCTCAATTGGCCATCCGGCTGGGCATGCCCCAGGAGCGCATCATGGTCATTCGTTCCGGTGCTGACAAGGATGCTTGGATCGCACGCGCCGAAAAATCGAATCCCCTCGCCATTCGCGCTTCCTGGAATGTGCCTTCGCAGGTGCCGGTAGTCTTCTATTGTGGCAAACTGCAGCGGTGGAAACGCCCTCTCGATCTTTTGCGCGCGTTTGCCAAAGCCAACGTTGCAGCCGCTTACCTTGTCTTCGCGGGCGACGGCGCCCTTCGCAAGGAACTGGAACATGAGGCGCGCCATTTAAACCTGCAAGAACGCGTCCGTCTGCTGGGTTTCGTCAACGTCTCGCAGCTTCCCGGCTTTTACAAAGCCGCCGACCTTTTTGTACTCTGCTCGGATTACGATCAATGCCCGCTCGTCGTGCCGGAAGCCATGTTCTCTGGGATTCCCGTCATTCTGAGCGATGCCGTGCTCGGCCGCCGGGACATGATTCACGAAGGTCAGAGCGGCTACTCCTATCCCTGTGCCGATATCGATGCCCTTGCCGCCATTCTCAGGAGAGTGCTCTCTGATCCAGATCTTCTTGACCAGTTGAAAGCCGGCGTGCGCCGCCAAATGGAATCGTGGACCATGACCGATTGCCTGGATAGTTGGTTGGGCGCCATTGAGATCGCCCATCGCCGCAAGCCAACCTCTGGCGGGAGGGCTTCTTGATGCTGTCGCCCTCCGCGCATGGCGTTCGCAGTGTCCTCGGACGCCCTACCCTCAAGAAGAGTCGATCGTGAAGCTCCTGCTCTATTCCCACTTTTTTGCGCCGAGCATTGGTGGCGTGGAAACCGTGGTGATGTCTCTCGCCAGGGGATTGTCCCTGCGCTCTAGCTCCGGCCCGCAGGGCGAATTTGACCTCACTCTCGTGACCCAGACTCCACCCGGCTCTTTTGACGATTCCTCGCTTCCTTTCCCGGTGGTGCGCCGGCCCAATTTCCATTCTCTCCGCAAACTCATTCGCTCCGCGGATGTGATTCACCTGGCCGGCGCCACCATGTTTCCCGTCTTGCTTGGCCTTCTGTTGCGAAAACCGGTTGTCGTGGAACACCACGGTTTTCAGACCATTTGTCCTACCGGGCAGTTATTCCAAGAGCCTGAAAACATTCCCTGCCCCGGCTATTTCATGGCGGAACGCTACACACATTGCCTCGCCTGCGCGCCTACACCCAGACCTTTTGCGTCCTTTCGCCTCTGGCTGCTCACTTTCTTTCGGCGGTTCCTTTGCCAGCATGTCGCCGCGAACATTACGCCGACCAACTGGCTGGCCGGTATGCTTCAATTGCCCCGAACCGAAACCGTTCCCCATGGTCTCGCGTTGTCGCCCCAGCTTGTGCGGCTCCAAGCTACCCGTCCAGTCCCGGTGCTCGTTTTTCTAGGCCGCATTGTGACTACCAAAGGACTTCTTCTGCTCCTGGAAGCAGCGCGCCTGCTGCAGCAGCAGAATCGCCCGTTCGAACTGAAGGTCATCGGCGACGGCCCCGAACGCGCCGCTCTTGAGAAGCTCGCGGAGGAGTGGAAGCTCGCCACTCAGGTGTGCTTTCTGGGGCGGCTTCCCGACTCTCGAATCGCCGACCTCCTTGCCGCAGCCGATCTTCTGGTCGTTCCCTCTCTCGGCGGCGAAGTTTTTGGTATGGTCATTGCTGAGAACATGCTTCGTGGAATCCCCATTTTGGCCTCCGATCTCGGCGCCTTTGTCGAAGTCCTGGGAGATGCCGGGTGCACGTTTAAAACCGCGGATTCCGCCTACTTGGCTCGTCAGATCGTGCAACTTCTCGATGATCCCGCTGCCTCCCAGCGCCTCGGCGTCGCGGCTCACCAAAGGGTGCGCGATTTCTTCGCTTTGAGTCGTATGATTGAGGGACACGCCCAAATCTATAGACGTCTTGCGCCGGACGGGACCGCGTGATGATACCTACAACGACCAACAGCGGTCTTCATGATTTCGTCGGGAATAATGTGCTCGCCCTACTCGTCCGACCGGGACTGAAGGCTGCGGACCTTGGTTCGGGGCCCGGCGCCATGGCTGCGCGATTGGCAGCGATGGGTTGCGACGTTCTCGCCGCGGATCTCACCAAAAATGGTTTTGCGGCCGGGCTTCCCCACGTCACCGTCGATTTTAACCAGCCCGATTTCGCGTCTCTCTTGGGCCCTCGGCAATTCGGTTTGGTCACCGCCATCGAAGTTATCGAACACGTGGAGAGTCCCATCGGGTTTCTCCGTAATATTTCGCGGTTGCTCGCGCCCACCGGCGTGGCGGTTCTGACGACGCCCAACGTGGATTCGCTGCCCGCGCGCTTCAAGTTCTTTCTCGCCGGCAAAATCCGCACCATGGATGAACATGGGGAACCCACGCACATCTCTCCCGTCTTCTTCGATCTCCTGGAGCGGCAATTTCTCCCGCTCGTTGGCCTCCGGCTTCGCCAGCACCTCGTTTTTCCCGCTCACGGTTATCAGCTCAGCCGCAAATCCGTCGCGTGGACCATGCGCTTGCTGGCCGCCGCTTTTTCCGGCGAATCCATTCTCGGCGATAATCACATTCTCGTGCTCGAGGCAGCACCGTGAGGCTGGCCGCTCAAGTTCTTCCGGGCCAGTTTCGCAAGAACCCCCTCTATCTTGCTGTGGCGATCTTTCTCTTCTTTTATCTCGCTTACAAACTGGCTCAGTATGTTCTGGCGGGTGATTTCATTGGTCTCGCTTACATCGCTCTCGGTTCGGCCGTCGCTGCCAGCTTGACCGCCATACTCAGCCGCTGGCGGACAGGCCTCTATGTTTTCCTCGGATGGCTCTTCTTTGAAGATCTTGCCCGAAAATACCTCGGCAACAATATGGCCATCTACTTTGGGAAAGACATCCTTGTGGGAATGGTTTATCTGTCGTTCTTTCTTGCCTATCGCAAAAAGAAAGTACAAACCTTCACCCTGCCGTTCCGTCTTCCACTCCTTCTTTTCCTGTGGTTTGGGCTCATCCAGGTCTTTAATCCTGCCTCTACCAGTCTTGTTTATGGCATCTTGGGCATGAAGCTGTACTTCTACTACATCCCCCTGATTTTTGTGGGCTTCGCGTTGATTGATAAGGAAAGCGATCTCCAGAAATTTTATCCCTATCTCTTGGGGCTCTCCCTTGTGGTCGCTCTGCTTGGTATTGCTCAGTCGATTCTAGGCCACACGTTTCTGAATCCCGCGATCATGGCCGAGGATATCCGGGAGCTCGGCACAAATTACCGCGTCTCTCCCATCTCTGGCGTGCTTGTTTACCGCCCAACTTCTGTATTTGTGAGTGCCGGCCGCTTTGCTTTTTTTCTTGTTCCGGCCTGGCTCTTTGCCTTTGGATATGGAGGCTACCTCATTCTGCGGACCCGCAAGGGCCGGCTTCTCACAATGCTTAGTCTCGGTGCCATCACCGTGGCGATCGCCATGGCCGCTTCCCGCGGTACTCTTCTTTGGACGCTGGGGAGTGCCATTGTCTGCGTGGCTGCTTTCTTGTGGGGCTGCCCGTGGCAGCGCGGACAACTTGTTCGTGTGCTGCGTTCCTTTCAGCGCGCGCTGCTTATTGTCGTCCTCTCCTTGGGAATTGCGATCTTCCTTTTTCCAACCGAAGTTGCAAATCGTTTCACCTTTTACTGGGAGACTCTCTCTCTCTCCAGCCCCAGCAGCGAATTGCTGCAGCGCACAGGCGACTATCCCATCCAGAATTTCCTGTATGCCTTCAACAGCCCGCGGTGGCCCTACGGCTTTGGTATTGGCACGGCCTCGCTGGGCACCCAGTACGTGGCCCGCATCTTCCACGTGCCCCTTACAGGCTTCGCTGTGGAGAGCGGCTATGGGTCTATCGTCGTTGAACTCGGCGTCGTTGGCTTGTTCCTGTGGCTCATCATGACTTCCGCGATCATCATCTCTGCTTTGAAAGTCGTCCGCAAACTGAAAGGGACGGTCTGGTTCCCCATCGCCTTTGTCATCTTTTGGTATGCCTTCCTGCTCCTTTTTCCTTATACTTACGCAGGCCTCTCGCCTTTTGAGGATTTCATTCTCAATTCTCTTCTGTGGCTCTCCCTCGGAATTCTTTTTCGCCTGCCAAAACTTGCTGCCGAGGTCCAGGCAAACTCCGTGGCTGCAGGCGCAGCTCCCGCTGTAAGGACCGTTTAACTTGCGCCTCGCCGTCCTCTCTCCCTTTGTAGACCGGCGCCATGGCACAGAGCGCTCCCTAGCCGAAATTGTCGAACGTCTTGCGAAGCGCCACGGCCACGAGGTTCATCTTTATTCCCATCGTGTCGACGATTTGCTGGTCGCACCGTTTGCAACTCGCGAACAGAATTCCACCCAGCGAATCTTCTGGCATCGCGTTCCCCGTTTGCCCGCCCCTCACCTGTTCGCATTTCTTTTCTGGATGATTGCCAATCGATTCTGCCGCTTGTCCGACCGGTGGTTTCGGCATCTCCGCTTCGACGCCGTCTTTTCTCCCGGCATCAACTCCACCGACGCCGATCTCATTCTCGTGCATGTCGTCTTTCATCGGCTGAGGGAACTGCGGCAGCAGCGATCTTCAGAGGGACTCCGCGGTATTCATCGCTCGCTTTACTACCGGTTGCTTTGCTTCTTGGAAAATCGCATTTACCGCCGGAAAGAGCTACGCCTCGCAGCCGTTTCCAAGCACACTGCCCGGCAGCTTGCCCAATATTTTGCCCGGTGCGATGCCCTCGTCGTGCCCAATGGCGTCGATCCAACCTTTTTTGCTCCGGCTTCCTGCCGGGCTCTGCGGGATGCCGCTCGGCGGAAGTTCGGCTACTCTCCCGGTGACATCCTCCTGCTATTGATCGGCAACGATTGGCGCAACAAGGGCCTCCCCACGCTTCTTGAAGCCATGAGCCGCCTCAGTTATCCCTCGCTTCGGCTTGGCGTTGTTGGCAGCGACGCCGCTGCGGAATTTTTGCCTCAGGTGCAATCGCTTCATTTATCGGATCGCGTCCAGTTCTTTTCCGAATCTTCGGAGATTCTTCCTTTCTATGCGGCCGCGGACATTTATGCAGCGCCTTCGCTGGAAGATTCATTCAACTTACCTGTTCTGGAGGCCATGGCTTGTGGCTTGCCCGTGCTCGTCAGCCGCTTGGCCGGTATCAGCGAATATATTGCTGACGGTGTGGACGGGATTCTTCTTCAGGATGCAGGCGATCCAAGCGCCCTTGCCGCATCTCTTTCCTTGTTGCTCCAGCAGCCGGAACTTCGTCGCTCCCTTGGAGAAGCCGCTGCGCGCAAAGCCCAGCAGTTCTCTTGGGAGCGCCAAGCGGATGCGATTCATCGCCTTCTTTCGGGTGCGGAACCCCAACCATAGGACGCCGTCGTGGTAATTCTATTCGATTTGAGCTCCCCAGCCCTGTGTACCACTGCGGACAATTCAGGTATTCTTTTTCTGAGCCATGGCCAATCTCACCAAAAACCACTCCTTGGACCACCTCGCTTCTTACCCTTCCTCGGTCAAGCGCGTTGCCCGGGCTCTCTCTTCCCTCAACTTGAATTCGCTCCGCGTCCTGTTGCGCGATGGCCCTTCCGCTGCCCTCAACTTTGTCTCCCACTCCTATCACTTGTATTCCGGATTTGGTTTGCCCCATCTGTGGCAGCGATTGCCTTGGCGGAATGATCTCAAAATTCCTTCGAGAAAAATCGATGACCTCTTCCCGGAAATGGATTGTACCCGCTCGCCCGAACTGCTCTTTCCTTTTCCCCGCAATCTCGGCGTGCTTCCACAAGAACTGATCGTCCTCACGAAGCTGGTGGACTACCTGAAGGCGAAACGCGTGGTTGAATTTGGCACCGCGGAAGGGCGCACGGCGCTGAACATTGCCCTGCATCTTCCGCCCGGCGGCGAGATCATCACTCTCGATTTGCCGCCGATTCCCGGCCAGAACGAAGTCGGCTTTTTCTACTGGAATCAACCGGCCAAATCCGGAATCAAACAGGTCTTCGCCAGCGTGGAGGCCTGGGATTACCGGCCTTATCGCGCTTCTGCCGAGCTCGTCTTCTGCGATGCCTGCGGCCTCATGCCGGGGCTTGCCGCGGAAGCTTTTCAAGCTTTTTCGGTGGTCAAACCGGGGGGCGTCATTTTGCGCCACGACTACACTACTTCCGAGGGGCCCACGCGATTCTGGGAATGGCTCTCCCGCGAGCTTCCCATATTCCAGATTGAGGGCACCGTGATGCTTTGCCTACGCGTGGATTCCAAGGAAGTCTACGAGAAAACGCAGGCGCTACTCGAGCACCCGCTTCTGAAGAACTCCGTAAACATTGCCGGCGCTTCTCAAGGTCCCGGCAGCTAGGAGATTTCAGGAAAATGCGTCTCGTTTCTCTTTTTGTAATTGAATGAAGTAACCATGCCCAACGCACCGCATACTTCCGTTCGTCGCGATGTTGCAATCCAGCGCCGGTATTACTCGGACACCGCGTCGAGTTACGAAAAGATGCACGCCCACGAAGGCGCCGCCGATGCTTTCTCCCGGGACTTTGTCCACTCCACCCTCCGGCTGCTCAATGTTCAAAGTGTTCTCGACGTGGGGGCCGCCACGGGCCGCGGCCTTCGCGACTTCCGGAACGCCCTGCCGGGTGTCTTTGTGTGTGGTGTCGAACCCGTCGCTGCGCTTCTTCAGCAAGGCCGTGCTTCCGGCAATATCTCGGACGCCGCTGTCCTGCGGGCCGGCGGGGAGGCTCTACCTTTTCCGGACGACAGTTTTGATGCCGTCTGCGAATTTGCGACGCTTCACCACGTTCCCAATCCCTCGGCCGTCGTCCGCGAAATGTTGCGAGTTGCGCGCAAGGTAGTTGTTATCGCGGATTCCAATCGCTTTGGCCAGGGCTTTTGGCCCGTCCGCCTCTTCAAGCTTTTTATCTACAAACTTGGACTCTGGCGGGCTTTTGATTTTCTTCGCACGGGCGGTAGGCGTTATCAAATCTCTGAAGGTGATGGTCTCTTCTATTCCTACAGCGTGTACGATTCCTACCATCTCGCTGCAAGCTGGGCGGATCGCGTCCTGCTTGTCCCCAGCGATTCGGGCCAATCCCGTAGCTGGTTGCATCCTCTTCTCACCGCCAAGGGAGTGATCCTCATCGCCATCCGGGAACCACGAGAAGGCGAGAAAAAAGATTAGCCTTTTCCCCTGTTCCGCACGCCCTCGCGTGTTGCCTTCAGCGTGAACTCGAGTGTCTCCTTAGGAATACTGGTAATGAACGGCTCGATTATCCAGGCCAACACGGCTGGAATGTCGCGCGTCAAACTCACCGCCTCATTCTGCACATACACGCCGCCATCCCGCTCCTCCAGCCGCCACCAAGTCTCCAGCCGCCACATAAAACCGCTGTCATTACCGGGCGGCCTCTCCTTCTCTTGCGGCGTTCCCGCATTTTCCACTTCTGCGATGCGGATTGCCGAACTCCGGCTGTGCGCCCGTGTCGGCGAATCGCGGTAGTAGGTGATCTCCTGCTCCGTATTCAGCACTACGGTGACGATCTTTTTCCGGCGGAACCTCATGAATACGCGAAAATGATCGCCGTCGTGTGCTTCGATTTTGGCTCTCTCCACATCCGGCGCGTAATACCTCGCATGGTGGTCATAGTCCTGCAATAGCTTCAATACCGCGTCTAATTTCGCGCCCGGTATGAAGACCATCCCCTGCCAGTCGTGGATCATTCCTCCGGGGATCGCGCTATTCCCCCCAGCTTCCTCCCCGCTCACGTGCCGGAGCTCCACCTTTCCACTTCTCAATCTTTCGTACGCTTCCTCTTTTTCTTGTTTCGCCAGCTCGTCAACCCAGAAAAAATTCGCTTGCGCCAGACTTTTCCCAGAACGCGCCTCCGTCGCCGCCACATAATTCTCAAACGCGCGAATCGTGGCTGGCTGCAATGAAGACGCGGGATACCCGCCTGCCGGGCGGCTCGCGCCCAAAGGAACGGCCATCAAGATAAACCACCCCAACAACCATCTGCCAGCTAATCCCTGCACCTGTCCTCGCTTCGCGTCACTCCAGCCCCGCCCACAGCGCCAGAAACCCATCTTTGCCGCTTTCCGTCTTAATAGATGCAATGAGCGTGCCAGAATATCGTACCGGATTTTAATACTGAACTTCAGTGCAGATCGTCGGCAGGGCATTACTGGCGGGTTGGGTAGCTCGCACACGGCCCCTTGCGGGACCGCTGTCCCCGCGCGGCCCCCAACCCGTCATAATTCATGCTAGAAGGGGTCTTTTCATCGCTCAATGGGCCGCCAGCCTCAATTGGCGGGTACCCACGGCTTAGTACCATGCGGATCCAGTTTAAGTCTCTTCGCATCAATTTATATATAACAAAATAAATGACTTATATTGATTATAAGGTACGAGGAATTTGCCCGTCTCTCGACTAGTACTTCGCGCCTTTCCCCACGCCTACTGCTTCCCCGGGCCACTACTGTCAGGGAGTCACATCCTTGTTCACGAGCTTCACCGTGACCTCCCTGGTCTGCCCATTCCGCACAACAATGTTTCTTTCCCAGTTCGAGTAAAACCCGTTCGCCGACGCCCTCAAATCGTAGTTGTCTTGCCTCAGCCCCGTAATCGTAAACCTTCCATTCGCGTCTGTGTAGATCACTCGTGGAGAGCTGCCCCCCGACGATTGACAGACCACCGCTGCATGCTCGACCGACTTGCCATTTTGTCCCACCACGATCCCCGTCAGTGTCGCTCCGCTCTTCTTTGGTGTTTGAGCATCTGAACTCCCCACCCACACCATCGCGAAAGCAGCGATGACCACCGCGAGCAGCTTGCGCTTCATTCCTGCTTCACTCCTTTTTCGATGCCTCCAGTCTAGCCCCGCTTTCTCCTCGCACACCCTTTCCTTGAGCGGCGTGTGCCCGAGCTGAAACCTGCCACTGCGAACAGGTGGATCCGTGCCTTGGCTTGCAGGAAGCTGAGGTTTTTCTTGCGCAGCTCGGAAAAATTCCATACCGGGGCTTATCTAGGGACGACCATTTCCAAGGAGAAGTACTTCTGTCCAATTGGAGTCCCTTGGGTTAGAATCCCCATCGGCTGATATTCCTTGCTAGGATGACTTATGACGCAAGCCCGTCCCAGAAGATTTGATACTCTCACGCGAGTCTGGCAGTGGTTGAAAGACCAGTGGATTCGCGAAGTGCCGGAAGAGTTTGCGCTCTGCGAGTTCGACTGCCGCAAATTGCAGTGTCTTGACGGCGAATGGGACACTTGCGAGCGGCGCCTCTCCCGTGCCAGCGGTGAATTGATGCCCGGCACGCCTCATCCTGGACTTCGCTCCAAGTCCTAATCGCACTTCCCCGAAAGGTATGGAACTTTCTCACCTCTCCGGCCGAGGCAGCCGCTGTGTGCCTCGCCCAACTCGAAGGGATTATCTATCTCAATGATTGAATGTACTTTGTGATGTCCCGGAATTCTTCCGCTAGCGAAGCTTGCCTGGATCGATCCCATTCTTTCGTGCTTCGTTTTCCAGGTCGTCGATTTGCCCCTGAAGCTTTTTCTTTTTCGCTTCCAGTTGCTTGATTTGTTCCTCCACGGGCACCATGTTGTAGCCCTGGTTCGGATTGATTCCACCCGTCGGGCTGCTATTTTCCCCCTTGAAGTTTTTCAGTTGTGCGATGCGCTGGTCCGCAGCATCGATCTGGTTGTGGAGCTCGCCGATTTGTTGGCGGTAATTGTCGATCTGATTTTTCTGCCCATCGCCCTCGTCGGATGACGATTGCTCTTCCATTTCCCGGCTGTACTCCACTCCTTGGTGCGGCTGCCCCACAACGGAAACCTCGCCGGGCAAGGCTTTAACCTCATCGTTTGTCCAAACCTTCTTGGGCTTCTTTTTCTCCGGCGTCGCTTGGGCATCCTGCTTGGGCGCAGTCTTGTCTGCGGGAGTAGCGGGCTTGGCGCCACTCGAGTCCTTATTCGTCGTGTCCTGCGTTTGCGCGCAACAAACAACAGCCAACGCCAGTAGGAAAAAACCGAGACTCACACTTCTGTGCTTCATTGTCTCGCTCCGTCTAACGCAACTGCCCCGGGTCGATCCCCTTTTTCCTGGCTTCGTCGAGTTGCTCATCAATCTGCGATTCCAAATCCTTTTTCTTTTTTTCCAACATCACCATCTGCTGCTCCACGGGAATCCGGCCGTACCCCTTGTCGATCTGGTACCCGCTCGTGGAAACCGCTTTCCCGTCCTTAAATTCCTTGTAACTCGCCAGTTGCTGCTTAATATCGTCCACTTGCCCTTGGAGTTTCTTCAGTTCCTTGCGGATTTTCTCGACCGTCGCTGGATCCGCCGCTTTGGTGAGCGGATATTTCTGATCGCTTTTGTCGCCCACGACCGATATCTTCCTGCTCGCTTCGGAGATATTGTCGTTCGTCCACACTTTTTTCGGGGCGCTTGGGGCCGGACTACTCGCGGATTCCGGGCTGGCCGCATTGCTCGGGCTCTTTCCGGAGGAATTCGCATCATTCGTTTGTGCCGCGTTCGGCGGAGCCAAGCTGACCAGCAGCAGAACCGGGGTGAGAAGCCAGCGGATCATGGATCCTCCAGGTCGGCCGGGATAGAACTAGTGCCGTTCCAACTTGTTCCAGCAAATCCCTTCGAGAATGCTCTCTCCGTGTTCGCGTCAGATACTCGGACCGTCATTTGGCCCAAAGAGTTGGGACGGCACTAGTACTATCTAACCCATTCTATCGCTTAATGTTTCAAGGTCCCGCCGCCTCACCGGCTCCCTTGCCCAATTCGCCACGCACCACCTCCAGCGCCTCCTTCGGCGGCCCCACCCGCCGATAATTCGTGTACAACGTCCGCTCGTGGATCGAAAACGGCAGCAGGAATTTCCTCCCATCGAAATCATATTGCTGGAAGGTGGGCAGCCAGATGCCCGGCGCCATCTCGTAACGTTCCTGCATGAAGTGGCTGCCCTTATAGACCCTGGCCAGGAATAGTGAGAGGGAAATGTCCTGGCTCACCTCGCCCTCCACCTTGGCCAACTCCGCGGACTCCTCGTCGATCCAGATGAACCCCCTGACTTTCGTGAACAGCGTGGCGTTCCGTGAAGTTGGTTTGTATTTCGGGTTTGGCTCCATGCTGTATTTCGCCAAGCTGCGGTTGCCTCGCATTTCGTGTCCCACCAAAGTGAAAATAAAGGCGGCGTGCGTGGCTTCAATCAGGTCGTTTCGCTCTTTCCGTTTGCGCGCCATTTTCGCCAGCGCTTCCTCTTGTCCCGGTCCCTGCTCGGTAGCCCAGACCAGCAGCTTCTCGAGCTTCTGCAACTCTGCGCGGTAGCTTTCCGCGTTGATGGGTTTGCCTTCCGCCGAAAGAGGGATCCTGTCGTTGGCCACCTCGGCGGGAAAAACCCGCCAGACTTTTACTTCCGCGGGGTTCGCATCGCTCCCCGTCCTGCGAATTTCCGTGCGTTCAATCCGCTCGAAAAAATCCAGCTCCTGATCGGTGCGCTTCTGGTTGGCCACGACCCGCTGGAACAGCTCGCTTTCCTTAGGCTCGGACGCTGTTGCAGGGTAATCCTGGGCGGCACACGCCAGTCCCAGAACCAGGCTCGCATACAACACGAGTCCCCCGGCTAGCGGACCCCATCCTAGCCATCGGAACCCCTTGGATGGTCTGTATCTCATAGATAAGCCAGCATCCTGGTCCCCAGACCGCCGCTTCCGTTTCTCCCTCGGCACGTAAGCGAGTAAAATAGGATCGCATCGAGAGTATACGTGCTTTTCATGAAATAAAAGTTGCTTCCGTAGCGTCTAAATAGAGCGGCTTAGGAACGATTCACCGCCCTCCTGCGTATCCTTATGAGATGAGGAGCTCACTTTGGCTGTAGCCCCCACTCGTGGGTTGACGCGTGTCCCGCCTATTGCGGGGGACGCCGTGGTGTCCAAAGACCGCGCCAGGGGTCTCCGAGCGGCCTTCGTTACCTTCAGCGAAACCCTGAAATTGGCATTGAGCGCCCTGCGTGCCCACAAGCTCCGCAGCTTCCTCACGCTCTTGGGTGTGATTCTCGCCGTTACCACCCTCGTTGCCGTTATGAGCGTCATCGCCGGCCTCAATCTGTATGTGGCCGACCGCGTTGCCAATCTCGGCGCAAACGTTTTCCTTGTCCACCGTTTCGGCATCATTACCAGCGAAGATCAATGGATCAAGGCGCAGAAGCGCCCGCTGATTAACTATGACGACTATGCGCGCCTCCGCGACAATATGAAGCTCGCCTCGGCTGTCGCTGCGGAAGAGGACCACTTCGTTCAAGTGAAAAGCGGCAATCTGATCATGGAAAACGTCCAGATGTTCGGCACTACTCCCAACTTTGCCGAAGTCCGCAACTTGAACGTCGCCCAAGGACGCTTCATCACCCCAGCGGATGAGGAGCACCATTCCGAGGTCGTGTTCATCGGACCGGACCTGGCCGCCAAGTTCTTCCCCAATTTGGATCCTCTCGGAAAGACCCTTCGTGTGCAGACGCACACTTACGAAGTGATTGGAGTTGCCGAAGCGCTGGGCAGCGCTTTCGGACAGTCGCAGGACAACTACATGATTATGCCGCTCAGCGCCTGGCGCAAAGGTTGGCACACCAACGAGGATTGGTTGACGATTTTCGTGCAGGCGCCCAGTCAGGAACTTATGGCCGCCAGCGAGGACGAAGCGCGCATGCTCTTCCGCGCCTGGCGCCATTTGCCGTACGACGCTCCCGATAATTTCGCCATTCTTGGCTCGGATTCCATCATGCAGTTGTGGCACGACCTCACCAAGAACATCGCTTTCGTGGCCATGGCCCTGGTCAGCATTTTCCTGGTGGTCGGCGGCATCGTCATCATGAACATCATGCTCGCCAGCGTGACCGAACGGACGCGCGAGATTGGTTTGCGGCGCTCGCTGGGCGCCAGGAAAAAGCACATATTGCTGCAATTCATGACCGAATCCGCGGTCCTCGCCGCCGTTGGCGGAATCATGGGAATCATAGCCGCTTATACCATCGTTTTTTTCGTTAGGAATGTTTTCTCGTTTCCCATGGAAACCCCGATTAGCGCCGTCATTTTGTCCTTGTGTCTGTCAACGGCGGTTGGTCTTTTCTTTGGAATTTTTCCGGCGATGCGCGCGGCGAAGCTGGACCCCATCGAAGCGCTGCGCTCGGAAGGCTGAGGAACACCCATGGCACAGGCCTACGGCGAAAACCTGAAACAAGCGCTAGACACTTTGCGCTCCCACAAGTTGCGCAGCGCCCTGACCGTTTTCGGCGTGGTCCTGGGCGTCAGCGTGATCATGCTGGTAGCCGCACTGCTCACCGGCTTCGACCAGAAAATCCAGGAAAGCATCAACCAATTCGGGGCCGACACGGCGTTCATCACCAAATGGGACCAGGGACGCATGGGTGGCCCGCCACCTCTGGAAGAGCAGCAGCGCAAGCCGCTCACCCTCGAGGATGCCATAGCCATTCAGGAGCGCTGCCCCGCCGTAAAGAGCGTGACTGTTTTTGTTATGACCAATTGGAGCCACAACCACATCGTGCGCACCAAGGCCGGCGACGTCACCGCCATCGATTTCCGCGGCGTGCAACCCAACTTCGGCGAAGTTTACGCCAACGCCGCCACCATCGAAGGGCGCTTCATCAGCGAAGGCGACGATCTCCACAAGGAGAAAGTGGTGATGCTTGGGGAGAACGTCGCGCCCGTGCTGTTCCCCGAAGGACATCCCATCGGCAAAGACGTGATGATCGACGGTTCTCCGTTTCAAGTCGTTGGCGTGGTCGAAAAGCCCAAGGGCGGCTTCGCCATGGGCGACGAGGACCGCCGCGTGCTCATCCCCTTCAGCACCTTCAAGAAGACTTATCCCGACGCGGACGAAATCAACATGCGCGCGCAGGCTTATCCCAAGATGCTGGATAACGCCGTGGACCAAATCCGCGAAGTCCTCGAGCGGCGCAGAAATGTGCCCTTCGGCGGAAAAGATAATTTTTCCATCGCCACCGCGGAGCAGGAAGTTTCCGAGTTTCACAACATCATGATGATGGTGTACCTGGCGATGATTGTGCTCAGCGCGATTGGACTGCTCATTGGCGGCGTGGGCGTGATGAACATCATGCTGGTCAGCGTCACCGAGCGCACCCGCGAAATCGGCTTGCGCAAGGCCATTGGCGCCAAGCGCCAGGACATTACCTGGCAATTCCTCCTGGAGGCCATGACCCTCACCGGCATGGGCGGCCTGATTGCTCTGGTGCTGGTGTTTGCGCTGGTGCTGCTGATCCGCGTGACCCTGGACTGGCCGGGCGTGGTGCCGCTGTGGGCCATCGCGGCAGGAATCACGGTCAGCGTAAGCATCGGCCTGATCTTCGGCGTATGGCCCGCCATGAAAGCCGCCAAACTCGACCCCGTCGAAGCCCTGCGCTACGAATAATCCCGCGATCGTCTTGATCTCCTTTGTAGTGGCCAGCCTTCAGCCTGGTTCTTGGGTTTCTCCTTCCTGTGTAGGGCCCGACCTTTTTACCCTGAGCAGCGCGAAGGGCCGAGGCGGGCCGAAATGAAAATGTCGGCGCGCCGACATATTTTAGGTACGTTACTGAATGGATAACGAAAACATACCCCCCCCACCCCCCTGTTTTTGCGTATGTACGGGAATGATTGGACTTACGGGCGAATGCCGCCGATGTGCGGGAATCATTGGACTTAGAAGGATTTGGGGGCCGAAAAAGCGAAGGAAAAACAAAAACAAGGAGCAAAAGAGGTCTAGAAATTGGACCGGGAGAGTTCTGCTCTGGAAGGTGCGCGCGGGCGTGTGCCGAAGATTCACAGCACATGATACCATGTTATTTACCAACTGTCAATAAGTATTTATGAGGTATGTCATTTGGATAGGTAGAGTGGAGGGAATCGGGGTGAATGTTGAGATCCTTCACCCGCAGAAAACGCGGGTTCAGGATGACAGAAAAGCACTGTCATTTTCGAAACTGGTACGAGAAGACGGAAGAAAGAAAGGCGCAGACCCACCCTTTGCACAACCCGCAAAGGGTAGGCCACCCGAGTAGTCTTGGCGCATCATGGGTTAGCCACCCGCCCGCGGAAAGGAAAAAGGTTGAGGTAGACTGAAGAGCCGGAGAAGGGGGCGACTATCCTCGTCTGGATCAAACTCCTACACACAGCCATCTGGCTGTTTTTCGCCAGTTGCATCGTGGCCTTGCCGATTGCGGGATTGCGGCGGCGTTTCCGTTGGGCCGCCGGCCTCAGTGCATTGATACTTGTCGAATGCGTGGTCCTAGCGGTGAATCATTTCCGTTGTCCGTTGACGGACCTGGCCGCGCGCTACACGGAGGAACGGGGAGCCAATTTCGATATTTATCTCCCTGAGTGGCTAGCCCGCCACAACCAGGGCATATTTGGGGCGCTGTTTGTCGCGGGTGGATTGTTCACGTTATGGCGCTGGTTCGTTGCGCGGAGGTGAAGAGGGAATGGGAGAATGCCAAGACCCGACCTCATCCACTCGTTTGAGCCCGGGACCACCCGCCCGGTATTTAGTTTAACTGTTTCGTAACTTCATGTTGCTTGTACCCGCATGGTTTGCTGAAACATGAGAATATCGTGGTTGTATTGCCGAGGTATGACTCGTGCGCCGCGAAGCCCCTCTGGTAAGCCAGTTCATCGAACGGATAAGCCGCGATGCTATTGAAAAATATCCGACTCTTTTCAAGAGCTACGTTAGACGTCGCCAAGGCGTATATGCTTTATATCGGCGGGAAAAATTGTATTACGTGGGACTGGCCAGTGATTTGAGATGGCGCTTGCGCCAACATCTGAAGGATCATCACGGGCAATCGTGGGACAGATTCAGCGTGTATTTCACCATTGGTGCAGAGCACTTGAAGGAACTCGAAACTCTTATCCTCCGACTCACGGGAAAACCACCAGGGAACAAGAATAAGGGGAAATTCAAGAACTCCGAAAATCTCAAGCGCGCCTTGAAGAGAGACATGAAGAGGTATCAGCGCGATGAGCTAATGACCCTTATCGGGCCGGAACATGAGCAGAAGCGGTTTCCAACTCAGGCGAAAGAACGCAAGAGACATCAGCCTGTTCTTGCCGCGTACATAAAATCTCCGCTGAAACTGCGAGCCACTCTGAAAGGAAAGTTGTTCAAGGCACGGGTGAGGCGGAATGGTTCCATTCGCTTTAGAGGAAAAACCTATAACTCACCCTCCGCTGCTGGACAGGTGGCTTGTAGGCGCTCTTGCGATGGTTGGTATTTTTGGAAATATGAGCGCGCCCCCGGAGACTGGGTCAGACTACACGAATTGCGAAAATAAGAGTATGTTCGGTGCGCTGGTCGAAGAAATAGTTGGCTATTTGAGACCGTAGGAGCCGCCGCCGAGGAATTCGAGGAGGCCAAGGTCGCGGAGGACCTGGAGTTGCTGGCGGATTTTCGGTTGAATGTGCCGGTTTTCAGGATGGAGTCGGAATAATTCGTCCTCGAATTGATAGACATCGTGCAGCGAGAACTGCTTTTTGCCCAGCGAATGGACGACTCTCAACAAGTCTAGCGTCCAACCTCTTGCCGCCACACTCATCTTGCCCAGTTTGCGTAATTTGCCGTATCGGCTTCTCACCTCTGCAGGCTTCTGGATAGTGCCGTTTGTTATGAGGGGGATTTTGGCTTCTGGAGGGATGTTCCCAAGCATTATCGAACAGCCTATCCAACCGTGGCGCTCGGCAGTAGGACTGAGCGGCTTGCGCTTCTTGATTACGGAGAGCGTGTAACTGAAACGTGGAACCAAGATTAGGTCTCGAACACTCCACAGCTGTGGTTCGTAGTGTAGAGCGAGGAGATTGGGCGTTTTGTCGGTCTCTATGGCTTCCTGCATCTTTTCGTAAGCGCCGTCGGCAAGTGTGCTGCCCAAATTGTTTTTCTGACTCTTTAATTGGAACCGCTCCGCGCAATGAGGGCAGGTGAAATCGATAGCGGGTGTGTTCGTGCGAGTGCGATCCAGCGTATCCGAAGTGCAATTCACACAGAAAAGATTTGCTTCACCCCAAGCTTCCGTACCAACGCGAGCGCGCTGGGAGGCGCTCTTGTAGTCTCGCAGGCCTTCGGTGGGAAGGGATAGGTACATTGGGGAGATTAGATCATGAGAGTCCTCAGCGGCTAAAGCCCAATTCTTGGCCGGGCTTCATGTCGCGGCTGAAGCCGCGACCCACAAAGACAAGTCGGGACCGACCTGAAGGTCGGCCACTACAAACCCAGAGAAAGGCGCCCGCCTCAGAAGGCGGCCGCTACAAAGGCGATGGGATTAGGCTAGGAAAATTTGGGTTTCGGTTTTGATGATGAAGAGGGCATCGGAATCGGAGTGGCCTGAGGCGCGGAATTGTTGGAGGGCGTCGTCCAGGGTAGGAGCAAGGACGGAGAAGATGACGGCGCGGTTGTGGCGACCGATGAAGTAGAAACGGCACTCTTGCTGGACGAGTTGGAGTTGAGGTGTCACGTGTTCGAAGTGATTGAATAGCTTGGCACGCAAAGGAGCCGGCCTCGCGACCAACCGATCTGAAGATCGGCCACTACACAGGCTGGCTCTACAGGATCGATCCACAGGATCGGAGACTGGATCAAGAGAAAACTGAATGGTGGTGAAAGAAAGTGCGACGCGCACTAGCTCTGGGGAGAGGCGTTGCAGCGTGAGAGTGAGGTATTCGTAAGAGAGTTCTAATCCAACGGCCGTGCGGCGCGTGCGCAAGGCGGCGATTGCCGTAGTGCCGGAGCCGGAGAAGGGGTCGAGGACGAGGTCGCCTTCGTTGGAGGAAGCGAGGAGGATGCGTTCGAGAAGGGCGACGGGTTTTTGCGTGGGATGTTTGCCGAAGCGCTTTTCCCACGGCTCGGGCGGCTTGATTTCCCAGACGGATTTCATCTGCTTGCCGCGATTGGTTTCCTTCATGAGCTTGTAATTGAAGGTGTGGCGGGATTTTTTGTCGCGCGCGGCCCAGATGAGGGTCTCGGTGGCGTGGGTGAAATAGCGGCAAGAGAGATTGGGAGGCGGGTTGGGCTTAACCCAGGAGATGTCGTTGAGGAGCTTGAAACCGAGTTGCTGCATGGCGAAGCCGACGGAATGGATGACGTGGGCGGTGCCGCTGACCCAGATAGAGCCGTTGGGTTTGAGGACGCGCTGGCAGGCAGCGAGCCAGGCGCGGTTGAACTCGTGATTGGCGCCGGGGCCCTTGGATTTGTCCCAATCGCCTTTGTTGACGCTGACCATGCGGCCGGCATGGCAGGTGATGCCGCCGTTGGAGAGAAAGTAGGGCGGGTCGGCGAAGACGAGGTCGACGGAGGATTCGGGGATGAGGGCGAGGAGTTCGAGGCAATCGCCCTGATAGAGGCGGATGTGGTGCTTGGGGTCGTCGAAGACGGGGGCTGGGAGCTTAATGGGAGATTTGGTCATGGGGAGTTGATCGATCCGGATCGTTGATCAGACAAACAACAGTGTCAAGGAGGGAAGAAAGGGAAACCCAAGAGCACAGCCAGGAATGGCTGTGCCACAAAGGCTAGGAGCCGGGTGTGCCTGTTCCCTTGAAGAAGAGGCTTCCTGCGCTGGACCACTTCCAGTCCTCGGGCCGCGCGACGAGTCCGGCGCGCACGGGATTCCATTCGATGTAGTGGCAGAGGCGCGCAAATTCGGCGGAATTCCTGATCCAGTGATCGAAAGATTCGTCTTGCCAGAAGGGCTTGCCGGAGCGGCCCAGCGTAGCATTGGCATCCCGGGCGGCCACGCCTTTGATGACGCCGGTGATTTTGGCGAGAGGCAGGCGGGGCTCAAGCAAAATGTGGACGTGGTTGGGCATGATTACATAGGCGTGCAACAGGTAGCGGCCGAGTTCGGCGCCGCGAACGATGGGGTATTCGGCATAGGCGGCAATCTCCGGGTCAGCCAGCCAGAGAGGGCCCGACTTGGCGGAATCGAGGGCGGCATCGAGTTGGCGGAATTTCTTTCCCGGAGACTCTTGCGGGTTAGCCTGTGGGGCTTTCGTGGCACAGCCATTCCTGGCTGTGCGAGTTTTCTTCTGTAGAGCGAGAGGCAAAGAACCGTAAAGCCGCCAAGTGATAAAGATGGATTTGCCTTCTGGATGCCAGTGTGGGAGGTTGCGGCGATAGAAGGCCATTTCTGTCGGATTCTAGAAGAATAGTTTGCGATTAGCGAGTTCCAGTCAGGGACTAATGCTGCCTTGCGGCTGCACAGCCAGGAATGGCTGTGGCACTCAAAGAGAAACCCAGGAGCACAGTCAGGAGTGACTGTGCCACAAAGGCGAAGAGCGAGCGGATTACGCGGAGCGGAGGAAGCGGGCGGCGCGGTTGCGCAGTGTGGGCTGGGGCGCGATGGATTGCGGCTGGACCTTGCGGCGCGCGAGGGGGTAGAGCTGCTCGGCGAGGTCTTGGGCGGAGGCGATGCGCAGGTTGGGATCCTTGGCCAGGCAGGCGGCGACGACGGCGTCCACCGCAGTGGGAATCGAAGGATTGCTGTGCGAGGGCGGCTGCGGCGAGGACGAAAGCACATGGTTACAGACAGCCTGGAGGGATTCGCCGCCAAAGGGGGAAATGCCGGTGAGGGCTTCGTAGAGCACCACGCCCAGGGAAAAAATGTCGGAGCGCGCATCCTGAGCGCGGCCGATGATCTGTTCGGGGCACCAATAAGCGGGCGTGCCGAAGAGCGAGGTATCCGCTTTGTCGTGGCTGGCGAGGCGGGCCATGCCGAAGTCCGTGAGCTTGGTGTGGGAATCCGCATTGATGAGAATGTTGGCGGGCTTGACGTCGCCATGGATGACGCCGCGGCGATGCGCGACGTGCAGAGCAACGGCAACTTCCGAGACCCAGGCGCAAGCGGTGGGAAAGGGGACGCTGCCCTTGTTGAGCAGCTTTTCCAGCGGCTGCCCCTCGACCAGCTCCATGACGAGATACGGCGTGGAGGTGGATTCCTCGATGCCCATGTCATGCAGCGTGACGATAAAGGGATGAGTGAGCTTGCCAACCACGCGGGCTTCACGAAGGAAGCGCGCGCGGGCATCGCCGCGGGCGAGCTCGGGGGAAAAGAGCTTGATGGCCACCGGGCGGTCGATCAGGGGATCGTAGCCGCGAACGACACGGCTGTGTGCGCCGGAGCCAATCGACTCGAGAACTTGATAACGGCCAACTTGCAAGGCAATCCTCTCCATGCTGCGGAAACTCTGACCCAATGCCACCAGAGAAATGGTAGAGGAAGGGCGAGGAGAAGGATATGAAGCAGGAGTCACGAGGAGAAGAGTACGAAAGTACTGGGTGGGACAGGGTAAGGCGCGGAGAGATTTCGCGGGATGGCGAGTATTAAAAGTTGGTTAAGCCAAAGCGGTGTAATTCCGCGAGAGCGGACTCGGCGGATTCGTGTTGCATCGCCATGCGAAAAAGTGGATCGGATATTTTTGTGGCGTTGTGGATGCCGTTGCGAGGAATTTTTTCGGCGAAAGGCGGCGGCGGAGACGCCAGCGCAGGAGATTGCGCGAGAGAGAGGATTGCAGCGGGGGCGAAACAAACAGCGGCGAGCGGAAACAAGAATAGCCGCATAGAGAGTTGCACGGAAAGAGCTTAGGGAAAAGAAAGCAGCGGAAGAAGAAGAAAATGGGAAGGGCGCGCAGGGAACCTCACCACAAGATATGGACGTATAAAGAAAAAGTTAGCCAGATTTTGCGATTTTCTCTTGACAGCATCCGCACGCGGGACGATACTGCACATCCAGATTCGGGGGACGTGGAAGCGCCAGACGGACCAGAGTCGGGGATATGCCCTGGTCCGGCACCTTGCCCACGCAACCAGCCCGGGATCACCGTAAAAAAACGAGCGCGAAGAGAAAGCTCCGCGCAGTTCGGTAAGGCGCGGGGTGAGCTGTTCGGCCGTGTGGAAAACACCGGCACCGGGCAGCGCATTCGTTTTTTTATGTTTTTCCCAGACAGCGTCTTCCACGAAACCTGAATTTGAGTGGCGCGACCACGGGAGTGGCGCGCGACGCCCTGTCGAACAAGGGAGTAAAATAGAAGGGTTCCCCGCTGAGACACGGGAACCTGCAGCGGGGAGGAAATTGGATGGCAACGGTGAAGCCAGCATTAAATGGCAAAGCGGTGGAAACGGCGAGCGCGACGAAGAACGCAGGCGCGAAGAGCGGCTTGAGGTTTGAGCGTTACTTCACCGACGGAAGAACAGCCCCGTTCGACAACGTGGAATGGGAGAAGCGCACGGCGCTGATCGGGAACGAGAAGGGCGTGACGATCTTCAAGCAGGAAGACGTCGAGGTGCCGAAGGGCTGGTCGCAGACGGCGACGAACATCGTGGCCAGCAAGTATTTCCACGGGAAGGTTGGGAGCCCGGAGCGGGAAAGCTCGGTGCGGCAACTGATCAGCCGGGTGGTGAAGACGGTGGTGCGGTGGGGCGAACAAGGCGGGTATTTTGCGGACACGGCGTCGCGCGACGCGTTCCGGGATGAACTGACGCACCTGCTGGTCGAGCAGAAGATGAGCTTCAATTCGCCGGTGTGGTTCAACGTGGGCGTGCAGGCGAAGCCGCAATGCTCGGCGTGCTTCATCAATTCCGTGCACGACGACATGGAATCGATCATGGGATTGACGCGGACCGAGGGGATGCTGTTCAAGTGGGGCTCGGGAACGGGCACGAATTTCTCGGCGTTGCGCGGGAGCAAGGAAGCGCTATCGGGCGGGGGAATTGCGTCGGGACCGGTGAGCTTCATGAAGGGATTTGACGCGTTCGCGGGGGTGATCAAGAGCGGCGGGAAGACGCGGCGCGCGGCGAAGATGGTGATCCTGAACGTGGACCATCCGGACATCATGGAATTCATCGAGTGCAAGGTGAGAGAAGAGAAGAAGGCGCACGTGCTGATCGAGCAGGGGTATAACAGCGCGATCGACGGCGAAGCGTACAGCTCGATTTTCTTCCAGAACGCCAACCACTCGGTGCGCGTAACGGATGAATTCATGCGCGCGGTGGAAGAGGACCGCGACTGGTGGACGAAGAACGTCACCGACGGGCAGCCGAACGAAAAATACACCGCCAGGGAGCTAATGGCGAAGATTGCGGATTCCGCGTGGCACTGCGGCGACCCGGGGATGCAATACGACACGACGGTGAACCGCTGGCACACGTGCAAGAACACGGCGCGGATTAATGCCAGCAATCCCTGCAGCGAGTATATGTTCCTGGACGACACGGCGTGCAACCTGGCTTCGCTGAATCTGATGAAGTTCAAGGCGGGGAACGGGCAGTTTGACGTGGAAGCATTCCGGCACGCGGTGGACGTGACCATCACGGCGCAGGAAATTCTGGTGGACAACGCCAGCTATCCGACGGAAAAGATTAAGGAAAACTCGCACAACTTCCGGCCGCTGGGGCTGGGGTACGCCAATCTGGGCGCGCTGCTGATGTCCATGGCGCTGCCATACGATTCGGATGAGGGACGCGACGTGACGGCGGCGGTGACCGCGCTGATGTGCGGCGAGGCGTATGCGCAGTCGGCACGCGTGGCGGAAAGAATGGGACCATTCCCGGGCTATGCGGTGAACCGGGAGCCGATGCTCGAAGTGATTCGGATGCACCGGGAGGCGATGCGCGGGATCAAGCCGGACCATGTACTGCCTGAGCTGTATGTGGGCGCACAGGAAGCGTGGGACGACGCGCTGGAACTGGGCGAGCAGCATGGCTACAAGAACTCCCAGGTGACGGTGTTGGCGCCGACGGGCACGATCGGGTTCATGATGGATTGTGACACGACGGGAATCGAGCCGGACCTGGCGCTGGTGAAGTACAAAAAGCTGGTGGGCGGCGGCGTGATCAAGATCGTGAACAACACGGTTCCAGAGGCGCTGATGAGGCTGGGGTACACGCCGGAACAAACCAGCGAAATCGTCAGTCACATTGATAAAAACGGTAAGATTGACGGGGCGCCGGATTTGAAGGAAGAAGACGTGCCGGTGTTCGATTGCTCGCTGGCGCCGGCCGGCGGCGGGCGTTCCATCGCGTGGACGGGCCACGTGAAGATGATGGCGGCGGCGCAGCCGTTCCTTTCGGGCGCGATCAGCAAGACGATTAATATGCCGGAAGAATCGACGCTCGAAGACATCATGAAAGCGTATATTGAATCGTGGAAACTAGGGCTGAAGGCCGTGGCGATTTACCGCGACAATTCCAAGAGGTCGCAGCCGCTTAGCGCCGCAGGGAAGAAGGAAGAAAAGAAGGTGGAAGTGGCGGAACCGGAACAACGCGAGCTGTTTGCGCGAGCGCAGCGGGAGAAAATGCCCGTGGAACGCGCTTCGGTCACGCACAAATTCAGCGTGGGCGGGCACGAAGGATACATCACGGTGGGGATGTACGCGGATAACCGTCCGGGTGAGCTCTTCATCAAGATGGCCAAGGAAGGCTCGACGCTATCGGGTGTGATGGACGGATTGGCGCTGACGATTTCGCTGGGCTTGCAATATGGCGTGCCACTGAAAGTGTTCGTGGACAAGCTGGTGAACACGCGGTTTGAACCGAGCGGCATCTCGGCGAATCCGAACATCCGGTTTGCCACTTCGGTGCTGGACTACATTGCGCGTTGGCTGGGCGGAAAGTTCATCTCGTCGGATTATTTGAAGCTGAACGGAACGACGGTGGGGGACAAAGTAGGTTTTGGTGGAATGCACAATTCCGTTGCCGCGGGGACGACGGCGGCGCAGACGAGCGAACCGATGAGCTACTCGCCGCGGGACGCGCGCGAAGGTGCGCCAACCTGCTCCGAGTGCGGCATGCTGATGGTGCCGAACGGAGCCTGCTACAAGTGCGAGAACTGCGGCAGCACGAGCGGCTGCAGTTGAAGCGGTAACAGGAAAAAGGAGAAGACGCCATGAGCGCACTCCCAACCGGAACCGCACTAGCCGCAAAACAGGCGTCGAATCAACCCAAGGCGCGGGGATTCCTGCACATCGTTAGACACGGGGGAGGGGTGAATGCCTTCTACATCGTGACGTATCACCGGCTGGACCGGGTGGGGACAAGGCCGCGCGCCATGCTGGCGGAAGGAGCGCAGGCGCTGATTGATTTGCTGGGAAAAATCGGCGTGGACTTCCAGCTGCGCGAAGTGCGCGGGGCGCTGGAGGATATCCTGCGGCTGGGTTCGGCGAATATTCCGGACCTATGGCTGAGCGATGAAGAGATGCTGGAACGCGGGTTGGTGGAAACCTAGGGCAAGTCAAGAACACTTTTCGAGAGCCGGGGCAGAGATGCTCCGGCTTTTGTTTTTGGGGCCGCGCGCGTCAGGAACCCCAAGGCCCGGGCACGAAGAAGAGTAATCAGTCTTAAGTTTTCGGTTTTAAGTACGGAAAGAAAAGACAACACCTCGAGCGGGTAGGGGTAAACGCCGGCGCGGAGAACGCGGAGATTCCCTGAGGGAATGTGACCCAGGACCCAGGAACGAAGAAAAGTCATCAGTTTTGAGTTTTCAGTCCTGGAGAATTTCACTTTTCCGTTGCGGAGGCACAAAGGAGTGACTCCAAGCGCTATCGCACCCTCTCTGCTAGTCCCAGTCAGTGTTCGACCGTTTTCCATGCATATTTGTGCCTCAAGTACGAATCACTGCGGAATCATTCCGATTGTCACCAGCCACGTCTCCACCAACTGAGGCCATCCCGTTATTGGAAGCTCGGTGCGCCGCAGCCCGAACGCATGCCCGCCCTGCGCATACAAATGCATCTCCACGGGAACCCCCGCCTTCTTCAGCGCAATGTAGTAAGCCAGCGAGTCGTCTACGTTGTCCACGTGGTCATCCTCAGCCTGCAGCAAAAACGTAGGCGGCGTCTGGCTGGTGACAGGAATATCGGGATTCAACCCAAGATCTTTATCGGCATTCGCCGGATGACGGACCACAAACTTTCTGACGCCCTGGTTGGCATCCCATTCCGCCGCGGAAAGCGACAGATGTCCCGGATAAATGGCCACCGCAAAATCCGGGCGGCAGCTTTCTTTGTCGGCGGCATCTACAGCCGGATACAAACGCTTCTCAAAATGCGCGCTCATCGCTGCTGACAAATGCCCGCCTGCCGAAAACCCGAGCACTCCAATCTTGTGCGGATCGATATGCCACTCCGCGGCGTGAAAGCGCACCAGACCCACTGTCCTCTGCGCATCTTCCAACGCCATCGGTGATTCCGGATATGGCCCCGATTTCGGGTACTCCCCCACGTCCGTCACGCGGTACTTCAACAGCACACACGTGATTCCTTTGGAAGTCAGCCAGTCACAGACCTCCGTGCCTTCCAGATCGATGGCCAGAATCTGATAGCCCCCGCCAGGAAACACGACCACCGCAACGCCCGTATTCTTTCCGCTTGAGGAATAGACCGTCATCGTAGGCCGCGAGACGTTGACCACGTAATCCCATGGTCTTCCGGCGATCAGATTTTTCGCCGTCGCGGCAGCCTCCGGGCCCGCGACAGGCTGCGCGTCAGGCACCGCGCCCGGCCATATGGGAATTTGCGTATGTCCTGGCGAGGGCTGCCAAGCAGGTGTCTGCGCGTGGACGCCGCCAAACGCAAATACAACACAGAGAACAAAGAGCAAAGGCTTCATCACAGTCCCCATAGCTTAATATAACCAGTTACCGCCGGAAGCTCCTGATCGGAAAACTATCAAGGATTCCCTTCTAAGATATTTCTTCTGACGTCCGCAATGCGAGCATCGGGCCGCCGGTATCGCACATAGCCGGTCCCGACGACGATGTAATAGGCATTCCCTGCGCTTCCGTCATCATGTCTTAGCCGGAATTTCCGATTTGGCTCGCTTTCTGGCGCATCGTACACATCTCTTGCCAGTCGGTTGAAACAAGAAAAAATGCACTCACCAGCAATTGGTAAACTTCGAGATTCATGTTAATTACGGAAAGAAAAAACAACTCCTCGAGGGGCGCCCGCCTTAGAAGCTCGAACTGCAAAACGAAGAGAAGAGCGTCCCACCCTTGCGAAAACCAAAACCGCAAGGGTAGGCCACCCGACGTTAGTTCAGCGAGTCAAGGATGGGCTACCCGCCAGCCAGAAACCCAAGACCCAGGCACACACTCCGTGCCTGGGGCACCCGGGTGTGCAGGGGAGATGAGGGATGCAGGGATTATGGTTCGTCCTCGGGGCTGCGACCGTAAAAGCGGCGGCGAGCCGCCGCACTCCAAAAGAGGGACCCAAGACCCAGGCACATACTCCGTGACTGGGGCACCCGGAGTTCGGAGGGTCGAAAGGACTACCGGAAACTGGCGGTGGCGTCGCGCAGTCCCTTCTCGTAGGCGTCAATCACCTTGTCCAGAGCTGCGTCCCGAGCAAGGTCGATTTGTTGTCTCGACGGGTCCGCGTTAAACCAAGCCAAGGTTTGGCGAATGCCCTGCGCGAAAGTCGTTGTCGCGCAATAGCCGGGGACGAAGCGCTTGATCTTGGTGTTGTCGAATACGACGCTCACCGACTTGTCCCCGATCAGAGTGCCTTGGAGTTCCGGCATGCAAGCGATGAGGAAATCAGACGGGATGTGAGCGATGCGCGGTTCGATGCCTATCGCAGCGCCCACAATGCGGTACCACTGGTCCCAGGTCATCACTTCATCGGAGGTTATGTGAAACGCGTGGCCAATCGCTTGCGGGTGTCCCAATAATCCCACAAGTCCCTTGGCGAAATCGCTGTTGTGCGTGATCACCCAGAGTGATGAACCGTCTCCCGGCACGACAACCTTCTTCCCCTTAAGCATGCGGTCAATGACGGTGTAGGGCTTCTCCCAACTGTTGAGCACGAGCGGGATCTGCGTGTCGCCATACGTGAGCGAGGGGCGAATGATCGTCACCGGAAAGCCGGTCTCGCGATACGCCTTCATCAACCGCTCTTCGCAGGCAATTTTGTTGCGCGAGTAATCCCAGTAAGGATTTGCGAGCGGCGTGGACTCAGTAATCAGGTAGTGCGTGCCGGGTTTTTGATACGCGCTAGCCGAGCTGATGAAAATGAACTGCCTCGTGCGCCCCGAGAAAAGCTCCAAGTCGCGCTCTACGTCCGCAGGGACAAAGGCAATCCAGTCCACCACGGCGTCGAACGACTTGCCCGCAAGCGCGCGAGCCGCGGCCGTCTTGTCTTGAACGTCCACGTTGACGACTGCAACCCCAGGAGGAACGGTAGCTTCGTGGCGCCCTCGCATGAGGAGTGTGACCTCAATGCCCTGCTGCGCGGCTAGCTTCGCACATGCTGTGCTGATGATCCCGGTCCCACCGATGAAGAGGACTTTCATAAAAGTGTTTGTAACAGGAAGGGTGGCGGTTAAACCAGCGAAAAACGCGCCAAACCTCTGGCAAAAAGTGTAGCGATTGGGACGCGGCGGGCATAGCGCCCTTATTGCGGGCTGGGCCTAGCGCGGGCGGAGAGAGGGACGGGGCGCGATGGGCCTGGGGCGAAAACGGGGGCGGGGCATCAGGGGCGGAGGAACGTGACGGAGGGATTCGCCACATGCTGGACACTGCTCGGAGGGAGCAAGATCGGCACGCAGCCAGTGGCCCCGGTCTTGGCACAGTGGATTAACGCACTGCATCGTGGAACCCGGCATGAAGGCCATAACGCTCTCCCCCCAGCGGCCAGCCAGCTCACCAGCAGAGATGAGCCCCCCGGATGGCCAAAAGAATTCGCGGGTGGACAGTACGAACGAGGGGATTGTTACGCGGGAGCAATATGGTGTCAATGAAAAAGAGCCACAAGATATAGGGGTAGTGTTACAAAGTTGTGGAAAAGCAAAGAGGGCGAGTCGAAGTGGAACGCGGAAGAGGAGGCAGAAGGAGTCGGACAGACGAGGGTGTTGGCGGATACGCCGCACCGAGCGGGATGAAAGCGAAGGAGTCTCTTGCACGTAGTACAAGCAGGGAAGTCAGTGTGTCCAACAAAGGTCGCAAATTGTTAGCGGGCTGAGGTCCGCTACAGGTGTGGCGATTCCGCCGGAGATGCAGATCCGGCGCGCTAAATATGGAGGAAAGCGATGGCGAACGAGACGAAAAGGTTTGACTTGGGAGAGAACATGCCGAGGATGCCGAGTCTGGGCGGTTTTGGCTCGAAATTCTTAATGGTACTGGGATTGATACTACTGGTGATTTTGTTTTTTTCGAGCGTCGTTTCCATTCCCACCGGGAATGTGGGAGTGCTTACTCTATTCGGGAGGGTGACGGGCGAGGCGCTGGGAGAAGGCATACACCTGATCAACCCGTTGAAAGCGGTGCAGAGGATGTCGCTACAGACCCAGTCAGTGAAGGAAAGCGCGAACGTGCCGTCGAACGAGGGGTTGATCCTGGCGCTGGACACTTCGCTGTTGTTCCACCTGGACAGGACGAAGGCGACGGAAGTGTTTCAGAAAGTGGGATCGGACTATGCGGAGAAGATCGTTGAGCCGACGTTGCGGGCGGCCATCCGCGCATCCACATCATCGCATACGGCGAATGCGTTATATACGAATGCGCGCGAACTGGTGCAGCAGCAGATTCAGGATGAACTAACGGCGCAGCTTGCGCCGCGCGGGGTGATCGTGGAAAACGTGCTGCTGCGGGATGTGCAGCTCCCCGCGATGCTGAAGAGTTCGATTGAAGCAAAACAGCAGGCGGAACAGGATGCGCTGCGCATGAGCTTCATCCTGCAGAAAGAGAAGCAGGAAGCGGAACGCAAGAGGATCGAAGCGCAGGGCATTGCGGATTTCCAGAAGATCGTGGCGCAGGGGATCAGCCCGCAATTGCTGGAATGGAAAGGCATTGAAGCCACGGAAAAGCTGGCCACAAGCGCGAATGCGAAGATCGTGGTGGTGGGGAATGCGAAGAATGGGCTGCCTTTGATACTGGGGCCGCAGTAGAGGCATTGCGAGGGAAGTCCCTTCGAGGCTTAGGGCAAGCAGAGGACGGGCCTAGCAGGCGAACCCCAAGAGCACAGTCAGGAGTGACTGTGCCACGAGAGTGGTTCATGCATGCCTGTGCTGACGGCGATGTGCGGAGGGCGGTCAGGGTTTGGCGGGAGGAGCTGGGGTCTTATTGGGCTCCTCCGCAACGCCTAGGCCGGCGAGTTTGGCTTTCAGTTGGGCGAGATCGTCCTGCTTCTGCTTGAGGTCGGCCTGTTCAGCGTCGAGTTTGACTTTGCCATCCTTGTCATTGGAAAAATCGGGTTTGGAATAGAAGGCGTCCTGATCGAGAACTAGGGAGCGCTGGGCGAGATCGACTTCACCTTGCAATGCGGCGACCTCTTGTTTCAAAGCCTCCACATCCTTCTTCTTCTGTTCCGCTTCATCGGCGGCGGAAGGCGCATTCTGGTCAGGGGTGTTACTGCCTGCAGGAGCGGCAGCTCCTTCCGCGGTGACGGCGGACTGCTGGCCAGTTGGGGCATTGGTTGCGGCAGCGGGAGTTGGCGCAGGGGTCAGGGTGTCATCGGTGATGATGGGAGCGGGCTTGGTGGATGCCTTTTTCTGTTCGCGAGAGCGGCGCGCGGCTTCGGCGACAGAAGTGTTCTCAGAATCCTGTGCCGCCAGGGGCAAGGCAAAGGAGCAGGCAAGCGGGAGGATAAGGGCGAGAGTCCGCACCATTGTAGTGTGTTGCATGGAACCTCTTCCAGCTTCCAGATGGAGGCTTCCCCGATAGGATACGACTGGGGGTTTCCTGGCTCAATGGGGAAGAGGGGATAGAAGCGAATCAGGCAACGGGTAAAAGGAGGCCGGCGGTGGAGGGGGCATGGCATACTCCAGGGACAGGGCACCGTGGTCCAACACGACAAGGAGAAGCAGACTTTGGGGAAAAGCGAGAGGCGGGGAATCCGCGTACGCATGAAGGTTTGCGCGGTGAGCCAAGTGTGGTTATTAGCGCTGCTTGGCCTGTGCGGGACGGCAATGTACGCGCCGAAATTGTCGGCGGGACCCGCAGGCGCGGAGAGCGTCTCCGGGCAGGCGGAATCATCGGGCCGGGCGCCGGACAGCATCCAAAAAACGCAGCAAGGGGCGACGGGGCAATACCGGTTGAGCCGGGATAGGTATGAGAAAGCGGTGGCCTTATCGCGGACGGAATACAGGTTATATTTCATTAGCGTGGCCTGGGGAATCGCAATTCTGCTGCTAGTTTTGTGGCTGAAGGTGGTGGCGAGGTTGCGGGATTTTGCGGAGGCGCGTGGCGGCGGCAGCCGCTGGCTGCAGGCGGTGATTTTCGTGCCGGCGTCGTTGGGATTGTTGGCGGTGCTGCATTTGCCGCTGCGGGCATACGGGCACGCGTTGACGGTGCGCTACGAGCTGTCGGTGCAAGGATGGGGTTCGTGGCTGTGGGATTGGACGAAAGGCGAGCTCCTGAATATTGGACTGATGATCGTAGTGGCGCGGCTGCTGCTTGCGGTGATTCGCTGGAAGCCGCGGACGTGGTGGCTGTATTTCTGGTTGGCGGCGATACCGCTGGCGCTTTTCCTGTTTTTCATCAGCCCGTGGTTCGTGGATCCGCTATTCAACAAATTTGCGCCGTTGCAGCAGAAGCATCCGGAGCTGGTGGAGTCGATCGGGAAGTTGACGAAGCGCGCGGGCGTGCCGATTCCCGCGGAGCGAATGTTCCTGATGGAAGCAAGCGCGAAGACGAAGGAAATCGATGCGTATGTGACGGGCATCGGTGCGTCCAAGCGCGTGGTGATCTGGGATACCACGATTCAGAAAACGAATGCCGACGAGTTGCTGGTGATTGTGGGGCATGAATTGGGGCACTACGTTCTGGGGCATGTGGCGAAAGGATTCGTCGTTTTTCTCGCGGGGCTGCTGTTGGGATTGTACGTGGCGTTTCACACGCTGCGGCGGATGCTGAAGCGGTGGGGGAGCCGCTGGGGAGTGCGCGGGCAAGAGGATTGGGCGGCGCTGGGAGTGCTGCTGCTGATCCTAAATGTGCTGGAGTTTGTGGGCATGCCGGTCGGGAATGGGTTCAGCCGGAGGCAGGAGCACGCAGCGGACGTTTACGGGCTGGAGGTTGTGCACGGGCTGGTGCCGAATTCGCAGGAGGCTGGCGCGCGCGCGTTTCAAGTGCTGGGAGAGGTAGATATGGCGGATCCAAAGCCTTCGCGATTCATCACATTCTGGCTGTACAGCCACCCACCGCTGGCGGAGAGACTGGAGTTTGCGTACACGTATGATCCGTGGTCGAAGGGAGAGTCGCCGAAATACGTGAAGTGAGCGAAAGGTGGCGATTGGTCAGGATTCGCGGCGGCGGACGGTGCTGTGGCGCCGGAGGAAAGAGGCGACCTTGTGGCGATTGCCGCAAACGGCCATGGAGCACCAGCGGCGGCGGTGGGTACGCGAGTCATCGTAGAAGAAGAGGCGGCACGAGGGATTGGCGCAAATGCGGACAGGTGCGTTGGGGCCTTCGACGATCAGTTCGGCGGCAGAACGCGCGATGGCGGCGAGGAGCCACTCGAGGCCGCCTTCCCGGGCGATGAAATCCAAACGCCAGCCTTCGGCGCGGGGAACAAGTTCATCGTGGCCTTCGGTGAGGCGAAGCAGATCGTTGACGGGCTCGACCCAGCTTTTGGGGAAGGGCTTTTTCTCCACCAGGGAAGCAAAGATGGCGCGGATGGATTCGCGCAGGCGAAGGACTTTGAGGAGAACGGCGTCAACGGCTTGCGGTTCGGTGCGGAGCAAGGGATGAAGGCGGGTCGCGCGTTCGGGGGTGACGACGCGGGCGTTGACGAGGAAAGAGACGAACTCGTCCCAGGAGAGGTTATGCGCGGCGGGAGTAGTATTGGCGAAATCTAGGGCGAGGCGCCCGGCGATGAGGTGGGGATGGGTGGATGTGGAAGCCATGGAGGACCTCGAAGAGAAGTCGTTCGTCGTAACCGGTGTTATGTCCCTCACTGGTTATAGCACGGGTGCCGCAGTATGTGGGGCAAGTCTCGAAACATTTCAAGTGCTTGCTCCAAGGCAGAGGAGCTACTTCCACCATAGGCCATCGTCACCCGATTTTCGGCATTGAGAATTTGGAATGAGGCGGAGCATTTCCAAGGAGCCCACATGGACGAGGGAAAGCCAATCGAAGGACAGGTCGAAGAGATTCCTGCGCTAAGTGAACCACCCAAACGGCGAAACGCTGTGTTCTTCGGCGAGGGTGGACTGCGGTCGGGCTGGCGGCTGGCGATGTACTTACTGATCGTCTGCGCGCTGACAGCGGCGATTACGCCGCTGGCGGTTCGCAGTTTTGGGCAACCGCGCGGCGTTCCACCTGTTTTCGCGATGATCCTGCAGGAAGTGATTGGATTTGCCGTGGTATTCGGCGCCGCCGTGGTGATGTCGAGGGTGGAACGGCGCTCGCTGGGAGCATACGGGCTGCCGGCACGGGAGATGTTCGGCGGCAAGTTCTGGCTGGGGTTCTTGTTCGGGCTGGCGGAGATTTCAGTACTGATTGGACTGATCGCGGCGTTTGGCGGCTATTCGTTTGGGAGTTTCGCACTGCATGGAAACGAGATCTTGCACTGGGGACTGATCCATCTGGTGCTGTTCACGTTTGTGGGATTCTTCGAGGAGTTTTCCTTTCGCGGGTACACGCAATTTACGTTGGGAGACGGAATTGGATTCTGGCCGGCGGCGATTTTGTTGTCGGTCGCGTTTGGCGCGGTGCACCTGGGAAATCCCGGGGAAGGCTGGGTCGGCGCGGCGAGTGTGGTGCTGGTGGGATTGTTTTTCTGTTTCACGTTGTGGCGGACAGGGAATCTCTGGTACGCGGTGGGGTTGCACGCGAGCTTTGATTGGGGAGAGACCTTTCTATATTCGGTGCCAAATAGCGGGGTTGTGACACAAGGTCATCTCTCGAACGCAGTGCTGCATGGACCAAAGTGGCTAACGGGCGCGTCGGTGGGGCCCGAAGGGAGCGTGTTCTGCTTCGTGACAATGGGCCTGCAGTTTTTGGTGGTGATGCTGCTGTTCCCGAAGAGAGAAGCGGAACAGCATTCGGCGAGTACGGCACCGGCAGATTAGCATCGCCTCAATTCTAAGGTTGAAGCTGGATTCCTCCGCTCCGGGCCGGCAAAAAGCGCCGTCCCTCCGGTCGGAATGACAAGTTTTGCATCTAATGGACCAAGTCCGAGGCGTGAACGAGGTGGACGCCCTGGGCTTCCGCCTGGGGCAAGAACTCGCTTAGAGCGCGAAGCGTTTCCGGATGGGGATGGCCGATGGCGATGGCCTCGCCTTTTTCCTGGGCGTCGCGCAGGGCGAGTTGCAGTTGCTTGCGAATGGCGGAGAACTCCTCGACATCATCCAGAAAAGGAACATTGCGGAAGGCGGAGCGAACGCTAGCGTTTTGCGCGGCGTCATAAGCGACCGTGGCGGGGGTGGTGCGGCTATCTATGAAGAACAGATTACGCTCGCGCAGAATGTCCATGAGATTGGCCATCAGCGGGCCATCGGTGGTGGCCAGGGAGCCCTGATGGTTGTTGACACCAACGGCGTAGGGGACGTTTTGCAGCATGCCGCTAACGACCTCGGAAATCTGAGACGAGGTCATTCCGGAGTGCAGTTGCTGGGCTTCGGGCATTTCATTACCGAGGGATTGCATGGGCAGATGCAGCATCACCTGATAGCCGCGGCGGTGGGCTTCCTCCGCGATCTCGCGGGAATTGGCGTGATAGGGAAGGAAGGAAAGAGTGAGAGGGTAAGGAAGGGCGAAGACGGAGTCGGCAACCGAGCGATCGGTGCCAAAATCATCGAGAATAATGGCGAGACGAGGAGTGCCGACACGAGCGGCGGACGGGGGATGCGGCGTGGCATGCCCCTTAGCCGCATCGCGTGCCTTGGAACGGAGGTTCCCGGCCGATTTGGGATTGTCACATGCGACGAGGCAAACAAATAGAGCGAGCAGCAGAAATATCAGGGGGAGTCGGAGGTCTTTCCGCGCTCCGGTACAGAAGAAGGACACGAGAGGACTAAGCGGCCTTCTTCACCGGACTCTTCAGAAGTTCGAGGGCCCTGCGAAGAACGGGATCATCGGAAGAAAGGGGACGCGGACCGATGGTTGAATCCTTGGGCGTGCCGGGGGTTGTGGTTACGTCTTCTTCGCCATCGTCGGAATCGTCAGCGGCTGAGGCAGAGGCGCGCACGACCTCCGTGGGCGTGACACCTTCTTCGAGAATGGATTTGCCATCGGCGTTGTAATAATTGGCGACGGTGAGGAACAGCGCCGCGCCGTCATCCAAAGGGATAAGTTTTTGCTCCGAGGCGAGACCAAAGGTGCGGTCGCCAACCAGATCGCCCCGCTTGGTATTGGCGAGAGAGGCAGCAAGCACTTCGGCCGCGCCGGTTGTCGTGCCGTCCATCAGGACGGAAACAGGTCCTTTCCAGACAACCTTGCTGGCATCTGCGGAAAAGACCAGTGGGGGAACGGTCTGGCCGCGAAGGGCGACGAGTTGGCCGGAAGGAACGAACAGGTGCGCGATGGCGATGGCTTCAGAGACGGGGCCACGGCCACATTCACGCAAGTCCAGGATGACTCGGTTGACACCCTGCTTCTGGGCGTCGAGCAGGCGCGTACGAACTTCCTCGGCACGCCCGGCGTCCAGCGTGGGGAAGCGCAAGGCAAGGGTTTCGTTGTCAACGCGCTGCGCGATCAACTTCGGGGTGGAGAGCTTCTCCCGGACCACCTCGAGTTCTTCAGGATCAGTCTTTCCGCGCCGGATGACGCCGACCTTCACGCCAGTGCCCGGCTCACCTGCCAAAAGATTCTTGGCTTGGCCAACGGACATTTCGCGAGTGGTAAAGCCAGCGATGGATTCTAGGATGTCCCCGCTATGCAGGCCAGCCTTTTCCGCGGAAGTATCGGGGAGAACAGAAGTGACGATGATGTAACCGAAGCGCTTGCTCAAGTTGAGGCCGGTGTCGCTGGTTACAGAATTGGCGGTCTTCTGCTTGTATTCGGTGTACTCGCGTGGGGTGAGGTAGCTGGATTCGGAATCGAGCGATTCGAGGAGGCCGTGGAGAGAACCCGCAGTGACGAGGTGCATGTCGGGCTCGTCCACGTAATCCTGCTGGATCTTCTGCAGGACTTCGCTATAGACGCCAAGCGATTTGTACGTATTATCGTTGGCGGAGCGGCCAAGCACCTTTCCGAACCCCACCCAACCAATAATGAGGACGGAAACGGCGATAATAGCGTAACGCGTGAAGCGATTCATCCGGCACCACCTTGGGCGAAGATAAACTGCAAGTATAACATTGAGATGAGACGCGAGGCCCGGAGAGTTGGATAGGCGGCAATTCGAGTGGAAAGAAGGGAGAGGGTTGCGCCAAAGACACGCGGACACTGTGGATTGTTGTATTACTGACACACCAGATGAGACGATGCTGCTCATTTGAGCATCTAAACAGTTGATAGTAAAGCACAAAGAGAGGAGCAATTCGCCTGCAATGTGCTATCGTAAGAGATTCCAGAATGTTTCAAACCACGATTCAGCGACCGGCCGAGACGCATGGCATTGGACTCCACACGGGGGTTCACGGAAGAGTGCGGTTGGTGCCAGCCCCTGCAGATACTGGGATAGTGTTCCGGCGTGTGGATTTGGACGAGTTCCAAATTGAAGCACACGGGCGGAATGTGGCGCGCGTGAGCTATGCGACCAGTTTGATGAAACAGGGCGTGCTGCTCTCGACCACCGAGCATTTGCTGGCGGCCATCTATTCGTGCGGCATCGACAACGTTTTTATCGATATTGATGCGATTGAGGTGCCGATTCTGGACGGGTCGGCGGAGCCGTTCATGCGGCTGATCGATCAGGCGGGGATACGGCGGCTGAGGCGGAAGCGGCGGTATTTGAAGGTGGTGAAGCCGGTCGAGGTGATTGAAGACGGTCGGCGGATCGGGATTTCTCCGGCGAACGAATTCCGGGTGCGGTGCTACGTGGATTTTCCGCATCCGCTGGTGGGGCAGCAGGAAGTAAACATGGTGGTGAATGCGGAGAGCTTCCGTCAAGTGCTTTCGCGGGCGCGGACGTTCTGTTTTGAGAGCGACATTGAGCCGCTACGGGCCATGGGGCTGATTCGCGGGGGTTCGCTGGAAAACGCGATCGTGCTGACAAAGGATAGTGTTTTGAACGGGCCGCTACGGTTCCCCGACGAGTTTGGGAGACACAAGGCGCTGGACTTGATTGGCGACCTGGCGTTGGTGGGGCTACCTCTGCTGGGGCGTGTGGAAGCGAGGAAAGCAGGCCACTCCTTGCACACCCAGTTGGTCAGCAGGTTGCTGGCTGACTCCTCTGCCTGGGAGATAACCACGCGGCATTCGGAAGCTCCCGGGATGGAAGAGAACGCGCCAGAGGCCGTGCCAGCCTCCGCCGCCGATTAAGCCAGCTAAAACCAAGATAAATCTCCGCATTGTCAAAAGTGGGCATTCCACGGGACAATGCTCACGTGATGGCCAACAACGACGTAGCAATCCTGATCCTGGCCGCGGGCAAAGGCACGCGGCTGAAATCCAGCCTGGCGAAGGTGCTGCACCACGCCGGAGGGCGCGCGCTGGTGGAGCACGTGGTGCGTTCGTGCGAGCCGTTGGGCGCGAAAAAAACAGTCGCGGTGATCGGCTACCAGGCGGAGAAAGTGGCGGAGGTTGTCGCGCCGTATGAAGTGGAAACCGTGGTGCAGCAACCGCAGAAGGGCACGGGCCACGCGCTACTGGTGGCGAAACAGGCCATCGGCAATGCCCGGTACGTGTTGGTGCTCCCGGGAGATGCGCCGCTGGTGCGAGCGGAGACGCTGCGCGCGCTGATCCACAGGCACAAAAAAGTGGAAGCGGCGGCGACGATACTGACGGCGGTCTTGGCCGATCCTTCGGGTTACGGGCGAATTCTGAGGAAATCCGGGGACACGGTGGCGGCGATTATCGAAGAATCGCAACTTACCGCCGAACAGCGCGAACTGAACGAAATCAATTCGAGCATCTATTGCTTTACCGTGGCGAAGCTGTGGCCGGCGCTGGCGCAGGTGAAGCCCAACAACAAACAGCGCGAGATTTACCTGACCGATGCCATTGGCGTGTTGAACGCGAACGGGGAGACGGTGCTGGCGGAAATCGCGCCGGATGCGCGAGAGACGCTGGGTTGCAACACACGCGCGGACCTGGCGGGAGTGGACCGGATGTTCCGCGAACGGAAGCGCGACGAACTGATGAACAATGGCGCAACGATTCAACTACCCGAAACGGTACTGGTTGATCCGGACGTGATCGCGGGTGAAGACACCGTGATTGAGCCGTGCGTGCAACTGCTGGGAAAGACGAAGATTGGGGCGCGATGCACGATCAAGACGGGCAGCGTGCTGCTCGATGCCGTGCTCGGCGATGACGTGACCATTGAGCCGCACAGTGTGATAACGAAGAGCAGGGTCGATTCGGAAGTGATTGCAGGCCCTTTCGCGCGGATGCGGCCAGAGAGCCACGTGAAGAAAGGCGCGCGGATCGGGAATTTCGTGGAGTTGAAGAAGAGCGTGATCGGAGAAGGCAGCAAGGTGCCGCACCTTTCCTACATTGGCGATACGAAGATCGGGACGAAAACGAACATCGGCGCGGGAACGATCACGTGCAATTACGACGGCTTTGCGAAGCACCCGACAACGATCGGGAACCGCGTGTTCATCGGGAGCGATTCCGTGTTGATTGCGCCGGTGAAAATCGGCGATGGGGCGTACGTGGCGGCGAGCTCCGCGATTACGGACAATGTGCCGGCGGATGCGCTGGGGATAGCCCGCGGCAAGCAAGTGAACAAGCCGGGATGGGCAAGCAAGAAACGGCGCGAAATGGCCGCTAGTGAAGGCGGGAAGAAGTCCTCGAAGAAGGGCCGCAAGAAGGGGCGCGCGCGGCGGTAGCAGCAAACCGAAAACCGAAAACCGAAAAGCGAAAAGCGAAAAGCGAAAAGCGAAAAGCGATCCTGCTGCCCGCGCGAGTGCGGGGCTCGGCACGGGTTACAAGTGCGGCTATGCGAATCACCCGATGTGCTAAAATTGAATTTTCCATTCATGCTACCCGGAGGGACATCGTGAAATTTGGAGTGGTAGTCTTTCCGGGGTCCAATTGCGATCACGACGCGTTTCACGCCATCGGCCACGTGCTGCAGAAGCCGGTGGAATTCATCTGGCACCAATCCGAAGACCTGGCTGGGTGTGACGCAATCATTTTGCCCGGGGGATTTTCCTACGGCGATTATCTGCGGACGGGAGCGATCGCGCGTTTTTCGCCGGTGATGAATGCGGTGGAAGAATTTGCGAAGAGCGGCGGGCTGGTGCTGGGCATCTGCAACGGCTTCCAGATTCTGTGCGAGGCGGGGTTGCTGCCGGGAGCGATGATGCGCAATGCGGGGCTGCGGTTCATCTGCCGGCATGTGCACATTCGCGTGGAGCAGACGGACAGCCCGTTCACCTGCGCGGCGAAGAAAGGGCAAATCCTGAGGATTCCGATTGCGCACAGCGACGGAAATTACACTTGCGACGCGACAACGCTGGCGGAATTGGAGAAGAACCGGCAGATTCTATTTCGCTACACGACGCCGGACGGGCTCGACGACAAGGCGGGGAATCCGAACGGATCGATGGCCAACATCGCGGGGATTTGCAACCGCGAGTGCAATGTGGCCGGGTTGATGCCGCATCCGGAGCGGGCGATGGAAGGCGCTCTCGATTCGGAAGACGGGGTGGTGATTTTGCGGTCGATGGTGGAATCCCTTGTCCCGCAGTGAGGTAGGCAGTAGTTCAGATCTGACTGCAGCCGTTGGGCTTACTGAGTTGTTCCGGCTTCAGGACGAAGTTCTGAAGCGCAATCTTCTGGAACGCGAACTCTTGCCAAATGCCGCCGCCTTGTCGTCCCTAGTTAGTGTCTGCTACCAGGCGCTCGAAGAAATGAGATTCTCTGCAGAGAAACAAGAGGTTGTACGTCGTTTTGCATGCGACACGCTATCGCATATAGTTACAGCGGCGAGAGTTGGTCTTTGGGGTGCTCTGCCTGAGAGCCACTCCGTGCTACGCGGAGCGATTGAAAGTTGTGCGCAGCTCGCCTTTGTTGTAAGTCAGAACCAATACAAAACCCTTATCGAGGAGGCGAAGCGAAGAAGGTTTCAAGAGTACAGTTTCAGGCAGGCTTGCAAGAAACTAGGCGAGCGGGGGACGAGGCTCATGAATCTGCATAGCCGCTTCTCCGACAGTTTTTCACATTCGACCCCGAAAAGATTCAGGCAGCTCGGATATGAGTTTGAAGGGGAGGCATACGATCGCATTGGTTCTGCCGCTGACCCGGTTGCTGCCCAGCTTTGTATCCATTCTTCTTTGGTGATAGCGGGGGAGCTCGTGCGCTGTTTGATGGAGACTCATCTTCAAGAGGGACAGAATTTTTTGTGGGGCGAACAGGTTGCGCAACTGCTGGAGTTTGTTGAGTCGTTACAAAGAACCCAGACCAGAGCAGAAACATCGAAGGGACCTGCGAAGTGACAGCAACTGCTGCTGTAGTCACAGTCGATATTGCGGCGGAACACGGCATCACGCGCGAGGAATATGCGCGCATCCAGAAAATCCTGGGACGCGACCCGAACATCACGGAGCTGGGGATTTTCAGCGTGATGTGGAGCGAGCACTGCTCGTACAAATCGAGCAAGGTGCATTTGAAGCGATTGCCGACGCGCGGGAAACTGGTCGTGCAGGGGCCGGGAGAAAACGCCGGCGTGGTGGACATCGGCGACGGGCTGGTGGCGGCGTTCAAGATCGAATCGCACAATCATCCGAGTTTTGTAGAGCCGTTTCAGGGAGCGACGACGGGCGTGGGCGGAATTTTGCGCGACATTTTCACGATGGGAGCGCGGCCGATTGCGGTGATGGATTCGCTGCGTTTTGGCGAGATTGTGGCGTCTTCCGCCTCAGGGGCTAAAGCCCCTTCTTCTGTCGGAAGCTCTAACGTCGCGGCTGAAGCCGCGACCCCCAAAACCAGCGAGGAAGAGGCGGCGAGGAACCGGCGGATCCTGGACGGGGTGATCCGCGGAGTGGGGAGCTACGGAAATTGCTTTGGGGTGCCGACGGTGGGCGGGGAAGTGGCATTTGAGCCGTGCTATTCGCAGAATCCACTGGTGAATGTGCTGGCTCTGGGGATCGCGCGGAAGGAAGACCTTTTCTTTGCGAGGGCCAAGGGAACAGGGAATCCTGTGATCTATGTGGGCGCGAAAACGGGGCGCGACGGCATTCACGGCGCATCGCTGCTGGCGTCGGCGGAATTTACGGAGGAGTCGCAGCAGAAACGGCCCAATGTGCAAGTGGGCGACCCGTTCATGGAGAAGCTGCTGCTGGAAGCGTGCCTGGAGGCGATGAAGACGGGTGCCGTGGTGGCGATACAGGACATGGGCGCAGCGGGGCTGACGTGCTCGACGTGCGAGATGGCATCGCGCGGGGCCACGGGAATCGAGATCGATCTGGCGAAGGTGCCGCAGCGCGAGACGGGGATGAGCCCGTATGAAATCATGCTCAGCGAGTCGCAGGAGCGCATGCTGCTGGTGGCGGAACGCGGGCGCGAGCCGGAAGTGCTGGCGGTATTCAAGAAGTGGGGACTGGACGCGACGGTGGTGGGCGAAGTGAAAGACGGCGGGCTGCTGGTGGTGAAGGATCACGGCAAGGTAGTGGCGCAGATTCCGGCGCACCCGTTAGCGGAAGAAGGGCCGGTGTATAACCGGCCGATCGCGGAACCGAAAGCGCGGAAGGAAAGCGAGCAGGATTGGTGTCATTTTGCCGCGGAGGGGACGGAGCTGACAGAAAACTTCAAGAAATTGCTGGCATCGCCGACGATTGCGTCGAAACATTGGATCACCGAGCAGTACGACACGATGGTGCGGACGAATACGCTGGCGGGGCCGGGCGCGAGCGACGCGGCGGTGGTGCGGATCAAGGAGACGAAAAGGGCATTGGCGCTGGCGACGGATGGCAATGGCCGCTGGACTTTCCTGAATCCGAAATTGGGAGCGATGCACGCGGTCGCCGAAGCGGCGCGGAACGTGGCGGCCAGCGGGGCGCGGCCGATTGCGGCGACGAATTGCTTGAACTTTGGCAGCCCGGAGAAGCCGGAGGTGATGTGGCAATTTTCGGAGGCCATTGACGGCTTGAGCGAGGCGTGCGTGGCGCTGGGCACGCCGATCACCGGCGGAAACGTGAGCTTTTACAACGAGACGCTGAGGAAATCAATTTATCCGACGCCGGTGATTGGGATGTTGGGGATTCTGGAGGATGCGTCGAAGGTTTTGAAGGTGGCGTTCCGGAAGGAAGGGGATGTGATCGTGCTGCTCGATGGTGCGACCTCGGCGGTAGGGGCGCAGCATGCTGCGCCCCTACGAGAGAGAGCGCGGGAGTTCTCCTCCAGCGAATACTCCAAGACGATTGGCGGGATTGTGGCTGGGGAACCGCCGGCGATCGAACTTGGCGCGGAGAAATGGGTGATCGATTGCCTGGTCGCGCTGGCGGATGCTGGGACGCTGCAATCCGCGCATGACGTGAGCGATGGCGGCGTGGCGGTTACGCTGGCGGAATCGTGCTTCGCAGCCGCGGGGCTCGGCGCGAGTGTAGCGGTGCCGGAAGACGTTTCAGCGGAGTACGCCCTGTTCGGCGAGCGCGGCGCGCGCGTGGTGGTTTCCGTTTCCCCGGAAAAACTTACCGCTCTGCGGAATACTGCGAGACAATATGGTGTAGGCGCGCACGAAATCGGCAAGGTGACGGGCGACGATACGCTGCGCATCGAATATAAGGGGCATGCCGTGGAGTGCGGTGCGGTGGACACGCTAAGGGACGCTTGGTCGAATTCGCTCCAGAAAATGCTAAAGGTCCAATGAAAGAGAAACTCGCCTTCGCTGACGATCATTTTCACGACGAATGCGGCGTGTTTGGCGTGTTTGGGCACCCGGAGGCGGCGAACCTGACATATCTGGGGCTGTACGCTCTGCAACATCGCGGGCAGGAATCGGCGGGCATTGTGGCCAGCTCGGGCGGCGACTTGAACCTGCACAGGGCCATGGGCGAAGTGGAAGAGATTTTTCAGCCGCGGGTTCTTGCGAAGCTGCCAGGCGCGAGCGCGATCGGGCACACGCGGTATTCGACGGCGGGCGACAAGGCGCTCCTGAACGCGCAGCCGATCCTGGTGGATTGCAGCAAGGGCAAGATCGCCGTGGCCCACAACGGCAACCTGACGAACGCGGGCGAATGGCGGCGGAAGCTGGAGCACCGCGGATCGATCTTCCAGGCCAACAGTGACACGGAAGTGATCGTGCACCTGATCGCGCGTTCGCAGGCGCGGAATTTTTCCGGGGCGCTGGGCGATGCGCTGAACCAACTGGAAGGCGCGTATTCGCTGCTGGTGCTGACCCCGGACGAGCTCTACGCCGTGAGAGATCCGCGGGGTTTCCGGCCGCTGGTGCTGGGAAGGATTCCGTCCACGGAAAACGGGGACGCGTGGCTGGTGGCGTCGGAAACGTGCGCTTTCGATTTGTTGAACGCGCAATACGTACGGGAAATTGAGCCGGGCGAGATGCTGCGGATTTCGCGATCGGGGTTGGAGTCCATCCACTTCAGCCCTCCAAAGCCGCACCAATACTGCATTTTCGAGCATGTCTATTTTTCGAGGCCGGACAGCATCATCTTCGGCCGGTCGGTGAACCAATCGCGCGAGATGCTGGGGCGATTGCTGGCGCGGGAACATCCAGTGGAAGCCGATATGGTCGTGCCGGTGCCAGACTCCGGAGTACCAGCGGCGATCGGGTTTGCGCTGGAATCAAAAATACCGTTCCGCATGGGGCTGATCCGGAATCATTACATCGGGCGGACGTTTATCGAGCCCTCGCAGGCGATCCGGAATTTTGGGGTGAAGCTGAAGCTGAATCCGGTGCGCGAGTTGATTAAAGGGAAGCGCGTGGTACTGGTGGACGATTCGATCGTGCGCGGCACAACCAGCAGAAAACTTGTGCGCATGATGCGGGAAGCGGGGGCGAAGGAAGTACATATGCGCATCAGTTGCCCGCCGACGATTTCGCCGTGCTATTACGGCGTGGATACGCCCACGCGCGAGGAATTGATTGCTTCGGCCAATTCGCCGGAAGAGATCCGTAAGTACCTGGGCGCGGATTCGCTGGGATACCTGTCGCTGCCGGGGCTGAGGCAGGCGGTGAATGACACCGAGGGAAACTTCTGCACGGCGTGCTACACGGGCGTTTATCCGACCGACCTGGTGCAACTGGAAGTGCGTGAAGAAGCGGGCGCGAACAAAGTGGCCGAAGAGGTGACGGTGCAACGTGAAAGCTGACGCAACCAAGAACAGGAAGAAGAGCGCGAAGGAAGCCCAAGTGCCGATGAGCGCGAAGGTGAAGAGCGAGATCATCGCCTGGTTCTGGGTAATCCTGGCGTTCATGCTCATCAATGGAACGTTGGGACAGGCGCGTGTGATTCCATCGGGCTCAATGGAAAACACATTGCTGATCGGGGATCACCTGATCATGAGCCGGCTGGGCTACGATGCCGGGGTGCCGTTTACGAATTGGCACGTGCCGCTGTGGCGCAATCCGCGGCGGCTGCAGATCGTGATTTTCAAGCCGCCCTTCGATCTGACGCAACCGGACTACGTGAAGCGCGTGATCGGGCTGCCCGGGGAAACGGTAGACGTACACGACGATGCGGTATGGATCGACGGGAGGAAGCTGATAGAGAATTACACGGTGGGGCGAACGGAAGCTCCGACCAAGTTTCAGTTGACGGTGCCGTATGGCGGATTGCCGTATAAGGTTCCGGAGGATTGTTATTTTGTGATGGGCGACAACCGCGAGAATTCGCTGGACAGCCGGTTTTGGGGATGCGTGCCGCGGAATGATATTCTGGGCACGCCGGTGATCATTTACATGTCGCTGGACGCGCCGAAAGATGCCTGGAACGGGGATATCGGCGCGAGGTTTCTCGCCTATGCCAACGCGCTGATACATCCCGGCACAGTGCGGTGGCGCAGGCTGTTCCATCTGTTTTAAGCTGTAAGGGCCCGGCACTGCCAATGACCGGATCTGTTGCAGAAGTAGAAGCAGGATCTCCCACTGTTTGACTCATGAGGGGTGACTCTTCCCTGGTGGCCGCCCCCCGCCCCACAGGGAGTGAGCCAGCAGGCTTCACCGTCGGAGGTAGCGTCACCGATCAAAGGGTTAAGGCGGCAGACCATGAAATATGCCGACGCCGGAGTGAATCTAGCCGTTGCCGATGACGCGAAGCAGCGCATACGTCATCTAGCCAGCCGCACATTTACGCCCGCGGTGCTGGGAGGGATCGGGGGATTCGGCGCGCTGTTTGCACTGGACATCAAGAGGTGGAAGGACCCCGTGCTGGTGTCCAGCGCCGATGGGGTGGGCACGAAGCTGAAGATCGCTATGGCCATGGGCGTGCACTCGACGGTGGGCGGAGACCTGGTCAATCACTGCATCAACGACATCCTGGTTCAGGGAGCGGAGCCGCTGTTTTTCCTGGATTACCTGGCCATGGGGAAGCTGGATGCGAGCGTGGTGGAGCAGCTTGTGGATGGCATGAGCCGTTGCTGCCGGAAAGCTGGCTGTGCGCTGATTGGCGGAGAAACGGCGGAGATGCCGGGCTTCTATCAACCGGGGGAGTACGACCTGGCGGGATTCATCGTCGGTGTGGTGGAGCGGGACAAAGTGCTCACCGGGAAGGCGGTGAAGCCGGGGGACACGCTGCTGGCGTTGCCGTCGACGGGATTGCACACGAACGGCTACTCGCTGGCGCGGAAGCTGGTATTTGAAGTTGCCAAGCAGAAGCCGGACACGTATGTCGCGGAAGTGGGCAACAAAATTGGAGCGGAACTCCTGAAACCGCACCTTTGCTACGCGCCGGCTCTGAAGACGATTCTGGCGCGCGGGTGGGTCTCCGCGCTGGCACACATCACTGGAGGAGGGCTGCCGGGCAATCTTCCGCGCGTGCTTCCCAGCGGCGTGAAGGCCATCATTGACCTGGATGCATGGCCGGTTCCCCCAATCTTCAAATACCTGGCGAAGCTCGGTGAAATCGAGACGGATGAATTGCTGCAATCGTTCAACATGGGCGTGGGAATGGTGGTTGTGGTGCCGTCCGCGCACGTCAAGGAAGTGGAAGCGGATCTGAAGAGACGCCGCGAGAAATTCTTTCGAATCGGGCGCATTGAGCGGGGAGACACCGGAAAAGCGCGGCTGGTGTATTCCGGTGCCTTGAGTTTGTAGACGCTGGAAAACCAAACAAAATCGCAAGATTGATCGATTGTGCGGACTTGAGGTCCAGCCCCTTCTTAGCTCAGGGTAAAAGTGCTGGACCGCTACGTAGAGGCCGCGGCTTTTCTTTTCCGGCTCCAATACCACCACTGGCATTTTTCCGCGGGCAGGCGCGGGTTGCGCGCTTGGGCCACTGCGGCCTCAAAGGTATCCAGGACGCAGGGGTCCTGGCGTTGGCCGGTGAGCCGTTCGAGGCGCGCGTACATTTTCTTGGGATCTTGCTTGGCAAGTTGAGGGACGGAGTGAATGCCGAGCTGTTCAAAGTCCCGCAGCATGGCGGGACCGACTGAAATGAGGTCCTGAAGACGGTGTTTGGAAGCCATAGGAGTCCTTTCCATAATTCGCTTTACTTTCGCCATGTGCTAACGCAATATATACCGCATTCCCGTGGTTTCGCTCAAGAGGTTTTTGCGGGAGTGGCCGGTCAGATGACGTAAAGACTCGGCCACTGAGGCCGGGGTCGTTGGCGCTTTCGAGGCCCCCAGATCAATAGACCAGTTTCAACGAGAACTGGATTTGACGCGAGGGTCCGGCGGTATGGCTGATCATCCCGAAGCCGCTGCCCATCACGATATTGGAAGGCAGCCCGAAATTGACGATATTGAAAATGTTGAAAAATTCGGCGCGAAACTGGAGGATGCCGAGTTCACCATTTCCCCTGTGCCCGATGGGAGTGTTCTTGATCAAGGAAATGTCGTATTGATGAAAACCGGGTCCGCGAAAGGCGTCGCGGCCTAGGGTACCAAAGCGCCCGAGATTGGGGCCGGTGCCTCCGGGCACGTTAATCGGAATGTAGAAAAAGGAACTGTTATCTGCGCCTCGTCCAAAATAATCTTCGCGTTCCGCGCGGCTGGTGGAAAAATCGGGCATGGACACAAGATCGGGGCGATCCGCTCCGCCAGCGCCAGCGCCGGTTTGCTGAATTCCAGAGTAGACCGAGAAGGGCGGCCCGCTGGACAGAGAGGTAATGTTGAGGAACTGCCACCCGCCGGTGACATATTTCCCCAGTGGCTTCAGGAAAGTCACGCGATCAAACGGTAGCGACTGGATCACGCTCACCGAAAAACTGTGAGTCACATCAAAGCTGGATGGCCCTCTGTCTGCCGAGGGATTCTCAGGGTCCTGCGGCAGGTATTGCATCGCCGAACTGGTGTCATCGATCGATTTGGAAAAGGTATAACTAGCCTGAAAGCTCAAGCCGATTCGTGAAGCGTTTTGAGTAACGCTGGTTTGCAGCGCGTTATAGCTGGAATGGGAACCCGTGGCCATCAGGTACTCCGGCCCGAAACCTCCAATGGCTTTTCCCGCGGAATTGAATTGCGTGAAGGGAGCGAACGCCGGATCGGCGCCCGCATAACCGTTTGGCGCCAGCATACTCGCCAGATGTATACCGGCAGTTCCAACGTATGCGGCGCTCATTTTCACGCCGCCGAAGTCGTGATCCACGCCCAAGGTGTAAGTACCGATATAGCCGTTGCGAAAACTGCGCGAAATCACCCCGGTCGACAACAGTTGAACCTCGTGTCCCGGAGTCAAATCCTCGAGATCGTTCTGAAATCTCTGCAAATCGATTTGGGTGTTGGCCGCCACATCGGAACTGTTTCCATTGGGGAAGAGAAGTTGGCCGCTGGTGGTGTAAGCCGGTGGGAGCGCCAGGGGCACAGCCGTGTTATGGAAGGGCACGGGAATTCCGGGCAGAGCCGTTTCCACCGGCTGAAAAACAAAGGGGATTCCTCCGGTCAAGAAATTGTCCTGCCACAAGTTGGGAAGAATCGTGGTAATCGCGCCGCCGGCATGGATGGTGGTACGTTTAGTGAAGGCGTAATCGAGGTAAACACGCGGGCCCAGCCCGCGCCAGTCCATGGGATATACCGGTTGCGGATTGTACAAGAAAATCTGCGTGGCGCCGAGGGTGCGAAACGATACGGGCTGGCCATCCGGGCCAATCGGTTGGCCGATCGAAGTGCGGTGCTTGGCTTCCTTGATGCGGCTGTTCACCTCATAGCGCAAACCGTAATTCAGGGTCCAGCGCGATGAAATCTTCCAAGAATCCTGAACATAAAAATTATAGGCCTCGCGGCGGACGGCAGCTTCGTCAAATTTGTCGCCTTGGGGCGTAGTGCTCGACGCGGCAGTAATCGAATAGTAATATGGAGTTGCGGTCAGCAAGCCGGTGAGCGCGTCGGGCAGCGGATCGCCCGGTTCGATATTGTGCAGGCCGCTCGCGGAGAGGATCTGCACGGGCGAATACGCGGTTCCCCCGCCGAAGACATAAACGCCATTGGGATTGGTGCCATAAACAGTGGCGTCCTTGTTCAACCGTATTTCGACGCCCCATTTAAAACTGTGCGAGCCGCGGGTGTAGATCGTGTCCTGCTTAATCTGGTAGAGATTCCCGTAGGATCCGGTAATTGTGCCATCGGCCGTATTAAAACCGTCGAAAAGGCCATCGCCATACGCCAGCGCGGGGTCGTTGTGGTTTTGTGCGGGGAACATGGGAGTGCTGCGGATATAGCCAAAGGCGGCTGTGAAGCTGAGATGCGGCGAAATTGTGCGCGAGTAGCGCACGGCGGCATTGCGCTGGTGGTCAAAGAAATTCACAGCAAAGCTCGGATCGATGGCGGTCTGATCGGGATTCGTGGTTGGGCCATTTACCTGGTTGAGGCTGAATCGAGTAAAGAGCGTGGCCTTGTCTGAAATGCGATGATCCACGCGCACGGAGAACTGGTCGGTGTCGGTGACAACCTTCGACGAGGTGGCATAGGTTCGCGCGCCGAACGGGCCGTCGGGCTCATTCGGAAGGGGATAGCGAGCCAGGAGCGGCGCAATGGCCGGGCTCACGGGAACCGTCAAATTGTCGCCGGGGAAAGTCGTGGTGTCGATGCCGTTACGTTCCGCGGCGGTGGGCACGGCGAAGACTTGCGTCGTGCCGAGGACTTGGCGGAAACCCTGATATTCCGCGAAGTAAAAGGTGTTGTCCCGGCCGTCGTAGATGCCGGGGAGTACCACCGGCCCCCCGTTGGTAACGCCAAATTCGTTGCGCGCGAATGGCGGGATGCGCCGCGGATCAACATCGCTCGCATGATCGAAATAATTCCGAGCGTCAAACGCCGCATTGCGCACAAACTCAAAAGCGCTACCGTGGATCTGGCCGGTGCCGGATTTGGAGATCACATTGGTGAACCCCGCAGCGCCGTGCCCGATCTCCGCGGGCATCACTCCTGAACTTGACTGCACCTCCTGAATGGCATCCACGTTGAAGTTGGCGAAGGTGGCGCCGCCCATTTCGGGGTCGCTGGTGTCCGCGCCATCCGTGGCAAAAACAGAGGTCACACCACGCTGTCCATTGGCGGTGAATTGTTGCGTGAAGTTAGCCGCGCCGTTCGTGTCCGTCATCGTGCCTGCGGCCAGCAGCAACAACTTGCTAAAGTCGCGCTCGTTCAGGGGGAGGCTGGAGACTTCACCGCTCGAAAGATGCGCGCCGCCACTGCCTTGTGGAGAAGCGGGGTTTGCCCGCGCCACTACCACCAGGGTTTGATCATGCTCAGATAATTCGAGGTCCGCGGCGAGCGCCTCGCCATCCTTAATCACCAGCGGCACGACGGCGTTCCAGGCCTTGCCGTTAAGCTTGACGGCGACCCTGTAGCTTTGCGCTGCAATATCCGCAAAAAAGAATTCCCCACTTGCCGAGGTAGTGGCGGAGTAAGCGCGGTTTGCCGACGTTGCTTGCAGCGAGACCGTGGCCTCGCTCACGGCGTGGCCCGGCTTGTCATGCACGATGCCTTTCCAGGAATTGGCGGAAAGAGACCGAGCCGGCAAGACCAGTAAAAGAAGGACAGCAAAGCAGAGCTTTCGACCTGAACCCAACGGGGCACCAGACATTTCGCACAATCATACAACAGGATTTCGACTTTTTTGGGCCAACTGGGTGCGGTGGACAAAGCGTTTGAAGGGAATTCTACGCCCCTGCTGCCCAACTCCTGGTCAGCTTGGGTATTCGGAGACAGATCCGCCACCGGGCTGCCTGCAAACTTGACTGGGGAAGCGCAACTATCCAGACTGGAAAGAGACAGAGAATTGCCGAGGCGTCGATCTTGCTCCGGCGGCTACGCGCGAGAAAGCAGCAAGTGCGACTCGCTCCTGCCTATTCAGAAAAACACTTGCTGATGGCTGAGCGGGGTTTCACCGCGGCAAGCGGGCGCAAGAAAGAGAACGAATGGCGAATGAGAAGGGATTGCTGATTGTTTACACGGGGCCGGGCAAGGGGAAAACGACGTGCGCCCTGGGCACGGCATTTCGCGCGGTGGGGCAGGGACTGCGCGTGCTGATGGTGCAGTTCATCAAGGGTTCGTGGCATTACGGCGAGTTGGACGCGGCAAAACTGCTGGGCGACGACAAATTCGAGATTCGTCCGATGGGGCGGGGGTTCGTGAAGATCGGAAGCGCGGAGACCGACCCGGAAGATATTCGCTTGGCCGAAGAATGCTGGGAGGCGGGGCGCGCGGCGATTTACAGCGGAAACTACGACCTGGTGATCCTGGACGAGATCAACTACACGATCAGCTACAAGATGCTGGATGCGGAAAAGGTTGTGGATGCGCTGAAGAAACGCCCTGAGCAGGTCCACGTGATCTGCACCGGACGCAATGCCCACCCGCTGCTGGTGGAGGAAGCGGACCTGGTGACCGAGATGAAAGAAGTGAAACACCCTTACACGAAGGGTATACTGGCCCAGCGGGGAATAGATTATTGAAGTTGTCAGTGGTCAGTTATCAGTTTTAAGTAAATCGGCTCGAGGGTTCACTGCAGGTTTTTGTCCCAATTTACCGTGCTATTGTGAAGGGACTTTTTCTTGGATTTGTGCTTGGACGCAGAGGGGGCTTTTCAGGCTATTTCGCGAGAAGCAGATCCCTCGCTTCGCTCCCCTCGAAACTCGGGGCATGCGGGATGACAACGAGTTAGTGTTTTCCGCAGGCAGTGAAGCCGTGCCCTGAGGAAAGATGAGTTGGACCATAGGTCTGGAGGCTCGGAGAGAATTGGCGAAGTTGAGTGAGAACTGATAACTTAAAGCTTACGGCTGAAAACTTTCCCATGTCCTGGTTTAAACGAGACAAAAAGGCAATCGATCAGGCCACACCGCCGGAAGAGCGCCGCGTGCGCACGGAGGGATTGTGGATGAAGTGCGAGTCCTGCCGGGCCATCGTGTTCCGGAAGGACCTGGAAGAAAACCTGTTCGTCTGCCCGAAGTGCCAATTCCATTTCCGGATGAGTTCCAAGCAGCGGCTGGCAATGTTGTTGGACGGCAATTGGACGGAACACGATGCGGGGATGGTCTCGACGGATCCGCTGAAGTTTGTGGACACCAAGCCGTACGCAAAACGCATCAAGGATGCGCAGAAAAAGCTGGGCATGAACGACGCCATCCGAACGGCCGAGGGACAATTGAACGGGCGGCCGGTGGTGTGCTGCGCCATGGAGTTTGGATTTATCGGCGGGTCGATGGGGGCGGTGGTTGGGGAGAAAGTGACGCGCGCGATTGAGCTGGCGATGGAAACGCGGCAGCCGCTGGTGATTGTGTCGTGTTCCGGCGGCGCGCGCATGATGGAAGGCACAATCAGCCTGATGCAATTGGTGAAGGTATCCGCGGCATTGGCGCGTCTGGACGAGGAAAAGCTGCCGTACATTTCGGTGTTGACGGACCCGACGACCGGCGGCGTCACGGCGAGTTTCGCGATGCTGGGAGACCTGAACATTGCGGAACCCGGAGCGCTGATCGGATTCGCGGGACCCCGCGTGATCGAGCAGACCATCCGGCAAAAGCTGCCGGAAGGCTTCCAACGCTCGGAATTCCTGCTGGAGCATGGATTCCTGGATGCCGTGGTTCACCGGAAGGACATGAAGGGCTTCATCTCCAACGCACTCGACCTGCTGATCTCCTGAAATGACCTACGAGAACGCGGTCCGATATCTTTTATCCCTGGGCCGCGAGCTGGCTGCGCCTACACAGGCTTCCGCCGCAAAATTCGACCTGCAAAATATAACCGTGCTGGCGGAGCGCCTGGGGCGGCCCGACCGCGCGTACCCGGTGGTGCACATTGCGGGCACGAATGGCAAAGGCTCGACAGCAGCGTTCCTCGAAGTCATCTTGCGGGATGCGGGATTCCGGACAGGGCTGAATACTTCACCGCATCTGGAACGCATCAATGAGCGAATACGGGTGGGCGGCGAGGAGATCAGCGATGAGATGTTCGCGGAAACGTTCACGCGGATGCAAGCCGTAATCGAGGAATTGCTGGCCGAGGGAAAGTTGCGCGCGCATCCCACCTATTTCGAGAGCGTGACCGCGCTGGCCTGCGAGATTTTTGCGCGGGAGCGCGTGGAATTCGGGGTAATTGAAGTGGGGCTGGGTGGCCGGCTGGACGCGACGAATATCGTTACGCCGGTGATTTCCATCATCACGCGCATCGATTTCGATCATGAAAACTTCCTGGGGCATTCGTTGCGGGAAATCGCCGGAGAAAAGGCGGGAATCCTGAAGCCTCAGGTGCCCGCGATCATTGCGGCACAGCAGCCGGAAGTGAGAGAAGTGCTGCTGGCGCGGGCGGGCGAGCTGCATTGCCCGGTGTTGGAGACGAGCGAGGCGTTCCAAGTGAAAGTCGAGCGCGTGGAAGAAGGATGTGTGCGCGCGACGGCGGAGGAAATGGCGACGGGCCGGACGTACGAACTGGCGCCACGCTTGCCCGGGCGGTTCCAATTGCAGAATGCGCTGAATGCCGTGGCAGCGGCGCGATTGCTGCAGGAACACGGCTACCGGATCACCGACGAAAACATTGTGAGCGGCATCGCCGCAACAGAGTGGCCGGGGCGAATCGAACGATTGGGGACGCGACCCGACGTGTATTTCGATGGAGCGCACAATCCAGGAGCAGCGAAGGAACTCGCGGCATTTCTAGAAGAGAATTTTCGCGGCCGCAGGGTGTATATGGTGTTTGGAGCGATGCGCGATAAGGCGGTCGATGAGGTCACGGGCGCGCTTTTTCCCCGTGCCTGCGAAGTGCTGTTCACGGAAGCGCGGACGCCGCGCGCGATCAGCGCCGCGCAGCTTGCCCGAATGGCGGGGCATCACGCGGAGCGCTACACCGTTTATCCGGAAGCAGAGCGAGCCCTCGAAGCCGCGCTGGAAAAAGCAAATCCCGACGATGTGGTGTTCATCACCGGATCGCTCTACCTGGTGGGGCAGTTGCGGCAGGCGTGGAAGCAACGCAGAAAGGTCGCATCGGGCTGAAAAAGTCCGTAAAATAGGGCCTATCGCGATCCTAAGCCGGCCAGATGGCCGGCGTTCTCTTTTGTGAGAAAGGGACGCATCAGGACGGAAACCGAAACACATGACAAACAGCGCAAAGGGTGAGGCAAGAAAGCAAGAAAGGGTTCTCGTGGGCGTGATCATGGGGTCCGCGTCGGATTGGGAGACGATGGAGCACGCCGCAAAAACATTAGAGGAATTGGGTGTGCCGTTCGAGACGCGGGTTATCTCCGCACACCGCACGCCGGATTTGCTGTTTGAATACGCAGCGGCAGCAGAGCAACGCGGGATGCAGGTGATCATCGCAGCCGCAGGAGGCGCGGCGCACTTGGCGGGGGTCACCGCGGCCAAGACCCTCCTGCCTGTTCTGGGCGTGCCGATGGAATCGCAGGCGTTGAAAGGGCTGGATTCGCTGCTTTCCATGGTGCAGATGCCGGGAGGCATTCCCGTGGGCACGCTGGCGATTGGAAAACCGGGAGCCATCAACGCGGCGCTGTTCGCGGTGGCGATCTTGGGAGTCAAATATCCGGAGTATCGGGAAGCATTGCGGAAATTCCGGGCGGCGCAAGCCGCGAAAGTGCTGGCGAATCCGGACCCCTCGAAAGGAGGCCCCACTCCCGCCGCAACGAAGAGTGCGGAGGGAAAGAAGCGCACTTGACGCAATGCACTGCCGGGGCAAAGGGCATTGAAGAGAGCGGAAGCATGACATTCATATTGATAATCGGCGGAGTATTAGCAGTGGGTATGCTATTGGTGATCCATGGCACCATTTTCAAGACACGTTGGGGCATCAACACTGAAACCCAGATTGAATGCCCCGGCTGTCACAAACTGCGTGGGCAGATTCGCACCCCTCGCAACTTACGACAAGCATTATGGGGCGGCGGAACTTGTGACCGTTGCGGCCTTGAAGTAGACAAGTGGAATCGCCCCGTTTCTTCAAAGTAGCCTACTGCCCAGGTGCATATCGACTTGGCAACTCGCTTTCGCACTGGCAAACTGGGGCCATGAACCCCAAATGGCTTTGCCTATTCCTCTTTTTCGCTCTGACGATCTTTTCTTTCCCCGCGCCGGCGCAGCAGCAAGCAGTACCGGGAACCTTCACCGTGCGCGATGGCCAGTTCCTCCTCAACGGCAAACCCTTCCAGATTATCTCCGGTGAGATGCATTACGCGCGCATCCCGCGCGCCTACTGGCGGGACCGTTTTCGCATGGCCAAGGCCATGGGACTCAACACCGTCACCACCTATGTGTTCTGGAACGCGCATGAACCCCGTCCCGGCGTGTACGATTTCTCCGGCAACAACGACGTCGCCGAATTCATTCGCGAAGCGCAGCAGGAGGGGCTGTACGTTATCTTGCGCCCCGGCCCCTATGCCTGCGCGGAGTGGGAGTTCGGCGGATATCCCGCCTGGCTGCTGAAAGATCATTCCATCGTGGTCCGCAGCAGCGATCTGAAATTTCTGGACCCAACCGCCCGCTGGTTCAAGCGCCTCGGCCAGGAGGTGGCTCCGCTGCAGATCGGCAAGGGCGGCCCCATCATTCTGGTGCAGGTGGAAAATGAATACGGCTCTTTCGGCGATGATCACGTTTACATGCAGCAGATTCGCCGCATGTTGGTGTATTCGGGGTTCACCCAAGCGGTGTTCTACACGGCCGACGGAGCAGAGGAGATTGCCGCGGGCTCTCTTCCCGGCCTACCTGTCGGCATCAACTTTGGCGGCGGCGATGCCGGGGCCGCGAAAAGAAATTTTGCAATTGAGAGAAAGATCCGGCCGAACGGGCCGTTCTTCAACAGCGAATTCTGGGACGGCTGGTTCGATCACTGGGGCGGAAAACATGGCAAGACCAACGCGGCCAACGAGGTCGCCAATTTGGACTGGATGTTGCGCCAGGGCTATTCCGTCAGCCTGTACATGTTTCATGGCGGTACCAGCTTCGGCTGGATGAATGGCGCCAACAGCGACGGCAAAAACTATGAGCCGGACGTCACCAGCTACGATTACGACGCCCCGCTGGACGAGAGTGGCAGGACCACACCAAAGTACTTCGCCTTCCGCGATGTTATTGCCAAGGCGACGGGAACTACGCCGCCTGCGGTGCCCGCTTCGCCGCCGGCGACGAAAATCCCGGAGTTCAAGTTGGAAGAGGCGGTCTCCCTCTGGAAGGTGCTTCCGCCTCCGGTCCACTCCGAACAAGTCCTGAGCATGGAAGACCTGGACCAGGCCTATGGCTACATTCTCTATCGCAAACATCTCGACGGGCCTGCGGAGGGCGATCTCGTTCTCGACGAACTCCACGATTATGCGCAGGTGTTTCTCGAGGGCAAACTGGTAGGCGCGCTCGACCGCCGGCAAGGGCAGAACCACCTTCGGTTAAAGGTGCCGCCTACCGGCGCGCGGCTGGATATCCTCGTCGAGAATAGCGGCCGGGTCAACTTTAATGTTGTTCTTCGCGGCGAACGCAAGGGCATCACGAAGCAAGTTACACTCGCCGGCAAACCGCTCGTCGGCTGGGATATCTACCCTCTGCCCATGACGGAACCTGCGAAGCTGCCGTTTGCCCGCACCGTTTGCGAGGGCGCCTGCTTCTACCGCGCCATTTTCCACGTCGATGCGCCCGCAGACACGTTTCTCGATACCAGTGCTTTCGCAAAGGGCGCAGTCTGGCTGAATGGCCAGCCTCTCGGCCGGATCTGGAGCATCGGTCCCCAGAAAACCTTGTACGTCCCGGGGCCCTGGCTACGCGCCGGAGAGAATGAAGTGGTTGTTTTCGACCTTAACGGCCAGACGGGACGGACGCTTCTGGGAAGGGACCATCCCATCCTCGACGCCGCCCCGGCGCAGTGAGAACAGGGCGGTAGTCGCCAGCCTTTTCGCCTCCGCGCAAGGGTCAGATTCGCAGGAACACTGGCGCCATTTCCCTCCCAGGGAGCCCGGTTGCTGGCCTTTCCGCCGGATGTTACGATGCTGCGTTCTATGACGCCCAACGGTCCCAACCGAGCGAGGATTGGCATCCCCTGGCGGACTGCGCAGGAGGAGGCCGAGGGGAACCTGTCGAAACTCCGCTATTACCTGGAAGCAGTGAGCGAAGCTGGCGGCGAGGCGATTCTCCTCTCCCTGGCTCATCCAGAGATCCTCGAGGGGCGATTGCAGGGGCTGGATGGTTTTGTCATGCCCGGAAGCCCTGCCGATGTTGAGCCGGGCGAATACGGCGCGGTGAATCACGGCAAATGCGCGCCATCCGACCTGTCGCGAGAGCGCACGGATCGCGCCATCCTAAGCTACGCGTTAGAATCGCGGAAACCGGTTTTGGCCATCTGCTACGGATGCCAGCTTTTGAACGTGCACCTTGGCGGAACGCTGATCCAGGACCTGCGCAGCGAAACCGGCACCAGCATCCCGCACCGCAAAAAGGACCTTGTACCCGAGGTGCCAAAAGATCCGGAGCACGAAGTGCGCTTTACGGCGGACAGCCTATTGGCCAGGTTGGCGGGCTCGACCCACGCCGTCGTGAACAGTTCGCACCACCAATCCATCGAGAGGCCCGGGCGCAATCTACGGGTCACAGGTCAGGCAGAGGACGGCATAGTGGAAAGCGTGGAATGGACCGGCGACGCGAATTGGGTGCCCGGGGTGCAATGGCACCCGGAACGCATGGCGGGAGATGCCCTGGCGAGCAAGCTTTTTGAAGAGTTTGTGGCGGCGGTACAGGCAGCGCGCGGGGTTGCACCGGCGCGGTAGCTGTCGCAAACGGAACTTGAAGGCCAACCGCGCGCCGAATTTATGAATCTGAGAATGGGGGAGTCATGATTTCACTGGCAGGAAAGGCGGCATTGATAACGGGAGGATCGCGGGGAATCGGGGCAGCAACGGTAAAGCTTTTTGCCCAGGCTGGAGCGGATGTGGTTTTCAGCTATAACTCCGCCAAGGAAGAGGCCAAACAGTTGGAGCAGGAAGCCGCCAAGCATGGCACGCGCGTGGAGGCGTTCAAGGCCGATGCCGGGAAGCACGCGGAAAACAAGAAACTGGTGGAGCACGCGATCACCCGGCTGGGGCGCCTGGACATTCTTGTGGCCAACGTGGGGGTGTGGAACTTGGAAGACTTGCCCATCGAAAACATGACTGAAAAACAGTGGGACGACATGATTCGCATCAATTTGAAGAGCGTCTATTCGGTGATTCACTTTGCGGTGCCGCAGATGATCATGCAAAAATCGGGGAAGATCATAACGATGAGTTCGACGGCGGGACAACGCGGCGAATCGTTCCACACGCATTATGGAGCGTCCAAGGGCGCGATCATCAGCCTGACGAAAGGACTTTCCGCGGAGTTGGCGCGCCACGGAATTCTGGTGAACTGTGTTGCGCCGGGTTGGGTGGCCACGGACATGTCGAATCCCGTGCTGGACACGAAGGCGGGACAAAAAATGGCGGCCGGCGTGATTCCCCTGGGGCGGCCAGGGACCGCGGAGGAAGTCGCGGGGCCGATCCTGTTTCTTGCTTCGGACCTGGCAAATTTCATGACCGGCGAAATATTGAATGTGAATGGAGGCTCGGTATTGTGCGGATGAAGTTGGCCAAAGCCTGCGTGGGGGTGGCCTTTGCCCTGGTGCTGCTCGCGCCGGGCGTGAAGGCGCAGAACGCGGACAAGTGGGATCCAGAGAAGAGCGCAGCGAAGGCGAAGCAGCTTATCCAGCAGGCGATTGAGGCGTTAGGGGGCGCCGCATTCCGGGATTACGACGAACTGGAATGCGATGGGCGCCAAGCGCAATTTGACCATACTGGCGTCCTGGGCGGGTACGCGGGTTACCGGGGCTATTGGCATTTTCCCGACAAGAACCGCACCGAGTATCTGATCCACAGCACGAAGGGCGGTCCGTTGGCTGTGCTGGTGGGAATTCTTCCGGTCAAGGGCGGCGTATTTATCCAACTGTTTTCCGGGAATGAAGGATGGACGATGGACAAGAGCGGGGTCAACGAAGCGGCGGCCAGCGCCGTCTCCGATTTTCAAACGGCGGCGAAGCGCCATTTTCGCAATGTGTTGCTCCTGAAAGTGAATGAGCCGGATGTGTTCCTGCGCTTCGCGGGGACCACGACCGCGGACTTGCGGCAAGTGGATTGGGTGGAAATTACTGACCGCGGGGAAGAAGGCTCCATCCGCCTGGCCTTCGATTATTCCACGCACCTCCCTGCGCGCATCGCGGTGACCAGCAAAGACGAGGTCACGGGCGAGATGGATGAGGACGTAACGATTCTCACGAACTACCAGCCGAATGACGGCATCCAGATACCCATGCAGGTAACCCGGCTGCACAATGACCGGCGAACCTACCAGTTATTCTTTGATTCGTGCAAAGCAAATCCCAATCTACCTGCGGACTTCTTCACGAAAGCGGGCCTAGAGAGGCGCTACAAAGAATCCAAGGGGAAAGTGACGGACAAGAAGTAGAATGCCGGTGACCCGGCGTTGCGGATCGGGGAAAGCCGTGCCGCTTTGCGCGGGGCCGCCCGTGTGGACAAGGGTGTAAATAGCTAAATAATATCCAGAAGGATAGCGGCTATCTACGAGGCCAGAATCCTGCTAATTTAGTGGTCCCAGTTCAAAATAGAACCGGAATTCGCACCGCAGGGCGATGCAAGGTATGGGATTGCATGAAACGGCGTATGTTCGACGCACAATCCGCGTCGTGGAGAGAGTACGGGTTCAGCCTGACCGAGCTGGTGGTAACGCTGGCCGTGGCCCTGATTTTAATGGCCATCGGGCTACCGTCATTCCTCCGGGCTTACCATTCGTATTCGCTGACGAACTCGGCTTCGCAGATGGCGGATATCCTGCGGCTTTCGCGGTACGAGGCCATCCGCCTGAACAAGCAGGTGAACTGCCAGATTCAGCAGACATACGCCGGCGATCCGACGTTGACGCTCGTCTGGGCGGACTCGAACCAGAACGGTCAATTGGACACCGGCGAGAAAATGATCGTGCTGGGGCCATCGGGGAATTTGGTGGCCGGCAGTGTTCCGGGAGCGTCCGCGATGCTGTCACAAGCGGTCAGCGGAACCATACCGGTGGCGCCGGCTCCGACGGGCACAGTGGTTACCTTTGATTCTCGCGGCGCGGTAGTTTCGGCGAACGTTAACGTTTTCTATCTGAGCAGCGCCATTGCGCCGGACGCAGGCTATCGAGCGGTATTGCTGATGCCCGCGGGCTCCATCCAGATCTGGACGGCGGATGCCACGGGAAACTGGCAGCAGGTGCGGTGAAGCAGATTGGCATGAGAGCACCTTCCAATTCGAGGAATGCCGAGCGCGGGTTTACCCTGACGGAAATGCTCATCGCCACGGCCATAATCCTGGTGGGGCTGGTGGCGGTGGCGCAACTTGTGCCGGCTTCGGCGCTGTTGAATGCGAATAATCGAAGCGACGGGACGGCGTTGGTATTTGCACAGAAGGAATTGGAATTCATGCGCGAGCAAACGCTGGTGGTTCCGGTTGCGCCTCCACCGACCTTTACGGATCCCTTGGGGGTGTTATGTCCGCCAGCGACCCCCTGCGGTCTGGGAGATCCCACGCAGCCGGGTCAGGTCATAGGAAGTCCCGTGGTTACAACCAGCACACCACCGCTCATTGATTATTCCGCGGCGCCAGTTCCGGGCTACAGCTTTACGTACATCGATCCGAACGATCCTTTCGGCGCAAGCTATGATGTGCGCTGGGCTGTGGTGACGTTGACGAACCCGCTGACCAATGTCACGACGGGAAGGCGTATTATCCTTGGCGTATTCCGGCGAGGCATGAGAACGCCGACCTATCCCATAACGCTGGATACCATGGTGGAGAAATAAGTGTGACCGGCCAGGCGGACCAACGAAATGGATTCACGCTGATCGAACTGCTCCTGGCGATGGCGGTGTTTCTGCTCATTTGCGCAGCGATGTTCGGTTTGCTGCAGCTTTCGCAACAACGGTACTCGAGCGAAACACAGCTTTCCGGCGCGTTTCAGGAAGCGCGGCTGGCTGTGGATCAGATCTCGTGGGATGTGAATGACGCGGGATTTCCTTCGGCCGGTATGTTCTCAAAGTTGCCGGATCCGACGCTCTATGCCGTCAGCCCCGTGGCGTGGGTCCCGGGATATTCGTCGACGTTCTGCCTCATCGGGACCGGCGGCGGAGGAACCTGCACGACGCCGGGGGATTTTGACCTGATTCTAGAGACGACCCTACAAACGCCAACGGGACCCGTCGTGAGTTGGATTCGTTATCAACTCCCTGCGGGATCCACCACGTTATATAGAGCCGTGGTTGCAAAGACTGATGGCGATCCGTCGGTGCCGACTTCAGCGCCCGGCGTCATGGTGCCATTTCTTGCCAACGTGATGAATAACGCCACGGGCCAATTCTCGCAGATTACGGCGTCGTATCCGGCGATGTTTCCCACGGGGAATCCCGTGCCGATTTTTCAATATATGTGTGATACGCCCGCGGGAACGATTGCTTGCCCACTTGCGGGGACGTACAATTCGCCCCAGAATATTCGGGACGTGGACATTACTCTGATTGTCGAAACGCAACAACCGGACGCGCAAACAGGCCAGCTAGAGCTAATCGAATTGAACGGCAGCGGACACCGGCTGAACCCTTCTAATTAAGACCAAGCGAGAGCAGATGAAGGAAGCGCGCTACAAACGGGGGAACGGGCAGAGAGATAGAGGCGCAGCGCTGCTGATCGCCATTTTTGCCTTGATGCTCATCAGCGTTGTGGCGATTGCCCTGATCGTCTCACAAGGGACGGATAGCGCCTTAGCCGGAAATTACCGCACCTCCATCAGCGCCTATTACGCGGCTGTGGCCGGGCTGGAAGAAGCGCGGGGACGGCTGCTGTGGAAAAACCCCGACTACATCAACAACACGAACAGCTTCTCCAACCTGCTGAACACTTCGGGCCTACCAACGTGGGGGCTGACTCAGGTGATGTACATCCTGAACCCGGCGAGCGGGGAAACTGTGGATCCGACCAGCGCGAACCCGGCGAACTATCCCGACACGGATTATGGGAACGAGATGGGATGGCCGCTGAGCGGTGCGAACGTACAAATGATTAACTCGACCTATCAATCGGCAAGCATGCCCGGACCGGTTTACAAATGGGTGCGCATCAACCCGGTCACGGAAAACGCCCTCAATCTGGATGTGAACGGCGACGGCGTGTTGGACAAGACGACGCCTTTGTTGTACGACCCGGCCCGGGTTGTTGGAATCACCCCGGCCCCGGCCCCGAGTCTAATTCTGCCAACTTCCATTCCACCGACGCCAACTGCGGTGCAAGCTTTGGAGATTACCTCCCTGGCAGTGCTCCCAAACGGCAGCAAGCGCTTGCTGCAATACGTGGTCGCTCCGCTTCTTGTGTCCACGCAGATCAGCACTCAAGTCGACTCGCCCACGCCGCCATTGCCACCCGGCCTTCCGCCCAACACAAATTTTCCGGCCGCGGTTACCATGGACGGGAACGGCATATCTTATCAAGACCCCGGAACACCCAGCTATGGGGTCAGTGGTCAGGACGCTTGCAGTCCCCCGAATCCACCCCCGCAGGCATCTGTCGAGGCGATCGAGTACACCAATCCAGCGGATTATCCCTCGATCAATCTCATGTCCAATCAAAGTAGTTATCCAGGATATCCGATGGTGCTCTCCGGCCCTCCGCCGGGTTCGTATGGGCCAACAACTCCCAGCATCCCAATCCCAAGCGTGCCAACCGCAGTGCGGCAAAGCTGGCTGACCCCGGCCACACTGGATGCGGTGGTACAAGACATCACCAAGAGTGCGGACATCGTGATAGCGGGACCGGCAACAGGAAGCAATATGCCGACGTGGCCCCTTTCGAACCCAATCCCGATGACGGTGGTAGTGAACGGAAATTTGAACTTAACACGGTGGAACCAGACCGGCTCCGGATTGCTCTTGGTGACGGGTACGCTGACGTACGATCCCGAATCAACGTGGAGCGGAATTGTGTTGGTAATCGGGCAAGGCATTCTTCTTTGGAGCGATCGGGGCAGGGGCAGCGGTGGAATCAATGGCGCGGTGTTGGTCGCCAACACGCGCGATGCTTCCGGGAATCTGCTTGCAACGCTGGGGCCCGCATCGTTCACCGGGGCAGGTGGTGGTGGCCGCCGGAGTTCGTCGCAAGGCGGGATCACCTACAGCAGTTGTCTGGTCAATAGCGCGGGCGCGCAAGCGCCACTGACGTACAAAATCTTGTCCTTCCACGAAATTCCCACGAACTGAGCTACAGCGAACCGCGCCGCGGCTCCCATGACCGGAATCGGGCAACGCGGTATACTTACGGGATGAGACATGCCTCCGGAGAGCCGCAGACGCACGGCACGACCGTGCTGTGTGTGCGGAAAGATAACAAGGTGGTGCTCATTGCCGATGGTCAGGTGACCTTGGGCGATCATGTGTTGAAGCACACCGCGCGGAAGACGCGGCGGATGTTCAATGACAAGGTGATTGCCGGCTTTGCCGGATCAACCGCGGACGCGCTTTCGCTCTTCGAGCGTTTCGAGGGAAAGCTCCAGGAACATTCGGGGAATTTGCAGAAGGCGGCGGTGGAACTGGCGAAGGAGTGGCGCAAGGACCGCGCGCTGCGTCATCTGGAAGCACTGCTGATCGTGGCCGATGCCAAGTCCACGTTTGTGCTCTCGGGCAATGGCGACGTGATCGAGCCGGACGACGGCATATGCGCGATCGGCTCGGGCGGACCTTATGCGCTGGCCGCGGCCCGCGCCATGGTGAAGCATACGAAGCTGACGACAAAAGAGCTGGCGCTGGAAGCCATGCGCATCGCGAGCGAAATCTGCATCTACACGAATGAGAATTTTACGGTGGAAGAGATCTAACAAGCCCGGGAGCTTTCATTCAGCGACTAATTAGAAGGGGACCGGTAGCTGGCACAGCCCAGCGCAGGCAAGGAACCGAACGTATATGGCGATGAAGCCAGAAAAAGAAATAACTCTGCTCCCGGGCGGAAATGGCGCGGGCCGGACGGAAGATCCGGCGTTGCTGCCGGCGCTGGACGACATGACGCCGCGGGAAATCGTGGTGGAATTGGACAAATACATCGTCGGGCAGACAGCGGCGAAGAGGGCCGTGGCCGTGGCGCTGCGCAACCGCGTACGGCGGCAGAAGCTGGAACCGGAAATGGCCGAAGATGTTCTGCCCAAGAATATTCTGATGATCGGTCCGACCGGCGTGGGCAAAACGGAAATTGCGAGGCGCCTGGCGCGGCTGGCCGGATGCCCTTTCGTGAAGGTGGAAGCCTCCAAGTACACCGAGGTCGGCTACGTGGGGCGCGACGTCGAATCGATGGTGCGGGACTTGGTGGAAACATCCATCGACATGGTTCGCGAGGAAAAACTGGATGAAGTGGCGGATCGCGCGGAACAGTCCGCGGAAGAGCGCGTACTCGATTTGCTGCTGCCTCCACTGCCTCCCGCCCCGGCGGGAACGAGCGAGAGCGAGTTGGCGGCGCAGCGGGAGCAAACGCAACGCACGCGGGAAAAGCTGCGCGCGCAACTGCGCGAAGGCAAGCTGGACCAGCGCATGGTGGACCTGGAAGTGCGCGAACGCGCGATGCCTTCCTTCGAGATTATCTCCAACCAGGGCATTGAAGAGATGGACGTCAACCTGAAGGACATGCTCAGCGGCTTCTTTGGCCAGCAGAAGAAGAAACGCAAAATGTCCGTGGCGGACGCGTTCGAGTACCTGATTCAGGAAGAGGAAAACAAGCTGCTGGACATGGATCAACTGACCCGCGTGGCCGTCGAGCGCGCCGAGCAAATGGGCATCATCTTCATCGATGAAATCGACAAGGTGGCGGGGCGCGAGGCGGGGCACGGCCCGGATGTGTCGCGGGAAGGCGTGCAGCGGGATATTCTGCCGATCATCGAAGGAACGACCGTGAACACGCGCTACGGGATGATCCGCACGGACCACATCCTGTTCATCGCGGCGGGCGCGTTTCATGTGAGCAAACCATCCGACTTGATTCCGGAACTTCAGGGGCGGCTGCCCATTCGCGTGGAGCTGCAATCCCTGAAGGAAGAAGATTTCGTGCGGATCCTGACCGAGCCCAAGAACGCGCTCATCAAGCAGTACATCGCGCTGCTGGATACGGAAGGCGTGAAGCTGCAGTTCAGCGAGGATGCCGTCGAAGCAATCGCAAAATTCGCGACGAGCGTGAATGAACAAACAGAGAATATCGGCGCGCGGCGCTTGCACACGATTCTGGAAAAGGTGCTGGATGAGCTGTCGTTCGAAGCGCCGGACTTGAAGAAGAAATCGGTGAAGGTTGACGCCGCTTACGTGAACAAGCAACTGGCGGACATTGTGAAGAACCAGGATCTAAGCCGGTATATCCTGTAGCGGCAGACCATTGCAGATGCCAATCCCAAAGGTGGCGAGACGCACAACACCCAAACAGCCATCGCCGTATTTTTCGATCTTCATCCTTTTGTTGTTGGTTCTCTTCGTTGCAAGCGGGTGCGGCGCTCCGGGAGAGCCGCTGCCCCCCTCCCCACCGATTCCCGAGGCGATTAACGACCTGACAGCGCAACAAGCGGGAGACGCCGTGCTGCTGACTTTCACGATGCCCAAGAAGAGCGTGCGCGGGGAAAGCCTGAAAGAAGTACCGGCGCTGGAAATTTTGCGGGGCAGCTTGAAAGCCGATGGTACGCCGGAGCCGAAATCCTTCCGCGTGGTGGACACGGTTCCAGGCTCATTGATCGGCAATTACACGCAACAAGGCCAGGTGGAATTCCATGACCCCGTATCCCCGGGTGAAATCAAGGAGCATGCGGGCGAAACCGTGGTGTACCGGGTGCGCACTAGAGTTTCCGACAAAAAGACCTCCGCGGATTCGAAGGATGTCTCAGTCCGGTTGTATGCCGTGCCGGCGCGGATCGAGTCTCTTGACGCGCGTCTAATCGAGCGCGGAGTCCAGTTGCAATGGGTGGCGCCGGACAAGACATCCGGGGGCGAGCCGCTGGGTCAGATTCAGGAGTTCCATGTCTATCGTGGTGAGCTGGATGCGGCGAGCGCGGCGGCAAGCTCCAAGGATTTGGGGCAAGCCGTGTGGAAGTCGCGGCCGCTGCAACTCGCAGCAACCACGGCACCGGAGTTTCTGGATACGGGATTCGACTACGGCAAGACGTACTCCTATCTCGTGAGGAGTGTTGTAGTTGCCGACGGAGTCCAGCATGAATCGGGGGACTCGCAGGCCGCCGTGGTGACGCCAAGGGACATTTTCCCTCCGGCAGCGCCGCAGGGAATCGTTGCCGCTGTAATTCCGGGGATCTCAGCGGGTTCATTGGTTGTGGATCTGTCCTGGTCCATCAACGTCGAAACGGATTTGGCTGGCTATCGGCTATACCGGAGTGAACAGGAAGGCACGCAGGGACAACTTCTCTCGCCGGATCTCTTGCCCACACCTGCTTATCGTGATAACAGTGTTTCGTCCGGGAAACGCTACTGGTACACGGTGACCGCTGTGGACCGCGCCGGGAATGAAAGTGCGCCCAGCGCCGCGGTGGCCGTGGATGTGGCACAACCTTCTCCGTAAGCCCGGACTCGAACTAAGAGAGAATATTTGGTGGGGAGTCCAGCACCCATGCAAGCGTCCGTCCACCTACCCGGCTACCGTTGGCTGATTTTTTTGCGGAATGTGCCGGTGCGCGTGGGGATATACACCGGGACCTGCCTGTCACTTGTTTTTGCGACATGGCTGGTGCTGGCCAATCGGGTGCCTATTCTGGAGCGATTTGCCCCTGAGGGCAAGGTCGTTGCAGGAGTTTTTTTGGTGTTACTAGCGTGTCTTCCGGTCCTGAGGTTCTACCGGAGCCCGGGAGACCTGCTGGTTTCGGGCCTGCTGGCGTGGACGCTGTTGAGCATCACGTACCGCTTGCTGTGCGTGGTTTTTGTTTTGCTGAATGACAGGTACAGCGCGTTTCACGTTTTTATGCTGGGGGCGGTCGTTTACCTGATCTGCGCGACGCTTTCGTGGATTGGCACGATTATCTGGAGAGTGCGATCCGCGGAGATTTCCCATCTCCATCACTGAACGCGTCGCGGGAGATACGGCGGGAGTCTCGGTGGCGGGTGTTGGCGTGTTGCGCAATCCGGTGCATCCTGCACGCGCATAACTTCGCAGAATCGCGCACCTTTCTGTAAGATAAGAGATCGTGGGGAACAAGCAGGTCTTGCATAAGCCAGGGTGCGTTGCTGCAAGGCGTGCCTTCCTGTTCGACTTCAGTCCCGAATTCATCATCTGCAAGGGGTAGAGCGTTGAAAGAACTGCTCGCCGATTGGAAGTTGCTGCTCGCGCTGGTGGGCGGATGCGTTGCGGCCATTGCGTTGATTGTGTACGCGTTCGTGCGTCCCGCCGTGGATCCAGAGGCGGAGGAACGCAAGCGGCGGCTGCACTTGAACCTCATCGGGAGAATCGCCGAGGGGCAGGTGGTGGAGCTCGCGGAACACCCGGCGCCGGTCGTGGAAGCGCGGTGGAGACTGCTTGGTTCGCGGTCGCGGCCGTTGGCGGATAATGGACCACGCCATCTGGTCTCCTATAGCTACTCGATATCGGGCGTGACGTATCAAACCGCGCAGGACATTACTGGACTGGAAAGCCAGGTGCGCTTCGAGCGGCTGGTCGCGGGCCAGCCGGCGAGCGTGAAGTACGACCCGGCAAATCCCAGTGATTCGATTCTGGTTGCGGACGATTGGTCCGGCTTGCGCTGAATTGCGCACCTTCCGGCCGCTTCTTATCCATTCCAAATCAGCGGGTTTCGCGAGCATAGAACAGCGCGGCTAGGCTGCCCTGCAGCGCGTTCAGATTTTCGGGCGAATGCGCTATGCTTTGGCTGCCGTTTTACCGGGTTCGCCCGACGCTTATGAAACAGGTTCTCGCCTCCATTCTGACGACGTTAATGATCGTGGCCATGACGCTGAGCGCCATGGTGATCCTGGAGCGCGCCACGCTCTACGTGACGTCGATCGCCTCGCCCTTGCCGCGCGCGGGCGCGATTGCCGCAGAAATCCTCCTGGGAGTGGTTCTTCTTCTGGGTACCGTGTGGCTTGCCACTCATCTGGCCGTGCTGATCTTCGCTCCAAAGCAGAACCCGCCCGAGGGAGGAACGCTTGGCTGATAAAAATAATCTGACCTGGGACTCGTCTGTGAATGCGGAGCGCCTGGAGCAGCTTCGCAAGATGTCCGCGGAGGCGGAAGCGGGCGGCGGCGCGGAACGCCGCGAACGTGAACACAAAGCGGGCAAACTCTCGGCGCGCGAGCGAATACACCTCTTGCTGGATGAAGGCACGTTTGAAGAGCTGGACAAGTTTGTGCGCCATCGTTGCGTGGATTTTGGCTCGGCGGAAACGCGACCCATGGGCGACGGATTTGTGACCGGATTTGGCCGCATTGACGGGCGTCTTGTGTACGTTTTCGCGCAGGATTTCACGGTGTTTGGCGGCTCGCTTTCCGAAACCAATGCGCAGAAAATCTGCAAGATCATGGACCTGGCCATGCGCAACGGCGCACCGGTCATCGGCTTGAACGACTCCGGTGGCGCGCGCATACAGGAAGGCGTGGCATCGCTGGCAGGATACGCGGACATTTTCTTGCGCAATACGCTCGCCAGCGGCGTGATACCGCAGCTCAGCGCGGTCATGGGGCCGTGCGCCGGCGGCGCCGTTTATTCGCCGGCGATCACCGACTTCATCTTCATGACGCGCGACACTTCCTACATGTTCGTGACGGGCCCGGACGTGATCAAGAACGTGACGCACGAGGAGGTCACGAAACAAGAACTGGGCGGCGCAATGACCCACAATGCCACCAGCGGCGTGGCGCATTTTGTTGCGCGGGACGATGCCGATTGCTGCGCCATGCTGCGCGAACTGATGGGTTTTCTCCCCTCCAACAATCTGGAGGATCCGCCGCGCCGCAACACTCCTGACCCGTGGGACCGTCGCGAAGAGTCTCTGAATTCGATCGTTCCGGAAGACCCGCTGAAGCCCTATGACATCAAGGATGTCATCCATGCGGTGGTGGACGGCCGTTACTTCTTCGAGGTACACGAGCATTTCGCGAAAAACATCGTGGTGGGCTTTGCGCGGCTGGATGGACGGTCCGTTGGGGTGGTTGCGAATCAGCCGGCGTTTCTTGCCGGCACCCTGGACATCAATGCTTCGGTGAAGGGCGCGCGTTTCGTGCGTTTTTGTGATGCGTTCAATATTCCTCTGATTACCTTCGAGGATGTTCCCGGTTTCCTTCCCGGCACGCAGCAGGAATTCGGGGGCATCATCAAGCACGGCGCAAAGCTTTTGTTCGCCTTTGCGGAAGCGACGGTGCCGAAGATTACGGTGATCGCGCGCAAGGCTTACGGGGGGGCTTACTGCGTCATGGCGTCCAAGCACATCCGCACGGACGCGAACTTTGCGTGGCCCAGCGCGGAAATCGCGGTGATGGGGCCGGAAGGCGCGGTGGATATCGTCTACAAACGGGAGCTGAGTAATGCTCCCGAGGCGGAGCGCGGCCAACTTCGCCAGGAAAAGATCGCGGAATTTCGCGGGCGGTTTGCCAATCCGTTCGTTGCGGCGGAGCGTGGCTATCTGGACGCCGTGATCGAACCGGCGGAGACTCGCCCCCGCATCATCAGCGCGCTGCGGGCCCTGGAAAACAAGCGCGACACCAACCCTAAAAAGAAGCACTCCAACATTCCGCTGTGACTATGTTCGCCGGTGCGGATGCCTGCAAGGGTGGATGGATCGTGGCACGAAGCCGAACATGGCCGTGCCGCTTGCCCGTTCACTTCAGCAGAAATTCCTGCAGGAACTCCACGTCGGCGTAAAACTCGTAGTCGCGATTGGTTTTTTTCTGGAAGCCATGGCCTTCGTCTTTTGCCATGACGTACCACACCGGAGTGCCCTGTTTCTGCAGGGCGGAGACAATCTGATCGCTTTCGCTGACCGGCACGCGCGGATCGTTTTTCCCCGCGACGACCATCATGGGCTTTTTGATCTTCTCGATGTTGTTCATGGGGGCGATGCGCTCCAGGAATTCGCGCATTTTCGGGTCGCGCTCGTCACCGTATTCGACGCGGCGCAAATCACGCCGGTAACCTTCGGTGTGCTCGAGGAAAGTGACCAGGTTGGACATGCCCACGACGTCGATGGAGCAGCGGATGCGATCGCTGTAAAACGTCGAGATGGCCAGGGTCATGTGGCCGCCGTAGCTGCCGCCGGTCACAGCGATGCGGGTAGCGTCGAGATCAGAGCGCGTGGCGATCCAGTCGAAGAGCGTATTGATGTCCTTGTAACTGTCTTCGCGAAGGAATCCGTTGTCGAGCTTCGTGAAAGTCTTGCCATAACCGGTGGAGCCGCGGACGTTGGGGGAAATGACGGCGATTCCCAATTCATTCACGAAATAATTCCAGCGCCCGAGAAAGTCCGGGCGAGACTGTCCTTCCGGCCCGCCGTGGATTTCGACCAGGACGGGCCGCTTGCCGGTGAATTTCGCGGGCGGCCGGTAGAGAAACCCGGAAATTGTCTTGCCGTCAAAACTCTTCCAACGCACCAGCTCCGGCTCGCGGAAGCCGTCGGTCTTGACGGCGGTCTCACTGTACGTCCAGCGGTCCAATTTGCCGGTGGTGACATCCAACGAATAGCAATCGCCCGGGGAGCTCGCCGAACTAATGCCGAAGGCAAGATCACGGTTATTCTTGTGCCACAAAAGTCTGCTGACTAGGCCGACCGGGAGTTTCGGGACAGGGAGTTCCTTGCCGTTAGCCGTGTCCAGGAGATGAAGCGTGCTGAGGCCATCTTCATTGGTGAGGAAGGCGATCTTGCGGCCATCCCAGGAAAGCGCAAATTCATCAACATCCCAGGGAATGCCGCCTGTGAGCACCTTGGTTTGCTTGGTGGAAAAATCGAGATACGAAAGCCGCTGGAATTCGGAGTTTTTGTCGGAGGTAAAATAAACCCCCTTGCCATCCTTGCTGAAGCGGGCGTTGGAATAAGCGACCTTCTCCGCCGTATTGCGCGGTGTAAGTTCGGTTTTCTCCCCCGTGGCTGTGTCAAACAGCCATAGGTAGGTTTCATTAACCGAAATCCCTTCCATGACAAGAAGTTTGGAATCATCCGGCGACCAGTCGGTGGGTTCCCACCCGCCTCCGTTGAGTTTGGTGAGCAGGCGATCGGATTTCACGTCGAGCGGGTTGATGACCCACACGTCGGTGTCCTGGCCGGTGCGTCGTGTTGATGTATACGCGATGCGGTCACCCATGGTGGACCAAGGTCCCGCGATATTGCGGGATTTCCCGTCGGTCAGCAGAGTTGAGTCCCCAGTGTTCAAGTCATAGCGGTACATCTGATACCATTCGCCGCCACCAATGTCCTTTTGAAAAATCATGTAGTCCCCGGAGGTTGGCTGGAACTTGCCGCCACGAACAGGTTCATTGAAGAAAGTGATCTGCTGGCGAGCTCCCGCTGGCATTTTCACTAGATGCGTTTGATAGGTGTTGGCGAAGCGCGTGCCGATCAGCATTTCGCGGCGTTGCGGATGCCAGTCGGCTGGGAAGGCCAAGCGATATTCGCTATAGCGACCTGCTAAATCGGCAATACTCGGTGGAACGGGCGGCACGCCGTCGACCACAAGGTTTTCCGGTGGCGAGACTGCGGTTTGCTGACCTAGAACCGGCGCGACGAGAAACAACAACAAACCGGCAACGCACAAATAGGTTTTCTTCATAGATCCCCCCAGACGCAATTTGCGCCTCTTTTCATACACCGCCAACGATACGACACGCAAGCCTTAGCTAACCGCTGGCCGCTACGGCCCACATGCTACACTCGCGCAAGCTTAGGAACCCGCTATGTTCAAGAAAATTCTCATTGCCAACCGCGGAGAAATTGCCGTGCGCATCCTGCGCGCGTGCCGCGAACTAAGCATAAAGAACGTCGCCGTATTCAGCGAAGTCGATCGCACGGCGCCGCATGTGCGTCTTGCCGACGAGGCTTATTGCATTGGCCCGGCCGCTTCACGAGAGAGTTACTTGTGCATCGACAAGATGATGGACGTAGCGCGCCGAACGGGTTGCGATGCCCTGCACCCGGGCTATGGTTTCCTGGCGGAGAATCCCGCGTTGCCCCGCGCGTGCAGCGATGCGGGCATGACCTTCATCGGACCGTCCGCGGAAGCGATGGAGATGATGGGCGCGAAGACCTCCGGGAAGCAACTGGCGCGTCGCAGCGAAGTGCCCACCGTGCCCGGCACGGACGAAGCCATCGAAAACCCGGAAGAAGCGCAATCCCTGGCGCGCAGCATGGGCTATCCCATATTGCTGAAGGCAATTGCGGGCGGTGGGGGAAAAGGGATGCGCGTGGTGCCGACCGACGCCGAATTTGCCGGGTCCTGGCGCGATGCGGCCTCCGAGGCGCTCAATGCGTTCGGCGACCCGCGCTTATTCCTTGAGAAATATTTGATCGGGCCGCGCCACATCGAGGTCCAGATTTTCGCGGATGCCCACGGGCGCGTGGTGTCGCTGGGTGAGCGCGAGTGTTCCATCCAGCGGCGTCATCAGAAAGTAGTTGAAGAAGCGCCTTCGCCGGTAGTGACGCCGGAATTGCGCAAGAAAATGGGAGACGCGGCGGTGCGGCTGGCGCGCGCGGGCGGCTATACCAACGCCGGCACGGTGGAATTCCTGGTGGACGGCGACCTGAATTTCTACTTTCTCGAAGTGAATACGCGTTTGCAAGTCGAGCATCCGGTCACGGAGCAAGTCACGGGCCTGGACCTGGTGAAGCTGCAGATTGCCATTGCCGCAGGCCACCGTTTGCCTTTTGCGTGGGAGGCGATTACGCCGCGAGGCAACGCCATGGAAGTTCGCTTGTATGCGGAAGATCCCGACAACAACTTTTTCCCCTCTCCGGGGAAGATATTGTCGCGCCATGCGCCGACAGGCCCGGGGATTCGCTTGGATGAGGGCGTGTATGAAGGCTATACCGTGCCGCTGGAATACGATCCCCTGTTGAGCAAACTGATCGCCTGGGGCAACAGCCGGGAAGAAACCATTGCGCGGCTGCGGCGCGCGCTGGACGAGTACACCATCACGGGCATCCGCACGAACGTCAGCCTGTTCCGGCGGATCCTAACCGAGCCGGAGTTTCTGCGCGGCGAATTTCACACGAAATGGCTGGATGAATTGCTCGCGCGGCCCAGCCCGCCGGCAACGCCTCCCCGCCCGGGAACCGAGGAAGCTTCGGTGATCGCGGCAGCGCTATGGCACACCGCCAGGGCGGACAGCGCCGCGAACGCCGCCCAGACTATCTCCGCCGAACCTTCACGCTGGAAATCGGAAGGGCGCCGCCGGCAATTGGACCGCACGCCATGAAACTGGAAGTCCATCTCGAGGGTGTATCGGGATCGCAGACGCGCGTGGTGGAGTTGCAGCGCGAGGGCGAACGTTTCCAGATCGCCCTCGACGGCCAGCCCGTGAACGCCGATGCCATCGAAATCGCTCCCAACACGATTTCCGTGATTCTGGATGGGCAGTCCTTCGTCATCCACGCGACGCCTTCGCGGGATGGCAAACTCAAATTGCAGTGCGGCCCGCACGAGTTCTCCGCGGAGATCGTTGACCCGCGCGTCTGGAGAGGGCGAAAGCAAGGAGCGTTGGAAGCCGAGGGGCGGCAGCAGATCAGCGCGCCCATGCCCGGAAAAGTGATCCGGCTGCTGCTGGCGGCGGGGGACAGCGTGGAAGCCGGGCAGGGACTGATCGTTGTCGAAGCGATGAAGATGCAGAACGAGATCAAGTCGCCGAAGAATGGGAAAGTGGAACGCCTGCTGGTGAAAGAAGGGCAGAACGTGAATGCAGGCGATGTTCTCGCGTGGGTCGAGTGATTGAGTCCATTCGAAGGATGCGGAAGGTCAGGTATTCCTTCTTCCCGATTTAATACCTGCCTTTGTGCAGGTGGAATTTAGTGTTTTATTTCGCGGGGGTGGCGGGAGCCGCGGGAGCGGGAGCCGTGGATTTCGCGGCGTCGGGCAGCTTGCCGGCGGCTTCGACGACTTGCTGGGCGAGGAAGTTCGTGACATGGGCCTGGTCACGGCCCACGGCGAGATAAGCAGAGCGCAGCAATTGCTCTTTGCGATTGCGCAGGGTGTCGCGGATCGTCTGCTGAACTTGCGGATCATTGACGCCGCGCAGCCCCGCGGCTTCGCGTGCGACGAGTTTCAGGATGCGGGTGCTGTCCTTTAGGACGATCGGCTGGCTGACCTGCCCGGGTTTCAACGCGAGCACGGTCCTTTTCAACGTGGGGTCCGACTGATTCAGGGCTGATTCCGGAATGTAGCCCAGGTCACCGCCGTTTGCCGCGGTGTTCATATCCTCGGAATAATCCATGGCCAGTTGGGCAAAGTCCGCGCCGCTATCCAGCTTGTCCATCAGCATTTTGGCCTTGCGTTGCGCTTCCGCCTCGGTGGTGGCGTCGTCGTTCTTGCGGTTGCGGATCTGCGCATCCTTGTGGGGCGTGATGACAATTTGCGAAATGCGGTACTGGGGTTCGGCAACGTTGAACTGGTTGCGGTTGGCGTTGTAGAAATCCAGAACGTCCTGATCGGTGATGGTGACCTTGGCGGCCACTTCACGGTTCAGCAGCTTCTGGATGGATAGCTGGCGGCGGAGGTCGCGCTTCAAGTCGTCCACGCCCATGCCGCGCTGTTTCAGTTGCCGCTGAAACTCTTCTTCGGTAAAGGGGCTCTTCAGCTCGGTGAACTTGTCCTCGACTTCGCCGTCACTCGCTTCGAGATTCAGTTTCTTGGCGCCCTCCAGGAGAATTTCGTTGTTGATGAGTTGTTCGAGGACGTTCAGCTTCAACGAGAGCGCTTCTTCCTGCGAAGGTTCCTGGGCTTCCGGATTGATTTGGGAGCGGTAGTATTTCTCGACCTCATCGCGCTTGATCTCGGTGCCATTCACGACCGCCCAGACGTCCGCAGCATGGTGTTCCGGGGCGTGGCAACCGGCGAGGACACCAAGAAACATGCCCGCCAGAGGCAATAACGCACCCGCGTGGCGGAGTCCACGGTTTGTTCGCTCGCTGATTGGGTAAGTCGGAGGAAAGCTCAAGGTATTCGCTCAGGCTGCCTTTTTCACACGGCCCAATCGGATGCAGCCGGTGCACACACGCACCTGCTTGCGCACTCCGTCCACCACCGCGCGTACCCGCTTCAAGTTCGGGTTCCAGCGGCGGCGCCGTGTGTTATTGGCGTGGCTAACCACGTTTCCAAAGTGCGGCGCCTTGCCGCAGATTGCACACTTCAATGCCATGACTTCACACTTCCTGCTCTTCAAAGGGTAGAAAACACAACGGTTAATGATAGCAGATAAGCCGAGAAACACAAAACAGCAGTTCGGCGTTCCTGGCGTGAACTATCAGGAAGAGCAGCAATCCTTAGCACCGGGCATCAGGTCGTGAATTTCGCCGAATTTGAAGGGTTGGAAACGTTTTGAACGGGTGTTTCGAGGCCTCTACCCGGGCCCTTTGCTATACTGTAACGGTCCCAACAGGATACGCTACGCCGTGAATTCGCTCCGCATCTCCATCGTTCAATATCTGAATACCGCCCCGCTCGTCCGAGGCTTCACGCACGGAGCTTTACGGGAGAAATACCAGCTTTCGTTCACCGTTCCCTCGCAATGTGCTGATGCTCTCCGGAGGAACGCGGCGGACATCGCCATCATCCCGGCGATCGAGTACCCGCGCATCGAGAACCTGGTCGTTCTTCCGGGATTGTCGATCGCTTCAAAGCGCGCGGTTCGCAGCCTGCTGCTGGTTTCCACGAAACCGGTGCGGGAAGTCAGCCGCATCGCGCTGGACCGCAGTTCCCGGAGCACGCAGGCCCTGGTGCGCATCCTCTGCCGGAAATGGTGGGGTATCGCGCCTGAATTGATTGAAGCGGAACCCGATCCGCCGGCCATGCTGCGGAAATCCGATGCCGCGCTCTTGATCGGCGACCCTGCGCTGCGCTTGGCGCTCAACGTCGAACGCCACGCGGAACGCGATCGCGGTGGCGTGCAGCAATGTTCCGGGGAATCCGTTGGCTTTTCAGGAATCGCCACGCTGTATTTGTACGACATGGTCGAGGAATGGCGCGCCCTCACCGGGCTGCCGGCGGTCCTGGCAGTCTGGGCGGCGCGGCCGGAGGTGGCCACGCCGGAGGTGGTCCGCGACTTTCAGGAGTCGCTGGCGCAGGGATTGCTTCAGCTCGATGCGATCAGCGCCGAAGCATCGCAAGAGATGGGGCTGCCCGCGGCGGAGTTGCGGCGTTACCTAATGGAGAATATCGACTACGGGCTGGATGACGAAAACCTGCAGGGACTGCGCCTCTTTTTCAATCTCGCGGCGGAGCTCGGATTGATTCCTGGCGCGCCGGAGATCGTGATGGCCCGGGCTGCCAAAGCCCCGGATCGCGACTCGGAACTTGCGGGCGAGCGGCGCCGTTGATCCTGGCACAGGGGGAACTCCGACGTGGCAATCGGCAAACAGGAAGCGCTGGAACTGCTGCAGTCCGATGACCTGGTGGGCATCGGCATGGCTGCGCATCAATTGCGCCTGAAGAAGAACGACCCGCGCGTGGCCACTTACCAGATCGATCGCAACATCAATTACACGAATTTCTGCACGGAATACTGCTCTTTTTGCGCGTTCTATCGCCCCCTCGGCGCCAAGGACGGCTATATTCTTTCGTTTGAAAGCATCTACCAGAAAATCGAGGAGATGCTCGAGCTTGGCGGCACTGGGATCCTTTTGCAGGGCGGGCTGCACCCAGACCTGCAAATCGGCTACTACGAGAATCTGCTGCGCTCGTTGAAGTCGCGCTACCCGCAAGTTCATCTGCATTGCTTCTCCGCGCCGGAGATACTGTGCATCGCGGAAGTCAGCGAACTCAGCTTGCGCGACACCATCCAGCGGCTGAAGGATGCCGGCTTGGATTCCATCCCTGGCGGCGGCGCGGAAATTCTGGATGACGAAATTCGCGGCAAGATCGCGCGTTTGAAGTGCACAAGTGACGAATGGGAGCAGGTGCACCGCATCGCCCACTCGCTGGGACTGCGCACCACGGCCACTATGATGTTTGGCTGCGGCGAGGAACTCCGCCATCGCGTCAATCATCTTGACCGCATTCGCCGCATCCAGGAAGACACCGGCGGCTTCACGGCATTCATTCCGTGGATTTTCGCGGCGGAGAACACGGCGCTGGGCAAAAAGGTGCAGGAAACCACGGCGGTGGATTATTTGAAGACGCTGGCGGTGAGCCGGCTGTATCTCGACGATGTGGAGCACATCCAATCAAGCTGGCTGACGCCGGGAATCAAGGTCTGCCAGATTGGCTTGCAGTTCGGGGCCGACGACGTGGGCAGCATTCTGATTGAGGAAAATGTGGTCTTTGCGGCGGGCGTGAAGCGCCGCACCAATGAGGTCGAATTGCAGCGCATCATCACGGATGCCGGTTTTATTCCCGCCCAGCGCGACACGCTTTATCGAACTCGCACGCTGAAGCCCCTGCCCGAACTTCAAGCCACCGCAGGAATTACTTGGTAGTGGGCTGGTTTTCGATTACCACATTAGTTAAAAGCTACCTGCTCAGTAGCAGAGAGTATGGGACGCAGGAGGTAGGATAGTTTATTTGTTTATATTGTTTCGGTCTTATCAGTAAGATTGGAGCATTCAAGAACAACACGGGAGGGACCCTCTGATGAGAGGTAAGCGTTTATTCTGTGCGGTCGGCCTTCTCGGGCTGATCAGCTGTCACGCTGCGCGGCCTCAGACTAACCCCAAGCTGGCACTCGACACTACAAAGCCCTTCGTCTACATCGAATTTGACCATACAGGTCCCCGTGAGCCCCTAAGGCCCGATGAACTTGCCCGAGGACTGTGGCTTCGTCTCGTCAACAACTCTATCCTTCCAATCATCGTGCGGGCCCATAGTTCCATCACTGATCCCGATATGACCATCCTGGAGGATGTGATTACCCCTCAAATGCGCACGATCCCGAAATCGGGGTTGCCTGACTATGGACCCATGCCTAGGGGCTATGCGACCGGATCCGACGTGACCAGCCTCCTGACAGTCAATCCTGGCAAGGAAGTCCTTTTTAGTGTTCCTGTGAATCATGTGGGGCCTGGGTGGTTTCTTCAGGTGCCCTTTCAATTCGACCTGCCGCCTGCAAAAGGCGGCGCTGCCCAGCCAGTCTGCTACGCAGCTTTCACGTGGGACGATATCCCGGAAAAATCGCGCGAGCCGGGAAGCCGGAGGATTAACCCCTGAGCTCGCCGTTAACGGCGAGTGGCCCACAGAATAGCTATCATCACTCGGCCTGGCTTATGCGGGGTGGACGATAACTCGCGCAATCTGAAACCGATGATCCAATACAAAAATCGCTTAGCGGTTGGACCGCCTGGATTCAGTCAACCCCTAAGAGCGCCACCGGCCTACTTCCGCAGGCGCAGCATGATTTCCACGTGGGCGCCATCGGGCAGGTCCAGCGACTCTTGTGGCTGCAGCACGCCGTCCTTGTAGCGGGCGAAGCAACGAATCGTGGCGGGCTTGGGCGGCGGCTTCTCAGCGGTGTTCATCGCTCCGCCGGCGGGTTTCGACGATTCATCAAGCGCCTGATTTACCAAGGCGTCGGCCTCGCGATTTTGTTCGCGGTAAACGTGATCAATGCGGAAGGATTCCAGGCCTTGCGCCATCTTCCTGGCGCGTTCAAACAGAGGCCGCAGGTCGCCGCTCTTCACTTTGTATTGCCCGCGCATCTGCTTCACCAGGAGTTCGGAATCACTTGCGATGCGGAGGGCGCGAATCCCGTGCGCTTGCGCGTAGTCCAGTGCCGCAATCAAACCGTAATATTCCGCGACATTGTTGGTGTTCTGGCCAATGTACTTCTTCAAGCGCGCCACGACTTCGCCCTTCGCGTCCCGCACAACAACGCCATAGGCCGCCGGGCCGGGATTTCCCCGGGAGCCGCCGTCAATGTTCGCTTGATAGGCAACCGTGGGTTTGCGCTCCGGCTCATGATGGCCGAACAAGCCGGCGCCTTTTGGGAGTGCGGGACGTTTGCTCATTCGGAGTGAGTCGTTTCGTCGGCGGGCGCGGCAGCCGCATCCGCAGCTGGGGCTGCATGGGGGATAGGTTCCAGCGTGTAGAGAACGCAGCCACAGGTTTCGCAGCGGAAAACTTCTTCGTTGGTCTCCGTGCGGAGAACCTGAACGACGTGCGGCAACACGCGCATACCGCAGCCGCGGCACTGGTCGTCACGGACCTCCGCCATCACCGCACCTGGGTGTTTGCGAGAGATCCGAGTATACAGATCCAACAAGTCTTCCGGCACTTTTGCGGCGAGTTGCGCGCGCTCCGCGGTGGCCGTTTCCAGCTTCTTTTTCTTTTCGTTGTATTGCAATTCGATTTGCTTTTTCTCTGCCCCAACGGCGCTTTCCGCTTCCTTCAAATCGGCTTCCGCATGTTTCACCCGGTGCTCGACGTCCTCGGTAGCCATCATCTGTTCCAGCACCAGGTCTTCCAATTTTGCCGCCTCGCGCTCCGCATTGGCGATTTCTTGCTGCAGGGCCTTATACGCTTCGTTCGTTTTTACGGAACTGCTCTGGCCGCGATATTTCTTCGCGCGCTCTTTCCACTGCTCTACATCCAGCTCAAGTTTCTTTCGCTGTGTCTGGGCGTGCGTGTGAGCTTCCTTGGCCGCGGCTACGGCAGACTTCGCACCATGCAGCTTGGCATCCGCTTCGCGAAAACGCTTGGGAAGGCTGTCAAATTCCGCACGAAGCGCAGCGATCTGCTGATCAAGCTGCTGGAGGTCCACAAGGTGAGGGATTGCGGGATGCATGCCGAGTGATTCTAACACACGGACAAGCCGCTCCCTTCCAACGCTTTGGCGGCGGAAGCGGGTGTGCTCGTCATGGATCAGAAAGAGGATGTCCTGAAGCCGGCGGGAATCCTTCTGGTATGAGAAAAAAGCGCGGCTTGCCAATCGGGTGAAGGGTGACGGAAACCTCGCCGCGCGGAAGGTTTCCGGGCAGAATCTTCAGGAGGCTTTCAGGTCGCGGCGAATCATCGCCGCATCCAGGAAGTACCCGATTCCGACGGCCAAGGGCAGGATGCCGAAAGCCGCCGCAGCCAGAGTCTCCGGCTCGCCCACAACACGGGCAATCACCGCAAACATGGTCATGAATCCTAGGCCGCCGGTAACCAGCAAAATCCCGGCACGACGCGACTTGGCATACTGGGAAAGTTCCGGCTCCATGGGAATCGCCGCGCCACGAGCCAGCGCCGCCAAGCGCTCTTCGGTGCGCAGCTTACGGACCCGGTAAAACGCATAGATTACTGCCAGGGGAATACCGCAGGTCATAACTACTGCTACGAGGCCAATCAGACCGCCATCCATAGTGCACTCCTTCTCGCAACCGCCTTAGCTCTCCGCGTGCTGCGCTTTCACCTGAAGTTACGCACGCGCAGGCGGAATTGTTCCCGCGAAAAAGGACAGGATTGGGAGGATGAAACCCGAGCTTACTGAATTTCCCGGATTTCCATCGTGGAGTCGATGGCCAGGGTAGGGTAACGGATCGAGACGCCGGCGGGAGGGGGAGCCGCGTGCCGCGCGACAACACGGAAATCCGACCCGGAACACTCGACTTCATAGGTATAGCCGTCGCGCTCGCGCCGGGCCATGTTCATCGTTCCCGTGGTAGCCATTTCGTCCAGCGAAGCACACCGGCTGTTCAGGGCGATGTTTCCGCGCTCTGCCTGCGCGATGGACAACAGATCGCTGCGCACACCCGTCAGGCTGATGGCCTGGGTGGGTGCGGTGCCCGCATCGCTGCTAGGCATTTGCTTCAAATAAAGATAGTAGATGCCTATGGCCAAGGCAGCAGTTACAAGGAGTCCAGCGAGGGCTTTCATGCCTCTATTGTTTCTCCGCGGTCCGCGCGGTTCAAGCATTTCCCTGTCCCCGCGTGCAATTGGTAACACCCCTGGGAGATTTCGGCAGGGCCATTCCCACCGTGTGCTACGCTGAAATTGACGCCGCCCCTCTCCCGGTGAACCCTCCCCCTTGGACTAAACTATGTCTGTTCTTGCCCAGTCAGCCGAACTTCATTCCATCGAGAAGTTGCGCGAGCAAGAGCTCGAGGAAGCGCGCGCCATCCAGAGCGTCATGCTGCCTGGGCAGCCTCTACGAACCGATTGCGTGACGATTTCCCACGAGTTCCAGCCTGCAGCGGAGGTAGGCGGCGATTTCCTGGACTACTTCCTCCTCCCCGACGGCATGATCGGCTTGTACCTTGGTGACGTATCCGGGAAAGGCCTTCCAGCGGCCCTCTATGCCGCGCTGGCGGTTGGGACGCTGCGCGGCGTGCATAAGACCGGGCAGCCCCCCGCCCGGGTCCTCTCCGTCCTGAACGAGAGGCTGCTCCTTCGGGGAATCCCGGGACGTCACAGTGCGATTCAGTACGCCATTATTGACTCGTTCCGCGCGCAGATGCGCATCGTGAGCGCCGGCATGCCCGGCCCACTGCTCATCCGGGGTGAAGAATGCCGCGTCCTGCAGCTTGCGGGGATCCCACCAGGCTTCTTCAGCGGGGTAATTTACGACGAGTTCACGCTGGACCTCGAGCCGGGCGATTCCCTATTGTTTTGCACCGATGGACTGACCGATGCGAGGAATGTCCAGGGGCAGGAGTTTGAGCTGGAGGGGCTCCAGGAAGTCTGCCGCAGACATGTGGGCGAAGCCCCGATTGAATTGCTGAACCACGTCTTCTCGGCGATCCAGGAATTCTCCAAGCACTGCCGCCAGTGGGACGATATGACCGCTGCGGTGCTCCATTACGCTCCCGCCCCGGCAGGCGAAGGCACGCACCCCATTGCTCAATGAGCAAGCGCGTCACTCTTTTCATTTGACCCTTAGAGGCTTCTCCGGTAATAACGTGTGATAACTTTCGCTCGACCTTGAGGAGTCCTTAGATGAAAACAAAATCCCCGTTCCTCATGGCCTTGGTTTGCCTGATGTCGTACGCAATTGCCATCCCTGGTGATGTTTGGGCAACTCCGGCGCCCGCCGACCAGCGGGCCGGTGAAATTTCCCGGGTGATCCTGGCGGTAAGCATTGCTCGTGGTTCCAAATCCATCACCGCGTCGGCCAAAACCGTCGTGGATTGGCAGGATGTGGTCAATACGCAGGCCAATGCGCGCGCCAGGGTCGCTCTCGATGGAGGCTCGGTGCTGAATGTGGGCTCGGATTCCTCGGTCCACATCGTCCAGAACGATGCGGGGGCGCAGCAAACCGACCTGGAATTGAGTTTTGGGAAGATGCGCTCGCAGGCGCAGAAGATTTCCCAGCCGAACGGCAAGTTTGAAGTGCATACGGCCGCGGGCGTGGCCGGCGTGGTGGGCACCGATTTTTACGCGGCCTACGAAAACAACGTGATGACGGTGATCGTTTTTGACGGTTTTGTGCGGGTTTGCAATCTGGCGGGCGTGTGCGTGGTCGTCAAGGCCGGGCAGACGACCACCGTGCGCAATGGCGATTCGTCGGGGCCTGCAGTCCCGGCGCAGGCATTACTCGGCGCGCTCACCGATGCCGTCAACAGCACGAATCTGGGCGATGGCCCCGGCGTGGAGCCGATTCACCACATCGGAAGGGGGACAGCCATAGCCATCGGGATTCTCGCGCTGGTCCCGATCATCGTGATTCCCGTGGTGGCAACTCACGGCTCGAGTGCTGCCCCCGCAACCACCTGCAATCCAAATGTTAAGGCATGCCCATAATGCAGATTTCCTGATCGGAAGGCCGCCCGGCGAGTTGTGTTGCGCAAGGCGGCCTTTTTTTTCTTAGTCCTTCTGGACAAGAAGTGATGACCCGGCCGCTTCTTCCCCCAGCCGGCGGCAGCCTAGTTTCCAGTTGGTTCGCAATCCCTCGCCAGCAGAATCCTCGCTCTTGCTCAGCTCCGCGACCACCCAAACAGTGTGAGCGTAAGAAACAAGATGAGCGCACCGAGGCTTACGAGGGCGAGGGTTTTCCCCTTGCCAAGAAGGGAGTCGCGGGTCTCGGCCTTGACACAAAGAACCACTGCCACCATGAGCACGCCGCCCCAGGAGATGGCGCACGGCAAGCCGGGGTACTGCGAGAGCGTGGCGAGAGTCTTGTCCGATGGCTGATTGGCGGGGATCCACCAGGGAAGGATCGGCGCAAAACCTGCCGCAAGCACAAACGCGAGAATCTTGCGGCTGACCCACCCCTTAATCTTGGTTACGGGTTTTGCCCTGCGAATCTTGCGCCAGACAAAGAATTCCCAAAGCAGCAGCGCGACGGCCAGTGGCATCCATCCGTACAGCGAGCTTTCCCGGTCCGCCCACAGCCAGCCGCGAAAAAAAAGAACCGACGGGTGCATGGCGGACAATTTAGGCAGCAGAAACATGCCGGCAACCGAATTGCCGATCGTTGCCAGGAAGAGCACGGCCAGGCTGAACAGTTGAATCCACTCGTGCAACGGCGCCCGGCCACAGCGAGTGCATACTGGGCGCTCGGGGAAAATCCTTAATCCGCAATGCTCGCAATACACGGCGACCTCGCTTCGTTCCCCAGTGACGACACCCCGCAAGCCTACAAAGCCTATTCCAAAGCAACCGCGCAGCCTACTGGTCCGAAGTGCAGGACATTGCAAACGAGAGGTCAATGAACAATGGGAGGGGTACGTTTCTCGAATGGATGGAACACTTTGCTACGGTTCAAGGCGTCGTCTATTATCAAAAGCCGGACATCCACATGCACTTTCTCTGGCCAGGAGAAGAAAACCTCATGTCTTCCAAGCACTTCCGTGCCGCCACTCTTTTTCTCACGTCCCTGGTTGTGCTGTTCTTCGCAGCCTATTCTGCGATGGCTCAAACGCAACGGCCTCCGCTCACCGTGGAATGGATCTTTGGCAAAGAAGGCTCCAGTGTGGCGGAAGTCCCAGAGTTCAAGTGGCTGGCCGACAATTCCGCCATTTTTTACGACAGCCGCCAACCCGAAGCGCAGCGCACCTTTGAGCGGCTCGATCCCATCACTCACGCACGTCACCCGGCTCTCGACATGTCCAAGGCGGTCGCTTCCCTCACGTCCCTGGATCCTTCCTCGGAAATCAAGCAAGCGCTTCCGTGGCCGGACTCGTTTGACGTCAATGGCCGGCAGGCCCTGTACATCCTGCATGGCGACATTTTTCTTCTTGATCTCTCCGCCTCATCCTTCACGCGCGTCACCAATACGCCCGCGGAGGAAAAAGACGCGCAATTCTCTCCTGACGGACGCCTCCTTTCCTTCGTGCGTTCCAATGACCTGTATGTCTACGACATCGCCGCGAAAAAGGAGACGCGTCTCACCTCCGACGGCTCGGACATGCTGCTGAATGGCACTCTTACCTGGGTCTACTGGGAAGAAATTTTCGGCCGCCGCGATATCGGCTACTGGTGGTTGCCCGACTCCCGTTCCATCGCATTTCTTCAGACGGACGAAAGCGAAGTTGCCGATAGTACCTTTGTGGATTTTCAGCCCGTCGACGAACACATCATTCATCAGCGTTATCCGAAGTCCGGCGAAAAAAATCCTCGTGTCCGCGTCGGCGTTACCGAAGTCTCCAATCCGCAGACGCGCTGGATTAATCTCGGCGCGGAACCCTTCGAGTGGATTTTGCGAGTAGAGTGGCTGCCGGACTCCGAACGGCTCAGCATTCAAACGATGCCCCGCTCGCAGAAGGAGAATCGCCTCGACTTCATCAACGTCAAGACCGGCGAACGCAAACGCATCCTCACGGAAACCGATCCCGCCTGGGTCAACGTTACCGACGACCTCTACTTCCTTCCTGGCGGCCGCTACTTCCTATGGGCTTCCGAGCGCGACGGCTTCATGCATCTCTACCGCTTCACCATGGATGGTACCCTCGTCAATCGAGTCACCAGCGGCGACTGGGCCATGGCCTCCTCGGGTGACGTTTACTGGGTCCGCCAGGCGGTTGCCGGCATTGATGCCGAAAATAATTGGGTCTACTTTACCGCGCTCAAGGATTCTTCCATCGAACGCAACCTCTACCGCGTAAAAAGCGACGGCTCCGGCCTCACGCGTCTTTCTGCCGGGTCCGGCGCCCACGCCATTTCGATGTCCTCCAACGCGAAATTCTATTTCGACAGTTTCTCCAACAACCGCACGTTGCCTTCTTTGCAGCTTCATTCCGCTGATGGCAAGCTCTTGCAAACTCTCGCGGCGCCCCGCCCGGAGCTGCTTCCCGAAGGAATCCAGTATTCAGAATTCCTCACCGTTCCCGCCGCGGACGGTTTTCCCATGCCCACGGAAATCTGGAAGCCAAAGAATTTTGACCCTGCCCGCAAGTACCCCGTGATCCTGTATGTGTACGGCGGCCCTTCGGCTCCCGATGTCGTGAACGAATGGAGCGCGGAGACGGGCCTCTACAACCAGCTTCTTCTCCAGGATGGTTTTGTCGTTATCTATATCGACAATCGCGCCGCCACCGGCATCAGCAAGAAACTCGAAAGCACCATCGCTGCCAACCCCGCCGCCTCGGAGACCGACGACCTTCTCGCCGGGGTTCGTTGGTTCAAATCTCAGCCTTGGGTGGATGCTTCACGTTTAGGTGTTTGGGGCTGGAGCGGGGGCGGCACCATGACCCTCAATCTCATGACGCGCTCCAAGGAATTCAAGGCGGGCATCTCTGTCGCGCCGGTGACCGATTGGCACTACTACGATTCCAAATGGGCGGAATCCCTCATGGGCCTTCCTTCCCAGAATGCCGAGGCGTATGACCGCACGTCGCTGGTCAAGCATGCCGGGGATCTCTCCGGCCACCTGATGGTCGCGTTCGGCACCTACGACGACAACGTACATCCGCAGAATGAGCAGGCCTTCCTTAATGAGCTCATCGCGAAAGATATTCTCTATGAAGTGATGATCTATCCCATGCGCAAACACGGCATCTCCGATGCGCCCGCCACCATCCACCTCTTCCGCACCATGCGCGAGTTCTGGCGCAGGAATCTCTAGCGCGTGGCAATATGCCACGGCTCTCTTTTCTGTTTGTTAATCGCAAATTGAGGAATTTCCGGGTTTCGGTGAAGGAACCGGGTACTTCTCGACAGCGCGCCCTACTGTAATTGCCAAAATGAATGCACATTGAAATAGCCGATGAGCGCGCGAACGGCGCGTCAAAATGTAATACGATACGGACATGAAAGAAACATGGCGATGGTTCGGCCCTCAAGACTTGATTTCGCTCGATCAAATCAAGCAAGCGGGCGCGACGGGCATCGTTTCCGCCCTGCATCACATCTATCGCGGCGAGGCTTGGCCTCTTGACGAAGTCCTCAAGCGCAAAGCGGAAATCGAGTCCGCGGGCCTCGTCTGGTCGGTTGTCGAAAGCATCCCGGTTCACAATTCCATCAAGCTGCGCTCCGGGCCGTATCGCCAGTACATCGCTGCCTGGAAGGATTCTCTCGCCGCCATCGCCAAGGCAGGCGTGCCGGTCGTTTGCTATAACTTCATGCCGCTCGTCGACTGGACCCGGACCAACTTGAACTGGCGCCTGCCCAGCACGGGCTACGCGCTGCGCTTTGATGCCGTGGATTTCGCGGCGTACGACCTGTTCCTCCTCGGGCGCGTGGGTGCCGAACTCGATTACACGCCCGAGCGTGTCGCGGCCGCCCGTGTTCGCTTCGACTCGATGTCTAAGGCGCAGCAAGACGAACTCGAACGCACCATCATTGCGGGACTCCCCGGCGCAGAATCGTCGTACAACCGGCGGTTATTTCGCGAATCGCGCGTCGAGTGGGAAGGAGCCACGCCCGGCGATCTCCGTTCCGCCCTCGTCGCCTTTCTGCAAGAAGTCGTGCCCGTGGCGGAAGAGCTCGGCCTGCGGCTCGCGATTCACCCGGACGACCCGCCGTGGCCGCTCTTCGGCTTGCCTCGCGTCGTCTCGACCGCCGGCGATGCTCGATCAATCCTCGCAGGCGTTGACAGTCCCGCTAACGGCCTTACTTTTTGCGTGGGCTCTTATGGTGCCCGCGCGGACAATGATCTGCTTGCGATGATCGGCGAATTCGCTCCGCGCATTCATTTCGCGCATCTTCGTCAGGTCGTTCGCGAAGCGGATGGCTCATTTCATGAAGCCGAGCATCTTCGCGGCAGTTCGGATATCGTAGGCGCGATCCGCGCATTGCTTGCTGAGGAAGCGCGCCGGCGGCGCGCCAAGCGAGGGGATCACGAAATTCCCATGCGGCCCGATCATGGACACCTGCTCGCCGGCGACATCAACAAGAAGACCAACCCCGGCTACTCCTATGTCGGCCGCTTGAAGGGGCTCGCCGAATTGCGTGGCGTGGTGGAAGGCTTGAAGTACACTACCCCGGAATTTGCCGACTGAGCGTTCGCGCGTGTCTCTTGCCATTCAAATGCCGCATAAATCCGGGGAAACTGGCCGTTTCCATATTGCAACGGTAGGAGTAGACTCCTCACGGCTTTTCGCTGCCTGCCCGAGGTTAGTGGTGGGAATGGAATTCTTTCGCAGCCGGTTGAAATCGCATCCAAAAGAATTGCAGAGAGTATTCACCCATGAAGGAATTCGAACATAAGGTTGCCATCGTGACCGGCACCACTGGGATTGGGCGGGCCATCGCGATGAGGCTTGCATCGGGCGGCGCGAGCGTCATGGCCTGCGGCATAGACGCAATCTCAAATCGCGAACTCCAACAGGAATCCGCTGGGAAGGGCTATGCGCTTCGCGTGGAGCAGTGCGACGTTAGCCTGCCAGAGGAGGTGCAAGCAGTCGTCGGCAAGGCCGTTGCACAATTTGGCGGGCTCGATTTCCTCGCCAATTCCGCGGCCATTCATCCATTCGGGAATTCCGTGGAAACGGAGCCGGAAACGTGGAACCGTTGCATGGCCGTGAATCTTGGCGGCGTGTATCTCCTTTCCCACTTCGGCATACCGGAAATGATAAAACGCGGCGGCGGCTCGATCGTGATTGTCGCGTCCGTGCAAGGGCACGCTTGCCAGCACGGGGTCGCGGCCTACGCCGCTTCCAAGGGCGGTCTTCTTAGCCTGACGCGCTCTCTCGCCCTGGACCACGCGGCGGATCGCATTCGCGTCAATTCCATCAGCCCGGGATCCATTCGCACTCCCATGCTCGAACGCGCGGCCGCTCATTTTTCGCCGGACCTGCCTGTCGATGAGGTTGTCGAGAGGTTCGGGGCGGCACATCCGCTCGGTCGCGTCGGCACCGTCGAGGAAGTTGCCGAACTGGCGGCGTTTCTCTTGTCCGATCGATCCGCATTCTGCACGGGCGGAGACTATCTGGTCGACGGCGGATTGCTCGCAGGGATCGGAGTGCAATGATCGGGGATCCGGTTTGTGTCGCGCCCACGGGCGACGTCTGCGGCGAAGGCGCCGTTTGGCACGCCGCGCACCATGCCGTCTATTGGACCGACATCAATCGCTTCCTGATTCATCGCCTGAATCTGGCGGATTCCTCGGTCCGTACCTGGTTGTTCGATGAACCGGTCACCTCTCTCGCGTTGACCGATCGCGAGGATGTGCTGGTTGTCGTGCTGGGCTCGCGCGTGATTCTCTGGGAGCCAGCCACGGATGCGCGCCACGATCCCCTTTTCCTGCTTGACGGATGGCCGGCGGTCCGCTTGAACGACGCGCGGTGCGATCCGCGCGGATCGCTGTGGATCGGGTCGATGCGCAACAACGTGAATGCGGATGGTTCTTCGGGCGAAGCCGGGGGGCAAGACGGCATCCTCATTCGTCTTGATCCGGATGCCCGGGTGACTACCTGGCGAGCAGGAGTTGGGATCGCCAACACGCTTGCGTGGAGTCCCGATTGCCGCCGCTTTTTTTTCGGAGACACGCTCGCCAACGTGATCTGGGTTTATGACTACGACGCTTCGACGGGCGCGATCTCGAATGAACGGCCTTTTCTTCAAGGTTTCACGCGCGGATTTCCCGATGGCTCGACGGTGGATTCGGAAGGCTGCCTTTGGAACTGCCGGTTCTACGGGAACTGCATCGTGCGAGTTGCGCCGGACGGGCAAGTTGACCGGGTGATCGAAATGCCTGTGAAAAATATTACGGCCTGCACATTTGGCGGCGCCGATCTCACGACCCTCTTTGTCACCACCGCCTCCGCCGAAACTCCACGCGGAGATCGCTTGGCCGGAAGCCTTTTCTCAATTCAAACCGAAGTACGGGGCCAGCCCGAAAATCGCTTCCGCTTTTACGGCCAGGCGAAGTAAGAACTTTGCGCCGCAGTGTGGAAACCGAAGAAGTACTGGAACGGCAGATGTCCGGCAACGCGACACACGATTTGGCCGCTGGTTTGGAGACCCCGAGTGTTGCGGATAAAAACTGTTTGACGGCCTTGCAAACGAGCGAAATCGATGTACTATGGTGCCCGTTTTTACGACCGGGGAGGAGCTTCTGGCCCGAGTGGCACTCCTCTACCAAAGGGTCGGATCGCATCGCGTGGGAGGGGCACCATGCCTTCACTAGCAAAGTGGGTTTGCCTGACTGTTTTCGCGCTCGTGGTTTGTGGCGCGCTAACCGCGGCACAGACAAGTTCGCCTCTGGAGGCCCGGCGCAAGTCCTTGAACGATCTCCTTGCGGAGCAATGGGAATACCATCTCCGTACCAATCCCTTGTTTGCCTCTATCCTCGGCGATAAGCGCTGGAACGACCAGGTGGATGATTTCTCGCAAGAGGCCATCGACAAGGACCTGCAGGAAACACAGAAGTTCTTGGCGCGCTTTGAAGCCATTGACACCACCGGCTTCCCCGAGCAGGAAGCCCTAAACAAGCGCCTGATGGTTCACGATCTGCGGATGCAATTGGATGAGGCGCGTTTCAAGGATTGGGAAATGCCGGTGACCCAACAATATGGTGTGCATCTCGAAATGCCCCAACTGGTGTTGGTCCTTTCCTTCCAGAATGTCAAGGATTACGAGGACTACATCTCGCGCCTCAAGAAAATACCCCTGTTGTTCGACCAGACCATCGTGCAGATGCAAAAGGGAGTTTCCGACAAATTGATGCCTCCCCGTTTTCTCCTGGACAAAATCGCTGATCAGGCTAACGGCATTGCCGCCCAGGCCCCCAGCGATTCGCCCTTCGCGCAACCCTTCAAGAATTTCCCCAAATCCATTTTAGATGCGGACCAAACTCGCCTCCGCGAGCAGGGAATAACCGCCATCCGCGAAGCCGTCCTACCCGCCTATGCGCGTTTCGCCAGATTTGTCCGCGAGGACTATGCCCCGCACGGTCGAACCGAAGTCGGCGCCTGGTCGCTGCCCAACGGTGACAACTTCTACGCCTTCCTCGTAAAGCAAACCACCACCACGGACCTCACGCCCGCGCAGATCCACGAGCTTGGTCTCGCCCAGGTGAAGGAAATTGAAGGGCGCATGAAGGAAGTTGCCGCGCAGCTAGGCTACAAGGACCTCAAATCGTTCAACGCTGCGATTGCCGCAGATCCGAAGCTCCACGCCCATTCCCGCCAGCAGATTTTGGACTTGTACACCAAATACATCGACCAGATGTATCCCAAGCTGCCGGATCTTTTTGGCCGTCTCCCGAAAGCCAAACTGGAAGTCTTACCCGTGGAAGAGTTCCGTGAAAAAGAAGCCTCCAGCGCTTCCTATCAGAGCCCGGCTATGGATGGTTCGCGCCCCGGACACGTCATGGTCAACACCGGCGATTTCGCCAAGCGCTCCCTCCTCGACATCGAAACCACCGCCTATCACGAAGGTGTCCCCGGCCATCACATGCAAATGGCCCTCGCGCTGGAGCTGCCAGAGCTGCCTCCATTCCGTCGCAACGAATACTACACGGCCTATACCGAAGGCTGGGCGCTCTATTCCGAACGTCTCGGTAAGGAACTCGGATTTTACCAGGATCCCTACAGCTATTACGGTCACCTTCAGGACGATATGCTGCGTGCCATCCGCCTCGTCGTCGACACCGGCCTCCATTCCAAGCATTGGACGCGCCAGCAGGTCGTTGACTTTTTCCACGACCATTCCCGGGAAGATGAAGTGAGCGTTCAGTCCGAAACTGATCGCTATATCGCATGGCCCGCGCAAGCACTGGGCTACAAAATTGGCCAACTTGAAATCCTCGAACTGCGACAGTACGCCAAGGATCAGCTCGGCGATAAATTTGACATTCGCGCTTTCCACGACGAAATCCTGGGTGGCGGCGCCCTCCCCATGGACGTCCTCAAAGAGCGCATCCAGGAATGGGTCGCCCTGGAGAAAACTTCAACCACGCTTTCCAAGGTCAATTGAACTGCCCGGCAATTTGAACCAGCAAATGCCGCCACTCGGGACCTCGGCGCCTAATGGAATCTTCATTTCACAGGCTGAAAGTCCTCTTTTCTCACGTGACACGACTCCCCACTGAAGGCGGAGACGCTGAGTTGCGCGCATTCAACCGACCGGACGATTTGGCGCGGCGATGGTGGGCGATGTACCAACAGCTTGGCAAATTCATTGTGTCCAGAGTGGGAGAAAGATACGATGTGCGCGTTTAAGGTCCAAATCGCAAATTCTAGTTAGGGGGTGTGAGTGATGGGGAAAGGAAGCAACGATCGACCAGAATTACCGGCCTCACGGCCGGGCTCGACTCGTTTCACGCGTCGCAGTCTGCTTCGTTCCGCCGCCGCAGTTGCATCTGCCGCTATCTTGCCTTCTGGATTTGCGGGCGCCGCATTGCCTGGGCCGGGCACGTCTGCCAGGGATTCCGATTTCCGGCAATCGCAATCACCTGCGAACAATCCGCCCTGGTACGGTTTCAATCTGCTGGAATATTTCTCCACCGATCCTGACTGGATGAAATATTTCCCCTACAAGAACGATGGGATGTTCCTCGAAAGCGACTTCCGCTGGATTCGCGATTGGGGCTTCAACTGGGTGCGCTTGCCCATGGACTACAGGTTTTGGACCGATCCCCAGGATCTGATGAAGATAAACGAGAAAAAGGTCGAGCCGATCGACCGGGCCATCCGCCTGGGGGAGAAGTATGGAGTTCACGTCAACGTCAGCCTGCACCGGGCGCCAGGTTTTTGTATTCTCGATGGCTTGGATCCCGTCGTAACCGGGATTCATGTCACTCCGGAGAAAACGAGCTTCTACAAGGATCGTGCCACGCTGGAAGCCTTCGTTCATCAATGGACCTTTTTTGCGCAACGCTACAAGGGCATTTCAAACAAGATCGTCAGCTTCAACCTTGTGAACGAGCCCGTGCTGCCTCTTACATCAAAGGAAAAGGCGCAATTGACGGAGCGGCGGAAGAGCGAGTCCCAGGAGGCCATTGACGCCGAAATGAAGGTCCGTGGCGCGAAGGAATATTCCCGGGTGGCTCGCGCCGCCATCGAGGGAATCCGCGCTGTCGACCCGCAACGGTTGATCGTCAGCGACGGCTCATCGGGTGGCGTAACTCCGGTCACCGACCTTTTCAGCACTGGGGTGCTGCAAAGCCCGCATGACTACTATCCCGCGGATTTGACACACCACCAATGTGAGTGGGCCCGTGGATGGGCGACGCGCACCGAGCCGCCGACCTGGCCGCTTTCGGACAGCCACGGCAAGGTGACCGCCGACCGAAAGACGATTGAAGACTTCGTGCAACCTTGGCGAGGAGTGGATCATCAAGGCGTTGCGATCCACTTCGGCGAGATGGGTTGTTACAAGCACACTCCACCCGAGGTTGTGTTGGCATGGTTTAGCGACACACTAGACACTCTGGATGCATTGAAATCCGGCTGGGCGCTGTGGAATTTCCGCGGGCCCTTTGGTGTACTCGATACGGAACGCCCGGGAACTAAATTCGAGGATTGGCAGGGGCATCAGCTCGATCGGCCGCTACTCACGCTTTTGCAGAAAAAGATGAAGGCCTGACCGGTTGCGGGCAAAGAGGATTAAGGCATCTCCACATCGAGAGCGCAGATCTCCTGGATGCTGGCGTCGCGGACAAGCAGCGGAGTTTCGTCCGGGGCGAGGCCGCTCCAGTTTCCGAAGGCTCCTCCGGCCGCCTGAAACCCTTTCAGGCTGAAGAGGCGCTCCAGTTTGCGGTCGGCGATTTGCACGCGGAAGTAGCCTTCCTGGTTGTCGAGAATCCCGTCAAAATACAAATAGCGCGCGTCTCGGGACCAAGTCGGATAGGCTACGAAAATCTTGGCGAGCTCGGACCATTTTTGAGTGGTGAGATCAAAAAGCATAAGCTTGAGAGAATCCAGCGTGATGGCTGCAATGTAGCGTCCGTCAGGGGACCAGCGTGGAGAATACAGACCGTCGGATTCTGGCAACCTCAAGGCTTTCCGCGTCTTCAGATCGAGGACGAAAACCGCCGACCCCTGATTGTTGAGTGAATTCTCTCCAAAGACCAGCGATTTGCCGTCTGGCGACCAGTTGGGGTCCGCCGAATTGGTTGCACTTCGATAGATCAATTCGGGAGAGCCACCCTCGGCGGGAACCACATAGATTTGCCAGGGTTCGCCGGGCGGATGACCAAAGAAGGCGATCTGCTTCCCGTCCGGAGACCATCGAGGCAAGTAAGCCAGCATGGGCGGGAAAACAAGTTGCAGCTTCTGAGTTCCGTCTATCTTACTTCGCCACATGGTGCCATCGGAGCCATCATTGTAGGCGACCCACTCTCCGTCACGAGAGAAGTCGAGTCCCATCGCCGAGATTCCCGAAAGATAAGGCGCGAATTGTCCTGATCTGGCATCGTAGCGCACCAATTCCCCCCGGGACTGCCAGCCTTGGGCGAAGAGTTTTTTGCCATCGCGGCTCGGGACGGGATTGCCCACATTCATTGGCCCAGTCGTCAACTGAACCGGCTCCCGGGGAGTTGAGCGGAAAAAGCCACGACGTTCGTTCAGGGCCCAAAGATTTGCGGTCCCGTCGCGCACGGCTTGGAAGACAAAATACCTTCCGTCCGGTGTCCAGTTACCACAGCATTCGTTGGGTGTGCTGTTCCAACCCGGAAGCAGCGGTCGAAGATTGCTGCCGTCCGCTGAAACTTGCCAGATGGAGCGGTTGTTGGTCTTGGGATCGTTCAGTGTAAAACGCAAAATCGACCCGTCGGGCGACCAGCGGATATCGGTAGAAGTTCCAGCCGTTAGCAAGAGCCGGCGCGGCTCGCTGCCATCGTTATTCGCCAGGAATATCTCGTTCCCTTTGCAGTAGGCCACTTTTTGCCTGTCTGGCGACCACGCACCGGCGTGGCCCTCAAGGCTGCCCAATCGACGGGGCGAGCCGCCAAGCACAGGGACGCTCCAAAGAGGGCCGTCGAGAGACGTCCCTCGGGCTGTATTCATCAAAAGCGAAGCACCGTCTGGCGAGATATCGAAAACGTTGGAAAAGCCAGTGTCCTCCAAGGAGGTGGGTATGGGAAACGTCTCCCCGCCATTCACAGCGGTTTGGGAAAGGAGCGATTGGCCTTCGATGAAGTAAAGCCGCGAACCGTCCGTGACTATCCCTGATTTCGGCCGATTCGTGTTGGTGAGCTGGACAGTTCGCAACACCCGGGGCGGCGCCACCGGGCGGGTTAGAAAATATCCAAGAATCGCCATGCTGGCGATAAGAGCGCCACCGCCAACGAAGGCCCATGTGTACCATCGACGATGTGCGTGGGTTCCGCGAACTCCTTCGAGCGCGCCCGACACAGCAGAGGTTTTCACAGAGCGGCCGGAATCCAACTCGCGCTTCAAACGTTTCAGGTCGTCACGAAGTTCCGCAGCGGTCTGGTAGCGGAGATCGGGATCTTTCTCCAGCGCTCGGCGGATAATCCGTTCCAACTCGGCCGGCATGCCAGGATTCAGTTGTCCCGGGGGCTGCGGATTGCGGTTCAGAATCGCGTCGAAGATTAGCCCGGTACTCTCAGCGCGAAATGGCGTCACGCCTGTCGCCATTTCGTACAAAACCGCCCCAAACGAAAACAAATCGGTTCGTGCGTCGAGTTCCTTGGCCTTCACCTGTTCCGGCGACATGTAAGCAATCGTGCCCAGTGTGGATCCCGCACCGGTCAGATGCTCCGAAGTCGTGCCGCCGCTCAATTCTTTCGAACCCGAGGTCGTGTCGGCCGCGCGATCTCCCGTGAGCGACAGTTTCGCCAACCCGAAGTCGAGAATTTTGGCGTGTCCCCGCTTGGTCACGAAAATATTGGCGGGCTTGATATCACGGTGAATGATGCCTTCGGAGTGGGCGGCGTCCAGTGCGTCGGCAATCTCAATCGCAAGCGTGAGAAGAACTTCCGTCTCGAGCGGCTTCCCGGCGATGAGATGCTTCAGGGTTGACCCATCCAGTGACTCCATGGCGATGAACGCTTGCCCATCCTCTTCGCCAATGTCGTAAATCGTGCAAATATTGGGGTGATTGAGTGCGGATGCGGCTTGCGCTTCGCGTTGAAAACGGGCCAGCGCCTGCGCGTCGCTGGCAACTTCCGGCGGCAAGAACTTCAGTGCGACGAAGCGATGAAGGCGAGTGTCCTCAGCCTTGTAGACCACGCCCATGCCGCCCCCGCCGAGTTTTTCGAGCACGGTGTAGTGGGAGATGGTGCGACCCACAATCGAGGAAGTATCTGCCATTGGCCTTGGAGTTTACCCCAGCACTTCAATGCAGGCAAACGGGCCACCTCCTGCTGGGCCGAGCGGTCAAGTCCTGGTCATCGGAAACTAACCCGCAACACGCCCCGGCGGCTGCGCTTTGTCCCGCGTGCCTCCCTGACGTACACTGAAGACTCACTGTTTTCGTCTAATCCAGAGTGAGGCATCCTTTGAACCTTCCAATTGGCGCAGTACGGCAAAGACGTCTTTACCGGCGCATCTTTGCGGCTACCACTCTTCTCGGCGCAACTCTCCTCGCACTTCCCGTGCGATCGGCTGATCCGCCCGACGCGACGCCAAAAGCATCGCCCCTTTTCGACGCCATGAAAACGGAGCTTGCCCGCTCGCTGAAAACACTTGGCGAACAGGATCCCGCGGCCTATTACATCGGTTACACCCTTACGGACTCGCAGCGCGCCACGGTATCTGGCTCAAATGGCGCCCTTCTGAGCAGCGATGAGGCACGCAATCGTTGGCTGGAAGTCACGGTGCGCACCGGCAGTTACGAACTCGATGACACGCACAAGGTGGATGGCCGAACGCCGCCAAACGGCGGCCCCGGCACAAATGCCCCACTCGACGACGATCCCGAGGTGCTGCGCCGCGCGATCTGGCTGGAAACCGACAAGCAATACCGCGCGGCCGCCGAAGCGCTCATCAAGATCAAGACCGGCAAGGAAGTGAAAGTACAGACGGAAGAAGGCCGCGCGCCCGATTTTTCGCGCGAAAAGCCAGAGACGTACACGGGGCCGTGGGTCTCGTTCACACTCGATCGCAAGCCGTGGGAACAGAAGGTTCGTGATTATACCCGGTACTTCCGGCAGTCCACCGCGGTCATCAACTCCATCGTCACGTTTACCGCGAATGCGGAAAACATCATGCAGTTGAATACCGAAGGCACGCATCTCCAGTTTGGCCAAATCCGCTACCGCCTGGAACTGTTTATCCAAGGAAAAGCCAGCGATGGCATGGACATTGATCGCTACTACAACTTCGATTGGGTCAATCCTTCGGAAGCGCCCAGTGACAAAGCCGTGTACGCTGCCGCGGCACAGCTTCGCAAGGAAATGGAAGGCCTGGTTGCCTCTCCTCTGAACGACCCGACAGTTGGGCCGGCGCTGCTTACAGGCCGCGCTGCGGCCGTCTTCTTCCACGAAGTTTTCGGGCATCGCGCCGAGGGCCATCGCCAGAAGGACGTCAATGAAGGCCAGACCTTCACGAAAAAAGTAGGCGAACCCATCCTCCCCGACTTCCTCAGCATCGTTGATGACACGACCATGAAGAAGCTGGGCAGCCAGGATCTGCTGGGCTACTACCAGTTTGACGACGAAGGTGTGGCGGCGCAGCGCGTGGTCCTGGTGGATCACGGCGTTCTCAAGAACTTCGAGATGTCGCGCTCGCCACTGGAGGGTTTCCCGCATTCCAATGGACATGGCCGGCGGCAGATTGGTGCAACGCCGGTCTCGCGGCAGGGCAACCTCATCGTGGAGAGCAGCAAGATGGTAACCAACGCGCAGCTTCGCATAAAACTCATTGAACTCGTCAAACAGCAGGGCAAGCCCTATGGCTTGCTCATTGACGACATCGCCGGAGGTTTCACATTCACCGGACGCGGGCAGCCGCAAGCCTTCCAGGTGCAACCGCTGGTGGTCTACAAAGTGTTTGCCGATGGGCGCCCGGACGAACTCGTTCGCGGCGTGGACATCGTTGGCACACCGCTCGCCGCGCTCACCAAGATTGTGGCCACGGGCGATACGACCGAGGTTTTTAACGGCTATTGCGGCGCGGAGTCAGGTTCCGTGCCGGTCTCCGCCGCTTCTCCGGCCATTCTCACCTCGGAATTGGAAGTCCAAAAAAAGGAAACATCCACGGACCGGCCGCCGATTCTGCCGCCGCCCGCGCACGACGACGCAAAATCGGGAGGCCTCCAGTAATGCGCACTCTTCGGCTCGCGGCCCTTATCTTCGCTCTTTCCACAGCCTCCGCCGCCTTGGCCCAGGCTCCCGCGGACAACGATCACACGCTGAGCGCCATGCGCGATGAAATGGCGCGCTCCAAAACGCGCCTGGAATTGCAAATCCCTCAGGCGGACCAGCCGGTACGCCCGTTCTTCGTGGAATATCGCCTGCTCGATATGGACGTCCGTGAGATTGTGGCCGAATTCGGCGCGCTCGTTTCTTCCAATCGCAGCCGCATACGCCAAATGAGTGTTTCCGCGCGGGTTGGGGATTATAAACTGGACAGCTCCAATTTCATCAGTGAAGAGGGTTTTCGCGGATTCATCGGCTCCACGGGGGACGTGGGCATCGACCGCGACTACGATTCGCTGCGCCAGGATCTTTGGATCGCCACGGATCAGGCCTTCAAGGAGGCCGTCGAAACCTATTCCCGCAAACAGGCCTATCTCAGCAGCCTGGCTCGCCCTTCCGATATTGACGACTTCGCGAGGGTGGAACCTGTCCAGCACATCGACCCGCTGGTGCCCTCGGATTGGTCCAATCGCAATTGGGAGCAGGAAGCGCGCGACACTTCCGCCGCCCTGCGCGCCTTCCCACAAATCTACGAATCACGGGTCACCTACTATCTGGTGTACATGACCGAGTACCTCTTGACGAGTGAAGGCACCGAGATTCGCGCCAATCATTGCTTCGCCGCCATCGAAGCGGGCATGAATACTTTGGCTGCCGACGGCATGCAGGTGAGTCACTATTATTCCAGTTACGCGCCGCGGCCGGCCGATCTTCCCAATGTGGATACAGTCCGCAAGGGCCTCAACGTTGCCGGCAGCGAATTGATGGCCATGCGCGCGGCTTCCACTGCGCCGGATTACACGGGCCCGGTTTTGTTCGAAGCGCGCGCGGCTGCGCCGCTGCTTGCGCAAGTTCTTAGCCCGTCGTTAAGCGGGGCCCGGCCTCCCCTGGCGTTCCAGCAGGTTGTGGATCAACTGATGAACAGCCTGGGCGCACGCAGCGAGTGGAGTGGCAAGGTGGGCGCTCGCGTTCTTCCCTTGACGGTTTCTCTCGTGGATGATCCCTTCGCGAAAGACTACAAAGGCACGCCGCTCATCGGCGGTTATTCGATCGATGAAGAAGGAGTACCCGCGCAGAAGGTGAGCCTCGTCGAGGATGGGAAACTGCAGAATCTTCTGATGTCGCGCCGCCCCGGCCCCGACTTCGACAAGTCCAATGGCCACGGCCGCTCCACCTTTCTCAACGACCCCAGCGACCCCAAGCCAACCATGAGCAATCTCTTCTTTACCTCCTCTGAAACCGTTCCCCGCGACGTCCTGAAAAAGAAATTTCTGGATGCTTGCCGCTCGGAGAAGCTGGACTACTGCCTGGCGGTGCGGCAAATGGACAATCCCTCGATCAGCCTGTTGCACCAGGAGGACTTTCAAGAACTGCTGGCCAGCTTTGGGGGCAATGCCGCAACGGAACGTCTGCCGCTGGTGGTGTACAAAATCTTTCCCCAAGACGGCCACGAAGAACTGGTACGAGGGGCCCGCATTACCGGCTTCAGCCCGCGGACCCTGCGGAATATCAGCGCGATTGGCGACGATGATTTCGTTTACAACTACATGCAGAGCCAGGTCGTGGGCCTTTCTGGCACGGCACTCGGAGCGTTCGGGACGGCACAGAGTGGCCTGCCCGCCTCCGTCGTCGCGCCGTCGCTGCTCTTTGAAGAGGTCGAGGTGCGTGGCGCGCGCGGGGAGCCCAAGCGTTTGCCGCTGCTGCCCGAGCCTCCGATGACCCCCAAAACGAACAACTAGGACAGAAATCCGAAGTTCACTGACTGCCTGCAGCCACATCTTGTTTTGTTTCAGTCGATTGCTAGGGGGAAGTCCGACTGCGCCGAGGGTCATTTTTCTCCCATCATCGCTCACTCGAAATTTGTAATTCCGACCCGAGAGACGGCGCTTATCGCCGTCCCGGAGTGGAGGACCTCTTCTCCATCGCGCGCCTTTTGTGCGATCAAACCCTATTCAGCTTAGGATTTCAGGCTCATTGCTTCACGTCGGCCAGGTCGTCCTCCAGGTCATCCATGGAAAGTCTGCCAACCCCTGCCGGTAAGACAAAGTTGAGCTCTTCACGCGGATGCGTTGAAGCAAGCGAACCCAGCCGGACGTTTTTGTCGCCAATGTGCCCATATATGGGAATATCATCCTTCCAATTGTCTGGCACGCCACTCCGCAGGAGTTCACCCGACACGGAGGTCTTTCCGTCCGGGGTTGAGCCCAGGTTCACGTGCAGGGTGTATTGGGGAATGCCGGTGCCGTAGACATACTGGTTGAAGAACCAGTCCATTTTGTGATTCCCGTCAAGGTCCATGCCGCGGGCCATATGCTTTTCCACGATAGCCTTGAAGTCCTCGGTGGACGCCGGTTGGTTGTCAAAGGTCTTACAGTAGTCCTGCATCGTTTCCTTGAAGATATGCTCGGGGTCCGGGTTGCGCGGATCCATCATCATTTGCCGGATCATCTGCAGGACATAAGCGCCCTTCGAGTAGATCAGATTCTGATACGAACTCGCGTCGGTAATCGAAGAGCCGATCCTCTGGCCCATCCAGATGGGCCCGAGAGCTTCGGTTTTGCGGCGGTTCAGGTCTTCCCTGGACAACAGTTCCTTGTTGAGCCGGAATTGCGTCAGCGACTCCTTCATGTTTTCCCTGTACTGGACGTACAGCAGCCCAGAGAACTGCGCGAATCCCTCCGATAGCCATTGGTCGTGGTAGCTCTTCCACCCGACCCGATGTCCCCACCACTGGTGAGAACTTTCATGGGCCCGGAAAGAATCGGTTAACTCCGTCTGATTCCTAATCCCTAGTGCATTCCGCTGTGTGGAATCCAGGAATGTGAACCATCCGAGATAGAGAAGCCCCGGCCAACCCTGTCCGTAACTCCCGATGATGTTTGTGACGGCCAGGGTCTTGTAGGGATAGGGTCCGTAGTAGTTTTGGAAAACCTTAAGGGTGTTCGCGGTTTCAATGTTGATCGTCTTGCCCAGCGCTGAGGGAGTCAGATTCCCGATCGCAGCCATCGCGGTTACGTGCGAGCCGCCGCCGGGTCCCACTGCCAAATCATCCACCGGGTTGTTAAATGCCCTCTGGATGCTCTGTAGCAGATCATCTGGCTGATTATTGGCATAGACCTGAATTTCGACGTCTCCGACCTTGTCGGTGAACAACTTGTAATCCCCAAAGGCAAAACCCGCTGCAGCGAGCGGGATGGTGCTTTTCCAGATGGTAATCAGTTCCTTGCCATCGGTCGTCTCACCAATTTTCTGGCCGGTGGCCACAAGTTTGTAACGCTTTGGGCTGTGAAAAGTCAGGTCAAAGTTGGACCGAAAGGCGAACTCAGCCACACCGGGTTCGGAGGAATAAGCAGTTGGGTACCAACCAAAACTTCGGCAGAAGTAATTGCCGTTGCCGACCTTTTCCACGACGTGCTTGCCCTCGTACTGGAATTCTAAAACCTGCTTTTGGCTCCCTTGGGTCGGCTCAAGGAGCGTCACCACCACATAGTCGCCGTACGACTGGCTGCGTTGTTTGCGTTCTTGCGCCTGCTGGAATGCGAGATTCTTTCCTTGCCCGTCCCTGACCGCACCCACGCGCAGGTTCGAGTCCAAGTGGAACAGCAGGACGCGTTCGCCCGAATATCTCGGGAGCACCGTCACGTGCGCGGTCGCGGACAACTCTGCGCCTTCTGACACGGAAGTGTTCAACTGGTAGTCTGGAATCAGGAAATCCTGCCGGGCAGCGGGATCATCGTAAGCATGCCGCGGATCGCGGTCGTCAGCAGGGAAAATCATCCAGTAGTCCAACTCTTTGTAGCCTCCCACATCGGCCCAACGCCCCAAGCGCATTTCCTCGGGTTGCATGGCGTCGTAGCGCACTTCTATCCAGGACTTATCGGTCCTCAGGTCCGCAAGGAAATAGGCTGTGCGTTTCCGGTCAGGCGACATGACACCTTTGAACACCCTGGGCAGATATTCCGCGCCGACGTCCTCCCTCTCTTGTTGCCGCTTCGCATAGAGTTCATCTGCCGGTCCGCCATCCTTCCAGTTCACTTGCTTGCCGACTTCATCCTGAAGCCCGTCCGTAAAGCTAAAGGTCGCTTCCGAGAACGTGACGTCCAGCCTGTCTTGCTTGGTGAACAAGCGGAGTTGCTGAGCCTCGGTCGCGCTGGGCGGTACGACCTGGAGGCGTCCTTGCCCGTGAAACACGGCGCCAAAGACCACCCCATTTGCAGGCTGCGCAAACTGGATCGTTCCGTTGACGAGTGTGATCTTTGCGCGATCACGCACAATCTGAACGTTTTCCACCGTCGCGGACTTTTTGGCATCCATGGCTGGCGCGGAGAGTGTGTTCCAGACGCCACTGCTGTCTGACTGCGCTGATACTCCCGCCGCGCAGCTGGCAGCCAGCAGTGCCAGAATCACGGATTTTCTCATGGGGGCTCCTCGAGGGATCGTGGGAAAGCGTAGACGCTCAGCACCAGAGATGCAAGTGCCTAGCTCACAATGTTGCGCTTGCCTTGCTGGTTCGCAACCCCCAAGTGAATCCCGGCAACTCCCACGGAGTTGAGGTAGTCTTTAGGCATGGCCTTCTCCCAGAGGCTGCACGGGGATGTCCAGGAAAAGAAGCGCGCGGCCCTGCTCAGCGTGGGCTCCGCGTTGCTGCTGCTCTGCCTGAAGACATTCCTCGTCCTGCGCACGGGAAGCTTGGGCGTGCTTTCGGAAGCGCTCCATTCGGGGCTCGACCTCGTTGCGGCGGTCATCACGTTTCTTTCCGTGCGCGTCTCGGACCAGCCCGCGGACGAGCGCCATCCTTACGGCCACGGCAAATTCGAGAATTTCTCCGCTTTTATTGAGACCGGACTTCTCATCCTCACCGCTTGCTACATCATCTATGAAGCCTTTTGGCGGCTATTCTTCCACTACGTGCATATCCAACCCAGCCTGATCGCCTTTGTCGTTTTGTTCATTGCCTTGGCAATTGATATGACGCGCGCCCGCGCGCTGACCGCCGTCGCGCGGAAGTACCACAGCGAAGCGCTGGAGGCCGATGCGTTGCACTTTTCCACGGATGTTTGGAGCACGGTTGTGGTCATCATCGGGATTGGCCTGGTCTGGGCCGGCAACACCTGGAATCTGCCGTGGCTGGTTTACGCCGATGCCCTCGCGGCCCTCGCCGTCGCCGGCGTGATTCTCTGGGTCAGCTCGCAACTGGGCCGGCGCACTGTGGATGCTTTATTGGATGCCGCCCCGGCGGGTCTGCAAAGCCAAATCATCGGCGCGATTGGGCAGATGGATGGAGTTCTGGATGTCGAGCGGGTACGCGTCCGCCGCTCCGGCAATCGCCATTTCGTGGACGCCACGGTTTCCGTTCCTCGCACGACCAGCCTGGAGCAGGTTCAGTTGCTCACGGATGCGATTGAGAAGCGTGTCGGCGAGATCGTGCCGGCGGATGTGATCGTGCATGCGGAGCCGCGCGCCCCGCAAGGCGAGCATCTTTTTGAATCGATACGCGCCGTGGCGCAGCGCATGGGCCTGGCCATTCACGATCTTTCGGCGTTTCAGCAGGACGGCCGCCTTTTCGTCGAGCTCCATCTGGAAGTGGATGAAAATCTCAGCCTGCGCGAGGCCCATCGCCGCGCCACCGAACTTGAGGAAGGCATTCAATCCTTACGTAATGGCAATGCCGAGGTGAACATCCACATCGAACCCCTGGGCCGTCACATTGCCACGCCCGATACACGGGTGGGGGAAATGCACCGGCTGGAACTGGCGGTCGAATCTTTCCTGAACAGCCTGCCTCATGACTACGATGAACTGATCAATTGCCACGACGTGCGCGTGCGCCAGGTGGAGCACCACACGCTGGTCTCCTGCCACTGCGTCATGAAAAGTGATCTTCCCATCACGCGCATCCACGATGTGACCGCTGCGCTCGAGGATCGCGTGAAGGAACGCTTCCCGCAAATCTTCCGCGTCACCATCCACCCCGAGCCGCCGGAAGAGCGCTAGGCGCCTCCCTACTCCCACGTGTTCGTGGACATCCGAAAGCGGAAATGCAACTGGTATGCATGGGCGAAAAAGAAAGAACAGGAAAACTGCCGGGGCCAGCGCCTTGCTGAGGACGCCTCGCGCAACTCAGGCCGCATTCGCCGGCTTGGAAAAACGGCGGTCGAGCCACGTCAGCAGGAACGCGAGCGAGAGCAAGGGCACGAGCCAGATGACGCGAGCTTGGTAGCGGTCTTCAATATTGGAGAAACTGCCGGTGACGGCTGCGTTCGCCAGCACGACATAGGTTACAACCACGGTCAGGCCTGCCAGACGGCGAGACCACAGGCGGCGCCCGAAAATGGCCCACAGGCCAATCACGAAGAGAGAGGCGAGCAAAGTCCAATCTTGTACCGAACTGAAAAAGTCCTCATCGAGCTTGCCCTGCGCCTGTCGGCTGCGCCCATACTCCCAGGCCTTGCCGGGCAGCGCCGCGTCGAAACTCAGCAGGATCCACGCATTGGCGTCGTAACTGTACACCCCATAGCTCGAGAGTTGCTCCCAAAAGCGAACTGCAGTGATGCGCAACTCTTCCCGGGGATATTCGCGCAGAGCCCCGAAGACCACGGCCATCTCTTCGCGCCTCAGTTCTTTCTGCTGCTCCAGCGAGGCATTGGCCCAACCATGTGCGCCCCACAGAAACTCCTCCGCGTCGTCAGGCACATCCTTCAACTGATTGCAGATCGTAAGCGCAGAGTGACCGCAATGCTTTTGGAGGTACCATCGGCCGGGGCCGTCGGCAAGCACGCGAGCCAGAAGGTACGGAGGGCGATTCCCGGTGAAGGACAGTTCATGATAGAGGTATGCGTTTAGAGCCCCCTGGGCCAGGAGAGCGAGAAGGAGAATCGCCGCCACTGGCCGTACGGCGCGCATGCTTTGGCGCAAGCTGCGCCCCTGCAAGACCAACACAGTGATCAACAGGGGACAAAGGCCAAGAGTGAGCAATAGGTGGCTCCCATGCGAGACGATTCCCCACCAGGCGATTGCCGCTATCGCCACGCGCTCACCCAGGCCAAGCGTCTCACCGGCAAACACCAGGACAAACACCGAGAGGTAGAGCAGAGGGCCGAAGAGATCCGGCATGATCCAGCCCACCAGCCACCCCAACCCAGTAAACAGGCTTAAGACAAGAACAATGGTCAGAAAGTGGAACAGCACGCGCTCCGTAAGTAGCGATCGCACGAGGAGCCAGAGAACGTAGCTCGTGAGCAGGGCGTTGACAGCAACGATGGGCCACGGCGTGACATGCCAGTGCAATGGGAGGATGCCGAGGCTGTAGATGAGGGAGCGGAATCCATAATAGTCTGTAAATTCTTGGCGGAAGAGGGCGCGGGCCACATTCGAGCCATCGCCCAAATACGAGATCGAATCCGGGTATAGAAGGGGATACCGGTTGTAAAACGCAGGCCACGCCAGGACTAGCGCCGCAAACACGATGGCTCCCACATGCGTGGCCACGCGGCCCGCACTCCCTGAATTATTCATAGCGCTCTCGTTGAGAAGGGGGTGGAAGCGGCGGAGAGGAATAGCACGAACACTTCGGCGAGGGGCGCCAGAAGCGGCCTAGGCCATCCTTCCGGCGGAAGTCGAAAATGAGCATCGATCCTCCCACGGTTCGCCGATCTGTCATAACTGCTTCCGGCAACTTTCATAGCGGTTGGCGCAGCCGTAACGCGCAAAGACCACCTGAATGGCCTGCCTTTTGCAGCCTTGGCAAAGGGGAAAGGGGCCTCTCACTCTATCCTCACCCCGCATCTCTCCCTGTCTTGTGTGTCTCCGCGGCCAATCCGACCTCTCCCCGCCGCCACCTGCGCCCCGAACGCAATCAATGCCGGAAAACACACGAGCACGTACCGCGGCTCTGGCGTCTCCATGGTCGTCAGGAAGGCGGTCCGCACCAGGATATACAAGCCGAGCATTGCCAGCGGCGCTCGCGCCCCGCGGCACTTCCACAATTTCCACGCGCCCCACAGCCCCAGCCCCACGTAAGCAACATTCCCCAGAAAAAACAGGATCGTCACTTCCTGATCGACCGGATCCTCCTCCCGCATGTACGCCAGGGGAAACACGTGCCCCGAAACCGGCAGCAGTTCGATACGCGGCGTGAACCAGATCCTCACCGCGCGCCGCAGCGGGATCCACGCATATGTCCGCAACGGATGCCGCTTCGTCCGCTCATGCGCCAACTGCCCAAACACCGCGTCTTCCTCCTCCGTCCACGTCAGCTCGTCGTTGTACTTCTCCAAGGCGGCCGCCACCCGTTCTCTTTCCTCCGGCGTGTCAAACGCCTCCGGCGGAATATCTCCCAGGTGAATCTCATCGTCGTTGAGCTTCCATGACACCAGATAGCAGTCGCGAACGCGGAACAACCAGGTGCGTTCCCACGCCATGAAACCCTTGGGATTCACTTCGCTGGGCAGCATCGTGTCCTTCGGCGCAAGCGGCTGGAATTCATGAAGGGTGACGGCATTCCGCAATGTCCAGGGCACGAGCAGCGCCGCACACGCCGCGCCCATCACTGCGCACAACAACACCCACCTCTTCGCCTCGCCCCGCCGCAGCATCCAGAATCCCAACGTCACAATCGTGGTTGCCAGCAGAAGCGGGGTTTCCGGCCGGAACAGCGTTCCCACGCCCACCGCGAATCCGCCGAACGCCGCCACTTTCCAACTATCTTTCTCCACCAGATCCCCGCCCCCCGGCAGGGGGACAGCACTCCCGCTCGCCCGCGCCGCAACCATTGCCAACAGCATCGATGCCGCCGCCGTCAGGAACACCGCCCAAACTTCCGTCATCCGCACGGCCACATAATTCGCCGTGAACGGGCACAGGGCCGCCAGCCATAATGCCGCTGTAAACACTCTCTTCGTTTTCGCGTGCGGCTCGCACAAACTTGCCAGCAGCCCCGCCAGCCCTGCAATCGCCACGCAGGTCGCCAAATCCAGCAATACCTGCGCCAGCATCACCGGCATCACCGCGCTCTCGCCGGTTCGTCCCGTCACGGCATACACGATGGCCAGAAATGCCGGATAACCCGGCATGCGCAGATCCACCGGCACGAGCTGCCCGGCGATGTTCATGGCGTATTCCCCGTGCTTCAGCCAATTCGTCGCCAGTTGCTCGTAAATTACGGTGTCACCCGAGCCCGCCGGAAACTTCAGCACGAAAAGCATCCGCAAACAGGCACCGGCCAGCAGCGGGAAGAGGGGACTGGAGAAAATTCGCTTCATCCTTGATTCGCATCTTACAATAGACAGGTCGGATTCGACTCCACGGAGTATTGTGCTTCCGGCGCTGCCCCCCTGCGCCGGGTGGCCGCCACATTACATGAAAGAACGAGGGCCGATTTTCTATGACGCGGAGAAAGTCCGCTGGCGGCGCACGCGCCGTATCCTTGAAATCAGTGGCGCCCTGCTGACCCTGCTGCTCGTCTATTTCTTCATCACCATTGCCGGCAGCGTCGAACTTCCCTCCGCCCTTCTCCCGGACACTCGTCCCTCGTACCATTCCACCAAGAAGAAGACTCTGAAACCGGTGAGCCTGCGCGAAGGGCGTCACGCGCGCGTGGCGCATATCGGGCAGGTTCCCGTCACATACGATCCTTTGCGCGCGGCGTTTTTCGTGAGCTGGGACCCCAATAGCCTCGCCTCTCTCAAGAAGCATTACAAAGACATCGACTTGCTCATGCCGGAGCAACTTCATGCCGTCTCACCCGACGGCGCAATCACCGTTGTGGATTACGAGCGCAATCAAACCGTCAAGGCCTCGCCCGCGGAGGCCCTCACACGCCTCAGGCAGGACAAACTCCACCAGTGGATGCGCTCCCTTAATCCGCCCAGCGAGTTGCCGATGATGGGGCTGCTCAACAATTACGACGGGGTGGTCTGGCGCGTGAAAGAACTTGCCGAACTGCTTGCGAATTCCGCGGCGCGGCGCCATCTCATTTCCGATGTCGTCGACTACGCGGTGCTGGCCCACCAGGCGGGCATCGTAGTGGATTTCGAGGAAGTGCCGCTGAAGAGCCAGCCGAATTTTCGCGAATTCATCAGCGAGTTGGCGCCCGCGCTCCACGCCGTTGGATTGAAGGTCATGATTGCCCTGCCGGCCCGCGACGACGAGTACGACTACGCGTTCTTCGGCCGGGAAACCGATGCCATCATCCTGATGAACTACGACCAACACTGGCTGACCTCGGAGCCTGGTCCGATCGCGGCGCAGGACTGGTTCATGGAAAATCTCCGCCAAATTCGCCAGGTGGTTCCGGCGCAGAAAATTGTGGCCGGCATTGCCAACTACGCCTATGACTGGACGGAAAGCACCCCAAAAGGGCCGCCGCACGCGGAAGAATTCAGCATTCAGGAGGCGCTCCTCCACGCGCACGAATCCGAGGCCGATGTCGAGTTCGATGCGGCTTCGCTGAATCCCCACTATTCTTATGTGGACGAACAGAATCACACGCACCAGGTCTGGCTGCTCGACGCAGTTACGGCCTATAACGAGTTGCGAGCCAGCGAAAGACTCGGCGTGCAAGGTACGGCGCTGTGGCGTTTCGGCTCCGGCGATTCTTCCATCTGGCCGATCTGGGATGCCACGCACCCCGACGATTCCATGCGCGATAAACTCCGCGACATTCCCCCCGGCCCCGATTTGATCCTCGAAGGCGATGGCGATATCTGGCACATCTCGGACGTGCCCAAACACGGCTCGCGCAGTTTCAACTACGATCCCGCCACGGATCTGATCACCAGCGAAAAATACGATGCCATCCCTCTCTCTTTTGATATTGAGCAGCTTGGCGCCGCCACGAAGAAACTGGTGCTTTCTTTTGATGATGGCCCCGACCGGCGGTGGACACCGAAAATTCTGGACGTCCTCAAAGAGAAACGTGTGCCCGGCGTCTTCTTCGTCGTCGGTGAAGCGGCCAACCAGGCGCCGGATTTGTTGAAGCGCGAATACAACGAAGGCCACGAGATCGGCAATCACACGTTTACACACCCCAACTTTGACGAAATCTCGCGTACGCAGATCAAATGGGAGCTGAATCTGACGCAACGCTTGATCGAGAGCACGCTCGGCGTGAAATCCATTCTTTTCCGTCCGCCTTACGGCATCGATCACCAGCCGGAATATGCGGAAGAAGTGCAGCAGTTGCCTTACCCGCAAGAACTGGGTTACCTGATCGTGGGCCAGCGCGTTGACCCGGACGACTGGCGCATGATGGAGGACAAGCGGCAGCGCCCGGCGGAGGAAATCGCGGCGGAAGTGATGCGCCAGGCCGCCAAGCAGGGAAACATCGTGCTGCTCCACGATGGCGGTGGAGAACGCGCACAAACGGTAGCGGCCCTGCCGCTGATCATCGATCAAATGCGCGCCCAGGGCTACGAGTTCGTCTCCGTCGCCGACCTGATCGGAAAAACTCGCGCCGACGTGATGGTGCCGCTGTCCTTCCGCGAGAAGCTTTCAGCGCATGCGGATGGCTTCATCTTCGGAATCTTCCAGTGGCTGCGCTTCGGGATTGCCACGGTCTTCATCCTGGGCATTATTCTTGTCAGTTGCCGCGCCCTGGTCATCGGCATTCTTGCCATCATCGAAAAGCTTCGCCCCGATCACGACACGCTGCCGAATCCGATCCCGGCCGTGACGGTGCTCATTCCCGCGCACAACGAAGAGAGCGTCATTGTTCAGACCGTGCGCTCGGTTCTGGCTTCCGATATTCCGGATATTCACGTGGTCGTTGTAGATGACGGTTCGGCGGATCGCACGCTGGAGCTTCTGCAATCCAATTTCTCGTCCGAAGCCCGGGTGCAGATCATTCACCAGGTCAACCGCGGCAAAGCGGCCGCGTTGAGTGTTGCGCTTACCCATGCGCAGACCGAAATTGTCGTGACCATCGACGCCGACACGGAAGTCGAGCCCGACGCGATTCGCCATTTGCTGCGCCACTTTTCCGATCCGCACGTTGGAGCCGTGGCGGGCAACGTCAAAGTCGGCAACCGTTCGCGCTGGCTGACGCGCTGGCAGGCGCTGGAATATATCACCAGCCAGAACATGGAAAAGCGCGCCTTCGATCTCCTGAATTGCATCACCGTCGTGCCGGGGGCTCTGGGCGCATGGCGCCGGCAAGCGATCGAAGCGGCGGGCGGAATCACCGCGGACACCGTGGCGGAAGATGCCGACCTCACGATCGCGATTCGCCGTCTCGGCTGGCGCGTCACGTACGACGAGTATGCGGTTGCCTGGACCGAAGCTCCGGTTTCGCCCGGATCGCTGATCCGGCAGCGTTTTCGCTGGACGTTTGGAACGCTGCAATCCTTCTGGAAGCACAGCAGCACATTGTTCCGGGCGAAGTATGGCGCGCTCGGCTGGGTGGCCCTGCCCAACATCTTTGTGTTCCAGATCGCGCTGCCGCTGATTTCGCCGATCATTGATTTGCTCTTTCTTGGAAGCTTGCTGCTGTGGGGTCTGGCGCAGTTGCACATCACGCAAATCCCGCACCTCTGGACCACGGCGGACGTGCAGCGTTCCGTGATCTTCTTCCTGGGATTCCTGATCATTGACGTGTTTACGTGCATGATTGCCTTTGCCCTGGAACATCACGAGGACTGGACGTTGCTGGTGCCCGTGCTGCTGCAGCGCTTCTACTACCGGCAACTCATGTACATCGTGCTGTTCCGCTCGGTGAAGGAAGCGGTCAGCGGACGAGCGGTGGGCTGGAGAGGCGTGGAAACCGAACCGCCGCGTCAAACGCCCGCCGCCGTCGCCTCCTAGCTCGCCCTCCTCCCTGCTGCGCGCCGACCCGTGGGCCTCCACCCTGGGACTGCAAAACAAAAACGACCTTGCTGTGCCCAATCCCTGTGCAACAAAGTCACCTTAATTCCCAGACAACCTGTAATCCGCAGTTTTCTATGCCGTCGGATAACCAAACACGAGAAAGGTGCAGCACTGCTGCGCCCCAGTTAAGCGGAATCTCAACCCAAAACTCGGTTTTCCTTGTGAATTATTGCCGCTCGAATTCAGCGCGGCCGCTCAAGACAACGTCGCGTTCAAGACTTCCCGCAGCAATTCCTGTTTCTGCGGCGCGAGCTTCTTTCCCTGCCCGGTGAGATAAAACACGTCAATTGCCTTCTGTCCTTCCGTGTCAATCAGCGCTACTTCAATGTTGCAGCCCAGCCGCGACAATGCCGACCCAATGCCATACAGCAGGCCGGGCCGGTCCTGCGTCACAATTTCCATCAGCGTGCACTGATCCGACGACGCATCGTCGAAATTCAGTGTCGTTGGCACGGCGACCTTCGGCGGACGCGCGAGTGCCGCCGCCAGCCTTCCCTTCAAAAGCGGCTCCAATGCCTGCTTCCCGTTGACGATGTCCGCGATGCTCTGTTGAAAGCGCGCAATTTCCCCAGGGTTTAGCTCCAGCGTGCGGTGTAGATCCACGAACTGGAAGGTGTCCAGCACAACCCCGGCCGCGTTCGCAAAGGCGTCGGCCTTCACGATGTTCATGCCCCACGCCGCCAGCACCCCCGCAATCGTCGCGAACAGCGCCGGCCGGTCCGCCGATAACAGCGTCAGGGTATAGGCGTGATGTGTCGCCTTGACATCCGTCTGCACGGGTTCCGCGCCCAGCTTCCGGTACAACGCGAAGTGCGCCGCAATTTCCACCGGCGAGTGCACCGCCAGGTAGCGCCGCGGGAATCCTTCGAGGAACCGCTCGATATCCGCCTTTGAAGCGCCCAGCGCCAGTTGCCGCACTTGTTCCAGCAGGATCGCTTCATCGGAAGCATGCAGCCGGTCGCGGTCCAACGTCCGGCTGAAGTAATTAGAGGTCGATACGAACAGCCGCCACAACATTTCCGCTTTCCAGGGCGTGAGCGCTTCCGGGTTCACCGCGTGGATGTCCGCGTAGGTCAAAAGGCACAAGCGCTGCAAGCGCTCATGCGTGACCACATTTGTCGCAAACGCCGAAACCGTGGCGGGATCGAAAATGTCGCGGCGCTGCACCGTCGCGGACATGTCCAGATGGTGCTCGATCAAAAAGTGAACTTCCGCTTTCTCTTCCGGCTCGAGTCTCAGCCGGTCGGCGGCGATTTCCAGCGCTTGCAGGCTGCCCACTATGTGATTTTCCACCGGCATGCCCTTGCCCACGTCGTGCAGCAGCAGGGAAAGAACCAGGAGGTCGCGGCGGTCCACCGTGCGCCAGAGCTGCGTGAAGTGCGCGCCGCGCGAATCCGGCGGCTCGGCCAGCTCCTGCAGGTGCTCGATCGTGCGCAGCGAATGTTCGTCCACCGTGTAGCGATGATAAAAGTCGCGCACCACCAACGAATCGATGGTGCGGAATTCCGGCAGCACTTCAATCAGCATGCCCAATCGGTGCATCGGCCGCAACGCCATCCCCGGGTAATCCGCGCCCAGAATCTCGCTCAGCACCGGCCATGCAATCCGCGAGTTCCGCTGCGGCAATTCGGGATGCGTCATGATGTAGGCGATGCTGCGCTCGGCCTCGCGGCTTACCGGTATCCCCGTTCGCGACGCCTCGGTCAGCAGGGCATACGTCGCATTGCGATCGGCGTAGGCCTGCTCATTCGTCAGTTCCAGCAATCCATCGCGCACCATGAAGGGCTTTCCATTCGTGCCTTCCTGCCGCGCTCCCAGCGTCGCATTCACCAGCCGTTGCCGCAGGGTCATCGCGGCTTGCGGCCGCTGCTCCATGTAGCGCAACAATTGCCGGTTCAGCGTGCGCGCGTGCCGGAAATACAGCCGCATCCATTCGGCGGCATTGCGCCGCAGATTGTCGTCAATGCCCAGCGAGCGCTCCGCCGCCCCAGCCTGCAATTCGTACGTCAGTGTGTTGTCATTGCGCGCGTTGCTGTAATGCAGGAAGCAACGGATGGCGCTCAGAAATTCCACCGCATTGCGCGTCAGTTCGTCTTCGTTCACCGGGCTGATGCGCGGATCGCGGCGGTCGCCTGCAAGCTGCCGCATCCAAAGTGTCGAATGGTAGTCGCGCAGGCCCCCCGGCGCCTCCTTGACGTTCGGCTCCAGGTGAAAAATGGTGTCTCCGTAGCGGTTCAGCCGGTCTCGCGTCAGCCGCTGCAATTCGGTCAGCAGAAACGGCCGCGCCTGTTTTTCCGGGCCGGACATCACTTTCGCGTCCAGCTTTTCAAACAGCGAAGCGTCCCCGTCCAGAAAACGCCGGTCCAGCATGGCCAGATGGAACTCCGCGTTGTCTTCTTCGATCCGCCGGCACTCGTCCAGCGTGCGCCCCGCCGAACTCACGCGAAATCCCAGGTCCCACAACGTCCGCGAAAACTCCGCGATCAGCGGCCGAAACTCTTCCTCCGATTTATCGTTCCCAAAGAGAAAAAGCAGGTCGAGGTCCGAGTAGGGAAACAGCATCTCGCGGCCGTAGCCGCCCAGGGCCAGCAGGCAGAATCCCTGCGCCGGCAACTGGTGAACTCGCAAGAGTTCCGCAAAAACCTGATGGATCGTGCCGTCCGCCAGCTCACACAACTGCCGCAGCGTATCTTGCGCGCTGGCACCGTTGCCAAACTGCTTGCGAATCCGCTCGCGCTGGGCGTCGCACTGCGGCCCCAGCACCGAAAGCGAGCTTACCGGATCTGTCATTTTCTTGTTCGGCCGAAAGCGGGCTTCCAGACCTGAGCGGGGGGAGGCCATCGTCATGCCTAGAGCACGCCCTCGCCGCGTTCCTCATTCCGAATCCGGATCGCTTCCTCGATCCGCGATAGGAATATTTTACCGTCTCCGATTTTTCCTGTCTTCGCACTTTTCAGAATTGCTTCCACCGCGCGATTCGCCAGCCCATCCGCCAACACCATCTCCAACTTGATCTTCGGCAGCAGATCCACGGTATATTCCCGCCCGCGGTACACTTCCGTGTGGCCCTTTTGGCGGCCGTGGCCCCGCACCTCGGTCACCGTGATCCCCTCGATGCCGATCTCCAGCAAGGCCTCTTTCACCGATTCCAACCGCGACGGCTGAATGATCGCTTCAATTTTCATCATACGAGTTTCCGCTCCCGCCCCATGAAGGAAAGGTTTTCACCTTCCCCTTCAGGCTTCCAGGTTATACCCTTCTTCACCGTGCAGGGTGATGTCCAGACCGGCAATCTCCTGTTCTTCATGGACGCGCAGGCCCGTCAGCAGATCCACCAGCTTCAATATTACAATCGTGCCGACTGCCGCGATCGTCCACGCAATCAATACGCCCGCCAACTGGTTGCCCACTTGCCTCCACCGCCCATCCAAGCCGCCCACGGGTTTCCCTGCGCCGAAAATCGGGTTGAACGCCGCTTGCGCGAACACGCCCGTCAGCAACGCGCCGATTGTTCCTCCCGCGCCGTGCACCCCAAACGCATCCAGCGCGTCATCATAGCGGAACATCCCTTTGACCCGGGTCACCATCCAGAAACAAACCACCCCGGCAATAAACCCAATCGCCAGCGCCGGCATGGGCCCGACAAATCCCGCCGCGGGCGTAATGGCCACCAACCCCGCTACCACCCCGGATATCGCTCCCAGCGCGCTGGCTCTTCCATTCTTGAGCCATTCCGCCAGGCTCCATCCCAGCGCCGCCGCAGCTGCTCCAAATTGCGTGGCCACGAACGCGCTTGACGCCAAACCGTTTGAAGCCAGCGCGCTGCCCGCATTGAATCCGAACCATCCGACCCATAGCAGACACGCTCCAACAAAGCTCAACACCAGACTGTGCGGCGGCATTGGCTGTTTCGGGTAGCCTACGCGCTTTCCCAGATACAGGGCGCAAACCAGCGCGGAAACCCCCGACGTGATATGCACCACCGTACCGCCTGCAAAATCCAGCGTCGGGAAGTGTCCCCCGGCGGCGTTCAAAAACCCGCCCTTGCCCCACACCATGTGCGCCATGGGCGCGTACACCACCAGAAACCACAGCGTCATGAACAGCACCGTGCCGGAAAATTTCATGCGTTCCGCGGTCGCTCCCGTAATCAGCGCCGGCGTGATGATCGCGAACATCAACTGGTAAATCATGAAGGTCGTCTGCGGGATCGTGCCGGCATAATCCGCGTTCGGGATTGCTCCCACTCCTCGCAGAAACGCATGCTCGAAGTTCCCGATCACCGGCCCGCTGCCGCCGAAGCACAAGCTGTAGCCCACCAGCGCCCATAGCACCGTGATCAGCGCCATCAGCGCGAAACTCTGCATCATGATTGCCAGCACATTCTTCTGGCGCACCAGTCCGCCGTAAAACAGCGCCAGCCCGGGCCCGGTCATCAGTAACACGAGCGCCGCGCTTGCCAGCATCCATGCGTTGTCCCCGGAAGATTGCGCTGCCACTACTTTTTCCTCCAGTTGATGCAACTTTTCGGTGACGGCCTTGGGAGTTTCCGGGGTGGCGGCGCTTGCGCTGGCGGCAGGGGGCGTTGCAGGGACTTGCGATTGTTGGGCCAGCAGAGGAAATGCGGTCAGCACCAGGGTCATCAGGCAACAACACACTACGCCCATCTGCTTCATCGAACTCTCCGCTGCGATAAAATTGAGGACTGGCTGCTCAGGGTCGCTCACTTCTTGTCTTGGGGACCTGCCAAAATATAGTGCCGATTATACCCACCCAGTCACCGCCGGGAGGTGCGAAATTTTGCTGGGCCCCATTCGTTTTTCTCATGCATGCTCCCGCAAGAACCTTTGTTTTCTTTCGCTGGCAAACGCATCCGCCTCGCGGGTAGGCCTCGGGATGCGCACACCGTCGACCACCTGCATCGTCAATCGGACGGCCGTCTCCAGGCTGACCCGGTGGCCCTGCGAGACATAAATCGGCCTCACTCCCTTGCGCGTCCGCACCACCGCCCCGATCCTCTCTCCCGCTGCCCTCTCATCCACCAATGGCGTCCAGCTACCCGCCTCTTCTCCAAGTTCCCCGTGCGTACCCACCAGAAGGCTCTTCGCGCAACCGATCGTCGCCCGGTCCAGCAGTACCCCCAAATGACAGGCCAGCCCAAACCGCCGCGGGTGCGCGTATCCCTGCCCATCGCAAAACAACAGATCCGGCAATTTCCGGAGTTTTCGCAAAGCCGCCAGCAGCGCCGGAATCTCGCGGAAACTCAGCAGCCCGGGAATGTACGGAAAGTGTAATGGCACCACCGCGCTCGACCGCTCGACCTCTTCCATCTCCGGAAAGCGATACACCACCACGCAGCCTATCGCCCGGTCGGCGTCGCGCAAGGCGCTCCAGGGGCTGCGGCGCTTCTTCAGCGCCTGCGAGCCCGTCAGCACAAACGCCGCGTCAAGTCCCGCCACCGTCCGAAGCTCCGGCAAGCGGTCTGCCCCTTCCCACTCCTTTCGCAACTCCTCCTGGATCGCCTGGGCCCTTTCGGGCGCAACTCTCCAGGCATGCCTCTTGCCCCACTCCTGCGGTTTGTACTCCATGCCTATCATCGTATAATGCAACAGCCGCTATTGACGTCACTGCCTTGCGGCGAGCCGGCGTCTCTTGAAATTCACTGAGGGGAACGTCCCATGACCCTGCATCCACCCTTGGAAGTATCCGCGCGTGAAGCTGCCGGAATCCACTACGTCGGCGTGCATGGCCGCCTCACCATCGGCGATCCCAGCGAGCGCTTGCTCGAATTCGTGCAAAATCTGGTCCAGCAGGGCGCCCGCAAAATCGTCATCAACCTCGACGACATTCCCCAGATTGACAGTTCCGGCATCTCCGTCCTGGTGAAACTCTCCATCTCTCTGGCGCGCCTCGGCGGTGGCTTGCACCTCGTGGTAGGCCAGGGCCGCGTTCGCGACGCCCTCACGGTCACCCGCCTCGTCGAAGCCATCCCCACCTTCGAATCCGAAGACCAGGCGCAAGCTTTCTAGCCCAGACTTCTCCCAAAGACTCTTGCCTTTGTAGACGCTGGGCTTCAGCCCGGATCTTGCCTGTCTAGGGGCCGCCTTCTCAGGCGGTCCGCTCTTGGGTTTGCCTTTTTTCGCGGTTCGGCCCGTCCGTGTAGGGGTTGAGCATTGCTCGACCCCATCTCGGCAAAGCGTAAACGCTTTTGTCATTCCAAGCCCCACATTCCAGGCCCTTTCCTCCGGGCACGGCCGGGTTCAGCCCTCTCGTGCTAGACTCCCCAATCATGCTTCTCCGCCGATTCCTCACACCATTTTTTCTCGTTCTGTGCGCGGCCTTTCTGATCCATTCACCAGCCGTTGCCCAGGAATCCACACCCGCACCGGGAGCCACCCCGTCGGATACCGACCAGCTTCATGATCTGGCATCTCGTCTGCTGAAAGATGCCGCTCAAATTGGATGCGGCAAGGATTCCTGCAAGATTCTGGTGAACGAGTTCTTTCTCGCGGACGGCAAATCCTCACTCTACGGCATTCAGTTGGCCGATCAACTCTCCAGCCAGCTCTCCAGTCAAAAAACAGAGGGCCAAATCCTCGACCGCCAATATGTACATGAGTTCCTGGAAGTTGCCCATCTGCCGGAGAACATGCTGCTTGATGTCGGAGTTGCTCGCTGGATCGGGGGGATCTTTGGTGCGGATAGCATCGTCTTTGGAACGATTAACTGGGAGAAAGGTAATCAAATTCAGCTCTCCGTCCGCCTGGTTAATGTTCTTAGCGGACAGAGTGGACCAATCGCCGAAACCGCCATTCAGAATTCTAATGCAGACCTCTCTCCGCTCAAGGTTCCGCAAAAGGCTCCGCCTGGCGGGGTGCACGTGAATGGCGAAGACTTTTATCGCGCAGGCGTTGATGGCACTGGCTCACCAAGGTGCCTCTATATGCCAAACCCACCCTACTCTCAAGAAGCAAGATCAGCAAATTTTACCGGAGTCGTGATCGTTCAAGCGATTGTCCACGTGGACGGAAGTGTTCGCGATCTATTGGTACTCAAAACTCCCGGGCTCGGGTTGACGGAATCTACATTACAAACGATGCCCTATTGGAGATGTCAGCCGGCCATGTTCCATGGAAAGCCGGTCTCCACCTTCGCTACTTTCGAAGTGAATTTTCATCCGTACTAGAGAGCCCGGCTGCCCCTCTTCAACTCCGGCAGCTCACAGTTGCGCGGACATGAGTCCCACCTAGGCGCCCACTGGATTGCAAAATTCCACAGGAAATGTGGAACGATGTGATTCGTTCGCACCGCGGCGTTCTCAACCGCCGCCAGAATATATTCCCGTTCCAGAGACGGCCCATTTCTACTGGAGACTCTCCGGGCACGATTGAAAACGCCCCTTCCCAAAAGGAATTGGCGGAAACATCGTGTTCTGTTATACGTGTGACGAGAAGTTCCTGCCCGCGGCACACCTTCCAAAACGTCCCAATGCGCGCCCGGGTACGCTCCAGAACGGAGGCATCCATGGAAATGACCGTGGAACATCTGGGCTCGGTGCAATTCGAGATCAAGACGCGCGGGCACGCCATCGTCAGCGACCAGCCACTGGAAGGCGGCGGATTCGACGAAGGCATGACGCCGCCGGAATTGCTGCTGGCGGCTCTGGGGTCGTGCGCCGGCTATTATGCGGCGCAATATCTGCGCAAGAACAAGCTGGCGACGGAAGGAACACGAGTCCGGGTGACCTGCGAAAAAGTGACGGATCCAGTGGCGCGAATGACCAATTTCGTGATCGAAGTGGATGCGCCGGTCGAGTTGACGAAGAAACATCGCCAAGGACTGGAAGAGGCGGTGGAGCACTGCCTGGTGCACAACACGCTGTTGCACACGCCCAAAATTACGCTGAAGGTGGAAGGCGCCGTTGCGGCGCAAAAGTGAAATTCAAACCAGCGAGCATCTTGCCGGGCAGTTCCCCCAGAATTTTTGCGGCGACCCTGACGGCCGTATGCGCGGATTCATGGACGTGTGATGAGAATGTCGCCCAGGACGAGGGCGTCCATCTGAGTTCGCAGGAAACAATCCAGCGCTTCTTGGGGGCGGCAGACGATGGGCTCGTTGTCGTTGAACGACGTGTTCAAAACCACGGGCACGCCGGTTTGCCGCGCGAATTCGCTGATGAGGGCGTGATAGCGCGGATTTGCTTCGCGGGTGACGGTTTGCAGGCGCCCCGTGCCGTCAACGTGAGTAGGCGCGGGGATTTTGTCGCGCCTGTCCGCGTGCACCGGATACGCCAGATTCATGAACGGGGATGGGTAGGACTTGGTGAACCACTCGCCGGTCTTTTCCGCAAGGATGGACGGAGCGAAAGGGCGAAAGATTTCGCGGTGCTTGATCCGGCGATTCAGGGTTTCCTTCATTTCCGGGCGGCGCGGATCGGCGACAATGCTGCGGTTGCCCAGCGCCCGCGGGCCCCATTCCGCGCGCCCTTGATACCAGCCTAGAATTTTTCCTTCCGCGATGATGGCGGCAGTGCGGCGCATAAGCTCCGGCTCAGGAAGTTCCGAGATGGTGTAGCCGCCTTGAGAAACAGGGCTGGCCTGAATGGCGCCGCGGATTTCCGCGGGCGTGTAGGCCGGACCCCAATAGGCATGATCCATAACGAACGAGCGAGGTTTGCCGAGCAGTTGGTGCCAGACGTAGTAGGCTGCGCCTACCGCGAGCCCTCCATCACCTGCGGCGGGATGAACGTAGACCTGTTCGAAAGGTGTCGTGTCAAAGATCTTCCCGTTGGCCACGCAGTTGAACGCCACGCCGCCCGCGAGGCATACTGCTTTCGCGCCTGTTTGCACCGCCAGCTTTTTCAGCATGCCCAGATAAACTTCTTCAAGGCGCGCCTGCAGCGAGGCCGCGAGATCGCGGTGGCGCTGCTCGAGAGGTTGCTCCGGAAGGCGGGCGGCTCCGCCAAGCTTCCTGGCCATGGCATCGGAAAACATATTGCCGAGGACCGGCGTTTTGTCCGATTCGGCCCAGGACATTTCCGGGCCGGTCTTGTGATGGGTGAAATAGTCGAGGCCCAGGCGGAAACCGAACTCGCCGCCATTGGAGTTGAAGTGCACGATATCGCGAAAAGCGTCGAGATATTGCGGCTGGCCGTAAGCTGCGAGTCCCATCACTTTGTACTCGTCGCCGAATTTCAAGAAGCCGAGATATTGCGTCACGGCGCTGTAGTACAGGCCGAGGGAGTGGGGAAACGCGATGGCGCCGTCGACGTGCATGCGATTGCCGCGGCCGGTGCCCCACATGGAACTGGCGAAATCACCGAGGCCGTCGGCGGAGAGCAAAGCGGCATCCTCAAACGGAGAGACGAAGTAAGTGCTGGCGAGGTGAGCCTGGTGGTGCTCGACGCGATGAAAGGTGGCTTTTATTCTCGCGGGGTCACTGTCAAAGGCCCGAGCGAGCGCCGCGGGAATGCCCGTGAATTTCGAGATGACCCTGATACGCTCGCGGGCAAAGGAAGGCATGCGCAGGGCATAAAAGAGCTTGGTGGCCAGCCGCGCGTAGGGATTTCGCGGCACGGCTACGTGATCGATGTCCGCAAGGGTGAGGCCGGCTTCCTTCAGGCAATAGCGAATCGCCGCCACGGGGAATCCCGCCGCATATTTAACGCGATTGAAGCGTTCTTCCTCGACGGCCGCAATGAGCCGGCCGTCACAAACCAACGCCGCGGAGGCGTTGCCGTGGTACGCATTGATTCCGAGAATGTTCATGAGCAGAGCTGTCAGTTTACCTCGATTGGCGGCGTGTTTCCGAAGACGTAGTCAGGGCACACGAATCCACGATTAGCACAAATGCCGGCGGCACCATTCATTCAGCACATAAAGCGACCACGGGCGGGACCACGTTGTCTGGCCGTGCAAAAAATTGTCCCATACCATGCGGACGCCTTCCGTATGCAAATGAGGCGCGAGAGCGGGCGCCAGGTTCGCGAGACTCGCTTCGATGCGCGGCCGTAGAGCGCCGCGCAGCCATTCTTCCCACGGCAGCGTGAAGGTGCGCTTCTTCTGCTCCAGGATGCTCTGCGGGAGCAGGTCCTGCACGGCGGCGACGAGCAGCGCTTTGTGGCGGCCGGGCCGCACGCGCGCTTCGTCAGGAAGGGCGCACATGAATTCGACGAGGGCGGTATCCAGCAAAGGCACGCGCACTTCCAGTGAGCGGTCCATGCTGACGGAATCGGTGTCGCGCAAAAGAGTGCTCGCCATGTAGGTGCGCAATTCGAGCCAGGAAATGCCGGCGATGGGTTCGAGGAGTTGCGCCTGGTCGGAAACGCGTTCGAGCCAAGCGAGCCAGGTGGGGTCGAGGGTAACGCCATCGGCGGAAACGGCGCTGCTGCGGAAGACTGGATCAGTGAGCCGCGCCAATTCGGAAGGTGGAAAGAGGAGCCGCGTGAAGAAATAAGGATGAGGAAGCGCGTCCGGCATGAGCCAGGCGTTGGTGGCTTTGCGAACGGCATCGGCTGAGCCGCGGTGTCCGAGGAATGTGCCGACCAGAGGTGAGCTGACTCGACGGAAGGCTCCCGGAACAAACCGGGCAATGGCGTCCAAGCGCGCAAGCTTGGGAATGTCGGCAAAGCTCTGATAGCCGGCGAACAGCTCGTCGCCACCGAGTCCGGAGAGGGCCACTTTCAGGCCAACTTGGCGCGCCGCCCAAGATACGAAGTAGGTGTTGATGCCGTCCATGGTGGGCTGATCGAGAGCCGCAACGGCTTCCTCCAGGTGGACGAGCATCTCGGCGCCCTGCAAAGGCACATCGGTGTGCTGCGTGCCTGTGTGTTTGGCCACTGCCCAGGCAAGCAGCCCTTCGTCATACGCGGTGTCGGGAAAGGAGAGCGTGAAGCTGCGAATACCGGGCTGTTGACGCGCGGCGATGGCAGCGATCGCGCCGGAGTCCAGGCCGCTGGAAAGAAAAAGCCCCACGGGGACGTCGGCGAGGAGGTGCCCACGGATGGATTCTTCCAGAAGCGCGCGCACGCGGGGAACGGCAGAAGAGAAATCACGCGGGCGCTTGGGGTCACGTGCCGCGGAACTCTGGAGAGAATCCCACCAGGGACGCGCCCGGGGAACTTTGCGGCGGTCCGGGAGATGCAGCAGCAGGCGATGGCCCGGCGGGAGCGAAAAGGCGTTTTCGACCAGAGTGACGGGCTCGGAGACGCTCCCGAATAAAAGGTAAGAGGTGAGGGCATCAGGAGAGATCTGCCGCGGCAGCGTGCCGGCCGCCAGCAGGGCCCGCAATTCCGAGGCGAACACAAATCCTTCGGATGTTTGTGCGTAATAGAGCGGCTTGATGCCCAACGGGTCGCGAGCCAGGAAGAGCACCGGGACGGTGGCGTAGTGCTTGCGCAAATCGAGAAGAGCAAAGGCGAACATGCCGCGCAGTTCGCCGAGGAGATCCTCGCCCCATTCTTCCCAACCGTGAACGAGAATTTCCGTGTCGGACTGCGTTGCGAAATGATGCCCGGCGAGGCAGAGTCGTTCGCGCAATTCGCGGTAGTTGTACAACTCGCCGTTGAAGACGACGGCTACGTTGGCGGATTCGTTCCAAACGGGCTGGTGCCCGCCGGCAATGTCGATGATGCTAAGGCGGCGCATGCCCAGGGCGGAGCCCGGAGCGCGCGGGTCGTTGACAAGGTACCCATCATCATCCGGTCCACGATGGCGCATGGCCGCGGCCATGCTTCGCACGCGAGACTCGGCTTCTTTGCTATTGGCAGCGTAAGTGAATCCGCATATTCCGCACACGCGGCTATTTTATCTCCGGACTGGTGAAAAATGCGGCCGTTGCGCGGCTGAGGTTCGCGCGCAGGTGGAAACGCGGCGCCTGCAGGCGGTGATCGGCCAGCCAGGCGAGAAGCACCCGCAGCAGCAGAAGAAAGATTAAGGCGTTGACCGAGAGAAACAAATACATAAAAGAGCGGCGCTCGAGCAGAAGGCTCCAGTCCACGTACTCGTCCCAAGCGGGAAAAACACGGTCGAGAACCTGGCGGATGTGAAATCCACGTAGCGGCAGCGCCGCCAGTCGCACATGCGCATAGCTTTCGTAAGAGTAGTCGGGGATGTAGCGCGGGATCAGACCGGTGGCCTCGCGAAAAATGGCGGGATTCTGGAGGTCCCGGCGCGTAAGCAAATGGCCGTGAGCATCCTTCATAAACGTGCGGTAGGTTGCGTCAACAATGACCCAGCGTCCATCGATATAGACTTCGGCGACCACGTGTTTGGCGGTGCGCTGGGGGGTAAGCAGCAGGAGGCGCCGCGATTCGACGCCCGCGCTCCGCGTAAGATTGAGGAAGGCGTTCGTGGCGCTTCCGCACACTTCCAGGAGTTGGCGATAGTTCAGTGTGTCTTCCGGATCGCGGGGAGAAACCTGCAAGGCCGGTGTGGCTTCCAGGCGCGGCGGGCCGTTGAGCATCCAGGTGAGAATGGCTTGCGCCTTCTCCTGAGGGGAAGCGGTTTCGGGAATGATCGCGTCGGAGAAGCCTTTCAGGTATTGACGGACGGAGTATTCCCACGCCCCAGTCCAAACGGTGGCAACGATTGCTGCGGCGAGCAATAAATTGCACGTCCACCAGCAGGAGCGGAAGATTCGGTGGCGGTTCACTCGACGTCCCTTCGGCCTGAGGGGAAATTGTCCTACGAGTGGCAGCGCGCCGCAATAGCCGCATATATATTGACCATTTGTTCAATTGGCTGTTTCCAATTCAGGGCGTCGAGGACCGTTGGACAGCCCGCCTGGAGTCTGGCGTGGAGAGTCTCATCGTGAAGAAGTTCTTGAAGGGCGTTCGTCAGAGCGATCTCGTCGTGCTTCACGACGAGTCCGGCAACGTCGGCAAGTAGAGGCGCGATTCCGCATTGATCGGTGACAATCACGGGCGTACCTGCGGCTACGGCCTCGGCGGCGGTATTGCCGAAATTTTCGTTCTGTGAAGGCAGAACGAAAATGTCTGCGTCGCGATAGGCCTGCCATTTCGCGGTGTCGGCGAGTGCCGGGGAGAAATGCACGCGCCCGGCAGGAGTGATCGAGGCCGCTGTCTTCTTCAGCCTGGCGAGCATGCCGGCTTCATCCGGCCCAACAAAGGCAAGATGCGCGGGAGCTTGGCCGTGAGTTTCCGAGGCGACGATCTTCGCAAAGGCTTGCAAGAGGAGCTGGGGGCTTTTCTTTTCCGAGAGGCGGCCGAGGAAGAGAAGAAGTTTCGCTTCCCGTGGGATGCCCATGGCTTCACGAAAGTGGCCGCGTTCGGGCGGGACAGGAGGGCCTTCGACGCCATTCCGCCGCAGTACGATTTTCTCCCTGGGTATGCCACCGGCGATGAGCTCGGATTGTTCCTGTTCCGCCGTGGCGACAATTGTGCTTGCCCCGGCGAGCATTTCGCGCCCCAGGAAGCGGTGGTACATGCGCTTCAGCCAGAGGTTGCGCACCCGCGGCACAAACATGCCGATGGGCTCGACGACGTAGGGGATTTTCTTTTTGCGGCACGCGGCGGCTACGCCAGGGCCGAGCATGTCGTACAGCCCGAAGATGTGAACGACCTCAAATTCCTGCAATCGTGCGCGCAGGAAGCGGGTTAGAGCTGGATTCCAGCTTGCCGCGCGATAGTGGAGCCAGTTGCCCAGATAAATCGCCGTGACGCCGCTGGTTTTGCGCTTGCGGCCAAAGGCATAGTGTTCGGCGTGCGGTTCGTTCGGGAGTTGCTGGAGCCGCCGGTCCAGCCCCCAATCAGCGGTGAGCACGGTTACGGCTTGACCGCGAGCGGCGAGCCCTTCGGCGAGTGCCCGCACTTTTACGGGCGGACCGCCAAATTCGAAGAACGGCGCATAACTCTGGCTGACATTCAGGATTCGCATAGTTCGCGGAGAATCTTCTTGAAGGCTTTGGCGAAAACGCTGAAGCGGAATTCGTTGTGAACGCGTTCGCGGCCCCGCGCGCCCATTTCCCGCGCCAGTTCGGGATTGGAAAGCAGGGTATCGATCGAGGTGGCCAATTGCACCGGGTCACCGTGCGGCACAATGTACCCCGTCACGCCGTCCTGGATCACTTCCGGTGCGCCACCATGCGCGCCGCCGATGACCGGCCTGCCGCGGGCCATGGCTTCCAGGTAGACGAAGCCGAAACCCTCGCCGCGGCTCGGCAAAGCAAAGATTTCGCAGGCGGCATAGCAGGCGGAGAGTTCCCCGTAGGTCAAGCCGGTGAGGAAATGGACGTGGCGGCCCACGCCGCTGTCCCGCGCGATGTTTTCCAGCCACGCGCGGTCATCGCCCGCGCCAATGGACACAAGTTGCAGCTCCGGCCAGCGCAGCAACAATCGCGGCAGGGCGGTCATCAAGGTGTCCATGCCCTTGTAGCGCTCGGCTGCCAGCCATCTCCCCACGGTCAGCACGACGCGGCCAGAGGGAAATTCCGGCGGTAGCGTTGCGGCAGACTCGCCGGTGATTTTCGATTCAAAGTCCGGATCAAGCCCCCAGGGAAGGACGCGGACTCGTTCCGGCGGCACGCCCTGAAGAGTGACGACATAATCCGCGGTGGCGCGGCTGGGAGCGAGGACCAAAGAAGCGCTGCGCAAGGCGCGGCGGCGGAGCGGTGGCAGCGGCTCCCACACTTCGATGCCGTGGGTGCACACGATGCTCTTCATGCGCGGTGCGGCGAACTGCATGGCGCGCACAATCGGCGCCAGATTCACATGCGCCGCAAGCACGAGTTTTGGATGCCGTCTGGTCGCGCGCAAGGCGGTTGCGGCAAATCGCATCTTTCCACGCGCGGCGCCCGTGAAGACAAATTCGCGATCGCCAACGCGCATGCGGTGGAGTTCCTGTGTGTCGTTCAAGCTGAGCATGCGGTATTCCATCTGCCGGGAGGCGGCAAATTCGCTGAGAACGAACGCCATGTGGCGCCCGGCGCGCTGAATGCCGCCGGGTGCGTCGAGTTCTGGAAACAGTCCGATGAGCACGCGGTGAGTCTGACAAACCCGCGTGGGCGAAAGCAAGAGCCCCTGTGAAGAAAAGTCCGCGCGGGAAATTCAGGGGCGGTGATTGCGGGTCAAGCCAACGAGATCGGTGAGGGTGTCGAGATAGAGGTCGGCGGGATAGGCGTCGCGATCGTGGACGCCGAATCCGTAGTTGACGGCCACGGCGAGCGTGCCGGCATTGCGGGCGGTCTGCACGTCCACTTCGGAATCGCCAATCATGGCGGCTTGTGAAGGGGGTACGCCAAACTCTTGCAGAATTTTGAGGGCGCCGGTCGGATCAGGCTTCTTTTTCTCGAAGCTGTCTCCGCCATAGATGGAGTGGAAGTACTTGGCGAGGCCAAGCCCCTGCAGGATGTCAACGCTTACGTTCGTGGGCTTATTGCTTAGGACCGACATGGGATAGCCAGTAAGTGCGTCGAGGGCTTCGACCACACCAGGATATAGCCGCGTCGTGTCCAGCTTGTGCTGCTCATAATGAGCGAAAAACAGGGAGAGGCCGGTACGCCGCTGCTCATCCGTGGCCTCAGGGCCAAGCGCGCTGGCAATCAATTGAGGCGCGCCGTGGCCGATGAAAGTCGCCACGATATCCGCGGGGAGTTCCGCGTGGCCCATCTGGCGCAGCATGGCGTTGACGGACGTCACCAGGTCCAGCTTGGAATTGATCAGCGTGCCGTCCAGATCGAACACGAATGCGCGAATAGAAGGGCGATTCTGGCTCATGGGCGAACGTTTATTCTAGTACGAGAGCAGGTCTACGCTCATGCCCGGAGACATGCAGGAAGCGAATGACTTTCAAATTATGCAACTGATCATGGATTAGGGCGATCGGCTACCCGAACGGCCGTCCACTCACCTCTAATTCCTGCATCGTCCACGAAAGTGCCAACGATTTTGTCTTTTGTCATTTTTCCAATAAAGAATGTCTTCACATGTTGCCCGTCGGGTTGGCTGAGCTTTATGGTAAAGGCCAGAAAATCCCCTTCCTTGTGACCAAAATCGATTTCTTCACTTTCACCCTTCTGACCTAAGGCATTACCCGCCAGCCAGTCTCCATTTGGGCCAGAATAAGCCAGCTTGAATACCTGCAAAGATTTACAATGCGCGCTTTTCAATTGCGATTTCCACGTTCCGAGACCTAGCCACGCGTAATCGATAATAACCTCCGGTGGAGACGCCTTTATTTTAACGATGGCAGGTGACTCCAGAAATTCCACGTCCACGTGACCGTTCAAGAGTTTATAGCGGAAGGTCACATGGAAGGTGCCTGGGGCATGGGCGGCGAATTTCCACGTCCGAACATTGTCCACGGCAGCCGTGCGAAGCAAGGGATGACCCGTCTCAGCCTCGGCATCGCCAACCGATTCACCATCGGTAGTGATCTTGACGCGCACATCTCCTTGGATTCTTGTTTGGCGTGCGAGGGGTGGATAAATTGGTTCGGTGTGCTGAACCACCTTGGGTAGGACTTCAGGAGGTTCCTGCGCCATCGCGCAAGGCATAGCCGCCAGCAAAGATGACAACATCAGAAGAGTGCGAGCATGCCTCATTGTTTTCTCCGTCCCAGAATGATTGCCGTCCGGTCTGAATCGACACCGCGCCGCAGAATGCCAGATCCTTAAACGAGTTCTAAATTGTGAAGAGAGTACTGCCGCGAGTGTCTAAATGCAAAGGTCAAAGAAGAGGTGCCACCAAAGGGAATCAGTGCGGCACTTGCACGTGGTGATGGCGTTGTTGTTAACGCTGCAAGGATTCTCTAGACCTTCGACTCCTAATAAACGCACTGATCGGAGACGGACCCATCAGCGAAGCAGGAAGGGGCACGGTGTTTTCCGAAACGGCGAAACATCACGTAAACTAGAATGCTGCTCACCCAGCAAAGAACTTCTTGGGAGTTCTCATGGCTACGGTCTATCCGTTTCGCGCGTATCGCTACAATCCGAGCGTCATCGCGTTCGACTGCGTGCTGACGCAGCCCTACGACAAAATTACGCCCGCGATGCAAGAAAAGTATTACGCGGCCGATTCGCACAATCTGATCTGCATCGAAAAAGGGCGCACCCTTGAGGGCGACACGCGGGAACACAGTGTTTACACGCGCGCGGCGGTCACACTCAAGAAGTGGATCGCCGAGAAGGTCGTGGTGCAGGATGACGTCCCCGCGTTTTATGCGTACACGCAAGAGTACGACGTGCCGGGCACTTCGCTGCGGAGGACGCGGCGAGGCTTCATCGGTGCAGGAAAGCTGGAGGACTATTCCGCCGGGGTGATTTTCCGGCATGAGCACACGCTTTCCGGGCCGAAGGCGGACCGGCTGGAGCTTCTGCGGCACACGCATACGCACACAGGACAGTTGTTCATGCTTTACGCCGATCCACGCAAGCAAGTGGATACGATTCTGGCCGAAGTCGAAAGCGCGCAACCCCCGGTCACGCAACTGACCGACGAGTACGGCGTGATCCACCGCTTGTGGTTGATTTCCGATCCAGCAAAGATCGCCGCGATTCAGCAAGCGATGGCGGATCAAAAGTTGGTCATTGCCGATGGCCATCACCGGTATGAAACCTCGCTGAATTTCCGCAATGAGTCGCGAACGCGCGCCGGAAAAATGATCCCGGATGCGCCGTACGAATCCTCGATGATGACGTTCATCAACACGCACAGCGAAGGGCTGACGATTCTGCCGACGCACCGGGTGGTTTCCCGTCTGCCGGACTTTTCCTGGAGCGCGGTGCGCCGCTTCCTGGAGCCCTGGTTTGCCACGGAAGTGTTTTCATTTGCGAAGGACGCGCCGCGCCATGGAGCGGAACAGAAGTTCCTGGCTCGCCTGGCGGCCGGCAGAGCGCAACATGCGATTGGCGTTTACCCCGCGGCCGATGCGGCAAGCCGCGCCTTCTACGTGCTGACGCTCCGGCCGCAAGCGGATATCACGCAAGTGCTGCCGGGAGTCTCGCCCCTACAGCGGCAACTGGATGTGGTGTTGCTGCACCAGGGCATTCTGGAGCCGGCGCTCGGAATTACCTCGCATGCCGTGGCTTCGGAAGCCAACTTGACCTACGAGCGCGAAGCCGCAACGGCATTGGCGGCCGTGGACCACGATGAGGCGCAAGCGGCTTTTCTGCTGAATCCCGTGGATGTGGATTTGGTGATGCGGGTGGCAACCTCAGGCGAAGTGATGCCGCAAAAGTCCACGGACTTCTATCCGAAGCTGCTGAGCGGAATCACCATGTACCGCGTTGCGGAATAAAAACAAAAAGGACAGGCGTGAGCCTGCCCTTTTGAGAATTCCCGGCAAGTCGAGAAGTCTATGGGAGCTTACTTGGAGAAGCTGGCGACCGCTTCGGCCTCGGTGTTGGAGACATCGAAGATAGTCATCAGCTTGGTGATCTGCAGGACTTCCGTGAATTTGGCGCCCAGGTGGCAAAGACGGAGCGATGCGCCCTGGTTTTTTGCGCTGTGATGCGAGGCCACGAGTGTTCCGAGGCCGGCGCTGTCGATGAACGTGACATTGTCCATGTTCAGCACGATCTTCTTTTTCCCCTCGGCCACCAGAGATTTCACCTTTTCGCGCAGGGCGCTACTTTCTTCGCCCAGAACGATCCGGCCATCCAGCGCCACTACTGTTACGCCGTCCACTTCGCGAGTCGTCAACTTTAAGGCCACTTTACTTTCCTCCTCATCCATCAACGGATCCGGCGGCAACCCGGGCCGGAACCGCAAAGCATATCCGCTTTCGTGTTTTTTCGCAAAGCGGTCTTTTTACTGCCTAAACCGCGTTGCGATCAATAGTAGTCCGCGCAGGACATGTAGTAACCGCAGACGTTGCAAACAAGCTTGCAACGCCGCGATTCCAGCCGCTGCGAGCAAATCGGGCAAAACCGCGAGGCATCTTCCCAGGAGCTTCCGGATGCTTTGGCCGCAGGATCGTCACTGCCTGCGGACGCCACAACCGCATCGCCCCGCACATTTGCCGGAGCTGATTCCTGCTTCCCGGTATCCTTCACGGCCTTTTGGTTATAGCACAACCTCAGTTCGGGGGAAAGCGCAGACGGCCCCGGGGGCCAGTGCCGGCAAACTCCGGTAACATTGTCAAGCGCGCGTGCGTCTAATATGGTGTAGGGGCAGGCAGCGGGAATTTGGGGTAACGCCATGCGCAAATCACTTCCCTTGGTCCTGGTTCTTCTCTTCACTCCGTTTGTAGCGGATGCACAACGCGCGGCAGGGCCGACAGTGGCCCCGGCGGCGCCGGCCATGCGTCCCATGATGATCGCTCCGGCAGCTCACGCCTTGCCTATAACTCCAGCGCCGGGCGTAGCGCCCGCGCACTCCAACTCGCGCCCCGTGACGCGCGTTCACTCAGGATCCTCTGCTCGCGGCACGATGCGCCGGGTGTCTTCGCCGAAGCCTCCTGTGAAGCCTCAGAGTGTCCCGTCAAATCCCATTTTTGTAGGTGCACCTGTTGCTGGGAATGACCTCGGCGTGCCTGGACTGGGGTTTGACTACGTGGATTATTTCGCCACCCACCCGAATGCCGGACGCCATCACTTCGCGGGAGGCGTGGTGCCCTTTGTGGGCGGCGGCATTTATGTTCCTTACCCCGTTTACATGGAGGGTGGAGCGCCTGCGGAACCCGCTGCGGAAAGCAGCCCGGCGGAAGCGGAGCAACCGCCACCGGCGGAAGAAACTGCGGCACGCCCGGCAGATGTTGCTGTGCGGCCATACGCGGATTCACGCGCGCCGGCGGAGCCGGATTCTGAATATGTGTTCGTGCGGCGGGACGGCACGGTTTTCTTTGCCGTGGCTTTCACTTTCGATAGCGCGAACCTTCGCTATATAACCCGGGACGGTTTTCGCAAGACCGCACCGCTGGCGAGCCTCGACCTTGCGGCCACGCAACAGTTCAACGAACAGCGCGGGTTGTCTCCGCGCCTTCCTTCCTGACGATTGTTTTCGGAAAGTCCTGCCCTGGTGCCGTTCCAACTATTTGGGCCAAATGACAGTCCAAGCATCTGACGCGAACACGGAGAGAGTATTCTCGAAGGGATTTGCTGAAACAAGCTGGAACGGCACTGGCCGTGTCCGCGTCAACCCCTGCGCAAGGGTTGCGGCATGACGTAGCCTGAAACGGCGGGTAATCCCGCGCGTTCGAGCTGCACGGTGGTGTGCTCGATCCCGAACTCTTCCGCGACCTTTTTCTGGATCGCGGCGAGTATTTTTTCGCATTCGACCATGTGCATGTCCGGGATGCGCGCATGGCAGCTCATGGCGTTATGGCCGCCACCGAGGGACCAGATGTGCACGTCGTGGACTTCCTGTACAAATTCGACGGCGAGGATGGCGCGAGCGACCTCTTCGATCCGCGTTTCGCGCGGCCGGCCTTCCAGGAGGATGTGCGTGGACTCGCACAGAATGCCGGACGAGGAATAGAGGACGAGCAAACCGATGGCAAGCCCGAGCAGGGAATCGATCCAGTTCGCGTTCGTGTAATGCATGATGACCGCGCCGGCGATGATGGCAATGTTGGAGAGGGCATCGCCAAAGTTGTGCACGAGGATGCTGCGAAGATTCAGGTCGGCGTGCCCGCGAACCAGGGCCAGCGTGATGCCGCCGTTGACAAGCAGGGCCGCCAGAGAGGTCCAGATCATCCAACTCTCGACGACTTCCACCGGAGCGCGCAAACGCTGGAGGGCTTCGTAGCCCAGCCATAAGGAAAGCAGGACGAGAAGGACCGCATTGGTAAACGCCGCCAGGGTGCCTGCGCGATGATACCCGTAGGTTCTCTCCGAATCGGCCGGGCGCTGCGCCCAGCGCATGGCCAGCCAGGATATCCCCAGCGCGGGAACATCGGAGAGGTTGTGGACCGCATCGTTCAGCAGCGCCACGGAATGACCCAGGATGCCGCCGCAGACCTCCGCGACAACCAGGCCCAGAGTCGCCACCATGGCCCAGGCCAAGACAGACGACCGCATAGGCGTGTGCGCATGGTCATGGCCGTGGCCATGTTCCTGTCCGTGATGCGGTTCGTGGACGTGCATCTTTTTCATTCTACGAGCTTCGCGAGCGAAACGCAGCCCTTGCGAACAGCCGTGTTATTGGAAAGTATGACAACACAGACCCGCGATTTCGTTGACGCCCTTTGCCATGACTGCCACTATCAGAAATGGCAAGGAACCATCGGCAACACGCAGTTCACGACAGGGGCACCGGGTCGCGGCACCGGCGGAGATGACCAGTCCTATCGCCAAACTGAGTTTTTGGGGCGTGCGCGGTTCCACGCCCACCGTCGATCCCGCGACGTGGCGCTACGGTGGAAATACGCCATGCCTGGAACTGCTTGCGCCGGATGGCACGCAGTTTATTCTCGATTGCGGGACCGGACTGCGCATGCTGGGAAACCGCTGGGCGGAAGGAAAAAACGCGGCACCGGCGGAAACGCACATTCTAGTCACCCACTACCACTGGGACCACATTCAGGGCTTGCCCTTTTTTGCGCCGCTCTATGTGGAGAAGAATCAGTTCCAATTCTACAGTTTCCGCTCGAAATTTCTTGGCCGCGACTCTCTGCGGCAGGTTTTTGAAGCGCAGATGGCTTTGCCGTATTTTCCCGTGGATTTTTCGGCCATGAGCGCGCGCAGGAAATTCCGCGAAGTGGACGGCGGAGAGAGCTTCCAGATCGGCAAAAACAAAGTGAGCGCGCGCTGGCTGAACCATCCCCAGGGCTGCCTGGGATTTCGCATTGAAACTCCCGCCGGAATCGTGGCCTATGCCACGGACAACGAGCCGGGTGACCCGGCATTGGAGAAAAGCCTGCGTGAACTAGCCGCTGATGCGGACATCTTCATTAATGATGCGCAATTCACTCCTGCGCAGTTGGACACCAGGCGTAAGGGCTGGGGACATTCTTCGTGGCGCGAGGGTGTGAACGTGGCGCGTGAAATGAATGCCAAGACGCTGGTGCTCTTTCACCACGACCCCGATTCCACTGACCGCATCCTCGACGAGATTCTCCGCGATGCGCGCCAGGAGTTTGACTCCGTCTTCGCGGCGAGCGAGGGCATGGTGATTACGCTGGGCGCTGCCGGCGAGCCGGTCCAGGCGCACATGCCCGGTTCGCGCACGGCCTTGCGGCGGGAAGCGCAATTCCGCGCTTGCGTGAGCGGCGTGACCGCGGATGGCCAGAAATTCGAGGAAGAAACGGTGGTACGCGACCTCTCTCTGCAGGGTGCGCTGATCTCCCTGAAGCACAGCCCGCGCATCCAGTCCGAACTTCAAGTCACCATGGAAACGCCGGGGGCCGAAGGGGCGCAGGAAATGCGGCTGCGCGGCTACGTGGTGCGTCTGGAAGAGGGCGCGGAACGCGGTACGACGGCCGTCGGGGTCGTGTTTACAGACTGAGATTTACCGCGGCCTGAGGCGCGGGAATGTGCACGGCTTTCCAAGAAGAATCTAGCTGAATTCGGCGATCTTCTTATCGAGGTGCGCGAGAGCGGCTTCCAGAGACTTGCGGTGATTCGGGTTTGTAGCGTTCTGGAGATCGTTCAGGATGCGGATTCGAGAGAGCTGCAAGCCCCGGCGTTCTTGCTCCTTTAGGACTTGCTCGGCTGTCTTAGGGCCTTTTCCTTGGGATTCGGTCACTGATGTTTTCGCTTCCACCTGGGATTCCACATCTTTGCTTTCCCAACCACGTGCCATATTCCTATTTTGACACACATTTCGAGGCGCCAAGGAGATTGCTCGAAAAAATTTCCTGGATTCATGCGGCGCTGACCGCGCGGCGCTTCGGGGTGGCAGGCAACTTCTGAGGCAAGGCAGCGCGGATGGATTCTTCGGCGAGCCGCGCGAAACGTTCAGCGAAGAAACCGCCGTATGCGAATTCCGCCTTCTGATCGGCCCAGCGGATTTGCAGGAGCCAGCGCTGCTCTTTCTCTTCCACGCGAAGATTGCAGATTTCCGGCGCGGACATCACCAGGAGCGGGTCGAAATGAGCGTCCAGCGCCCAAATATGCGCGGGAGAAATGAACAGGCGCACCTCCGCGGCCGGTGCGTTTCCGGGCTGATATTCCCCGCCACTGACGACGGTCTGCGCGCCGAGTTCACGCGCCTTGCGGTCGGTGCCTGATTCCAGTTCGGCGGGCGGCAGCAAGATGGCCACGACAAACAGGAGCAAACCGAAACTGGCGGTGATCCAGCCGTTCCACAAGCTCAACGGAAGGATGACAATCGCCGCCCCAAGACAGGCCAGGGCCACGCGAAACAGCGTCCACGACTTTTCGTTGCGGTGCAGTTGCAGCAGCCTGGGGAAGTGGTGAATGATCAGAAAGATCGCTTCACCCAAGAAGGCCTTTGCCCGCTGGAGGAGACTCTCCTGGCTGGTCGAAACAATGGCCCTGGGGGTCGTGCTCATAGGCTGGTCCGATGACCATTCTACCTCACGCGTCGCGCTTTGCACGTAAGTTTCCATGGCTGCCTCGGCCCGTATTCCTCACCAGAACGCGCCAGGTTCAATAAAAACTCAGAAAGTCGGCGGCGTATTCACCCACAAGAGCCACGTTTCGGTGCGCCCCGAGTTCTTCCAACGATGCGGTGTGGAACTCTCGAAATAGAGGCTGTCTCCGGCTTTGAGAACGTAGTGTTCCTGCTTGTTTAGCCAGATTTCAAATTCACCGCGCAGGACGTGGAGAAATTCCTCGCCCTCATGAGCGTAAGATTCGCCGCTGCCCGCGCCGGGCTTGATGCGGAAGAGGTGAGGCTCCATCGCGGTATTGCCCCAGGCCAGGAGTTCCATGCGGACGCCGGGAGAGGTTTCGAGGATTTTACGGTGCTCGGGACGAACGAGGTGTTGCATCTCGCCGTTGGTATCAAACAGCGACATGATGCTGGTTTTATAAAAGCGCGCGATGCGGCGCAGCGTGGCAACCGAGGAGTGCATCTGGCCGCGTTCCAGCGCGCTCAGAAAACCAACGGAGACGCCGGTGGCGCGGGCCACTTGCGCGAGCGAAAGCCCGCGGCGCACGCGTAAACGGCGGAATCGCTGGCCGGGGAGTTGCGGCGCGTCCACGAGACTGTCGACCCGGCCTTGTTTCTTGAGGACGTGGACGATAGCGGGAGGATTGAGGCTGCGGGCCCGGCGCAGGAAGATGGCGCGCTGCAACAAGCGCACATCGGATTCCGTGTACAGACGATAGCGGCTCTGCGTACGCCGCGGGGTAATGAGCCCCAGCGCTTCCCAGGAGCGCAACGCCGAGGAAGAAATCCTCAACCGCCGCGCGACCTCCGAGATGCGCAAGAGCCTTGGTCCGCCCAATGATTCCGATGGCTTGGAGAAATTCTTTCTGCTTGACACGGCTCCCAGCTTTCTCTAAGTTTGCTGGATTATAGTAAGGTTCCCGGGCCGCTAGCAACCACGAAGAATCGCAAAAAATCGATTGCCGTTCTCGTGAAATTAGGAGTGATTTTAAATGAATGACAGAACGCGGCTGGCGCAAGTGAAGCCTATCTGTTGCCGGAGTATTTTGCTCGCGGTCCTTTTTTCCATGGTGTTCCTGCCGGCAGCACCTTATGCGAACGCGCAGAGCACGGGCGGGCGCATTCACGGGACGGTCACGGATGAAAGCGGAGGCGCAGTTGTCGGGGCCAAAGTGACCTTGGTCAACGAGGGCACGAATGCTGCGCGCGAAGTACAGACTTCCGCCGCCGGTGAGTATCTCTTCCTCGAAGTGCCGGTTGGCAGTTACGAAGTAGATGTAAATCAGCAAGGATTCAAGAAGTATGCCCGCAAGGGAATCGTTCTCGTTTTGAACGAGATTGCCACGGTCGACATTACGCTGCAGGTCGGCTCGAACGTGGACACGGTCGAAGTTACGGGCGCACCGCCGGTGATTGACACCACGACGACGCAGCTCGGGGCCGTGATGACCGACCAGTCCGTGCGCGAACTCCCTCTCAATTCGCGCAATACCTATCAGTTGCTGCAATTGCAGCCGGGCGTGCAGTCGCAGTTGGGCGCGGATTTGTTCTACGGCAGCAGCAACCCCGGGGTCGTTTCGGTGAATGGCGGCCGCGGCCGGTCGAACAATTACATGGTGAACGGTGGCGACGGCAACGATATTTTCGTGAACGGACCAGCCATTCAGCCCTCTCCGGATGCGATCGAGGAATTCCGGGTATTGACGAACACCTTCGACGCCGAGTATGGGCGCAACTCGGGGTCTGTGGTCAACGTGGTCACGAAGTCCGGAACCAACTCCCTGCACGGCGATTTCTATGAATTCTTCCGCAACAAGTTGCTGAACACCAAGGGCTTTTTTGACTCCACGGTACCCGACTACAAGCAAAATCAGTTTGGCGCGACGCTGGGCGGCCCCATCAAGAAAGACAAGACCTTCATCTTTGGCTCTTACGAGGGCGACCGCCTGCGTCAGGGCATCTCTTCCGGGCAAGTTGTCTTGCCAACAGCAGCAGAAGCCGAGGGGGACTTTTCGGCGGGTGGAACGCAAACGCTCGGGGGATACGTAACGACTCCTACCTTTGCGCAGCAACTGCTCAGCCGCTCCACAACTACCGGGGTCACGACCCAGTCGTGTTCGAACGCGATCGCTGCTTCGCCAGGAGCAGGGGCACTCGCGACACTGGCGAGTTTGCCGGCCGGTTCGCAAGCGGCAGTGCCGGTTAGTTATGATTCGATTTTCCCGGGTGGCATTATCCCGACGGCATGCTTTGATTCCACGGCTATGGCGCTCTACCAGAATTATGTGGCGCCCGTGGGGACGGGAGTACTGTCGTACGCGCCGGACAAGAAAGATCGCGAAGATCAATTCACGCTGCGCTTCGATCACAACTTCACAACCACGCAGCACTTTACCGCCTACTACTATTTCGATGACGATGACCACACGGATCCCTTCTCCAACTTTCAGGCAGCCGGAGCGAACGTTCCGGGATTTGGGGCGCTGTTCAAGACGCGGGTGCAGCAGTTGAACGTGAGTGAGACTTCCACGATTGGCGCGACGGCTGTGAATGAGATGCGCTTCAATTACTTCCGGGAAGGCCAAGGTGACCTGAATCACCCTGTGAACATACTTTCCAGTTTGCATGATGCTTGTGGATCCGTTGTTCAGGCGGCGAATTGCTTTGCCGATCCCAACAATCCCACGGCAGGGATCAACACGAACATTCCGGGCCGCGAGGGCGTTCCGTTCGTGGAGGTGCTCGGCGGATTTACAATCGGGAACAACTACGAGGGGGAACTCCCGCAGACCGGGAATACCTACCAGTTTTCAGATAATTACAGCAAGGTGATGGGGACGCACAGCCTGAAATTCGGCGGAGATGTTCGCGATCAGAAATTCAACCAGTTCCTCTACTACGACATCAACGGGTACTTTACCTTCCAAGGCAGCGGGGCGCTGAACTCGGTTTCTTCCAGCGACGCCTATCCCAACTATTTCCTGGGCGTACCGTATTCCTATTCGCAGGGCGCGGCGCAGGCGGAAGACCTGACGAACTACGGCCTCTATTTGTTCGCGCAGGACAGTTGGAAGATCAAGCCTAATCTCACGTTGAATTACGGCTTTCGGTGGGAGCTGAACACACCCTACGTGGATAGCGGGAACCGCCTGCAAACGTTCCGGCCGGGACAGGATACGACCCAGTATCCCTGCTGGTTGTCGCAGCAGGGAGCCGATACGATTAATAACACGGTTGGAAGCCCCGTTGTTGCGCCAGGAGACTGTGGTCCGAATTCCTCGCAAAACGCGTACTTCCCGACAGGACTGGTGTTCCCGGGCGACAAGGGTGTTCCGGGGGGGCTGACTGCGACATATTACAAGGCCTTCGCGCCAAGATTCGGTTTGGCTTACAGCCCCAGCTGGACGGATGGCCCCTTGGCAAAGATTACCGGCGGCCCGGGGAAATCCACGATCCGCGGCGGTTATGGAATTTTCTATAACCCCATCGAGCAATTGGTGATGGAGCAGTTCAGCGCCGAGCCACCGTTCGGTGTCAGCTCGTTGCTCTCAAGCCCGCTCTTCAACACTCCCTATTTGGGGCAAAATGGCGTCCTGTCTCCAAACAACGGCGGCGGGATCATCCAACAGACGCCAAGCACGCCATGCCCCACTTCCGGTGGGCCTGCCGGCTGTGTGGACTGGTCGCTGTTCCGGCCGCTTCTGCTCTACGGAGAATTCCAGCCGCACCTGCGGACACAATATGCGGAACAGTACAATTTCACGATCGATCGGCAATTGACTTCCGATATGCTGCTGCGTGTCGCCTTCGTAGGCACGCAAGCGCACCATCTGCTCGCTATCCACGATCTGAACTACGGGAATACGCAGACATGTTTGGACTTAAACACGATTGTGGGTCCAAATACCTGTGGAGCCGCTAGCGCGGATTACGAGTATACCTTGACGGTGCCGGCTGGGATGCAGTTCCACATGCCGTACATTCCTGGCCCGAATCCCACAGGACCAAACATTCCCTGCCCGTATAGCAATCCTAATAATCCGGCGGGTTGCATCATCACGGGTGCTGCGGGAGGCACGCCGATCACTCTGGTCGGCATCCGCCCGTATTCCTCGCCCAACTGCAACCCAATTACAGGATCGGGATGCCCGGCCGACGGTGTGCCGATATTCAGCAATATCTTCGCGGAAGACACGGTGGCTAACTCGAACTACAACGGCCTGCAAATCTCGCTGGAAAAAAGCTTTTCGCGCGGCCTGTTGTTCCAGGCCTCCTACACGTTCAGCAAGGCGATTGACCAGGGCGCTTCGTTCGAAAACGAACTCAACCCCATCAATCCAAACGGCACTCGCGGTTTATCGCTTCTGGATGCGAAGAACCGGTTCGTGTTCAGCCCCGTTTGGGAACTGCCCATTCCGAAGAAGGAAGGGATGGCCGGAAAGGTCGCCAACGGCTGGCAACTATCCGCCATCATCACCTACCAGAGCGGTTTCCCGATTCGTATGCAGAACCAGAACGACGCGGAGTTGGAGAGCAGCTTCTTCTTTGAGGATGCGAACACGCCCTATTCGACCGGGCCAGTTCAGTTCGTGAACCCGAAGGTAAATACGGTGGTAAATGGGATAAATGAACATTTCTGGTTTAATACGAGCAATTTCTGCGACCCAATTGCTGGCTTCCCTGCTACCGGAGCCCCCCCTTCATCGTGCCCCCAGCAATTGGGCAGCTTTGGAAACACGCCTCACGCGCTGTGCTGCGGCCCTGCGTTGAGCAATACCGACCTGGTGATCGCCAAGAAAACTCCGATTAACGAACGGTGGACCACGGAATTCCGCGCTGAGTTTTATAACGCCTGGAACCATACCGAGTTTGAGAATCCTGACGGCAATTTTAGCGACTCGACGTTCGGGCAGGTCCTGAATACGCGCGATCCCCGCGTCATGCAGTTTGCACTGAAGGTGATGTTCTAAGGGCATCTGGTTTGCTTTGCACCTGCTAAGAGGCGTCCCGAGCACGTCGGCTCGCCTTCGCGCGAAGAATGGAGAGAACGCCGCGAACGGCCGTGGGGCGCGGGGTTCAGAAAAGGCACAGAAAGCGTAAAATTAAAGGCGGAATTTGCCCCGCAGAAACCGCGAAGTTTACCTCGCTCAAACTGACCGCAGGGAACAGACCTGCCACAGGTGACCACAGGAAGGCCAGCCTGAATGGAGTATGCAAATGCAAGAAGCACTGCAGAAGGAACTCGCTCTTTACGAGAAGCGCACGCCGAAGTCCGCGGAAGCTCACAGGAGGGCACAGAAGCGTATTCCCCTGGGCGTGGCCAGCAACTACCGCGCCTACGACCCTTACCCGATCTTCGTGGCCGAAGGCCATGGCAGCAAGATCGTTGACATCGACGGAAACGAATATCTCGACCACAACTTGTGCTTCGGCGCGCTCATGGCCGGGCATGGGCATCCGGCGGTGGTCAAGGCCATCCAGTGGGCGCTGCAGAATGGCACCACCTTCGGCATGCCCCACGGCATGGAAGCCGAAGTGGCCGAGGAAATTTGCGCGCGCTATCCCGTCGAAATGGTGCGCTTCGGCTCCAGCGGCACCGAAGCGACGATGCATGCCTGTCGCATCGCCCGCGCCGCCACGGGTCGCGACAAAATCCTGCGGTTTGAGGGCGGCTACCACGGCTTGCACGACACCGCACTCGTCAGCGTGAAGCCAAAGGAAGAGGACATCGGCGACATCAATGCGCCGAATTCCGTGCCCGCCGGGTTGGGCGTGATCCAGGCCGTACTTGATAACGTGACCGTGGCCACGTTCAACAACCTGCCCAGCGTGGAAAACCGCTTCAAGCAGTTTCCTGGCCAGATCGCGGCCATCATTCTGGAACCAATTATGATGAACGTCGGCATATGCATGCCGCAACCGGGCTTCCTGGAAGGGCTGCGCGAAATCTGCAATAAAAATGGCGCGTTGCTGATCTTCGATGAAGTGAAGACCGGCGCGAAGCTCTGTTGGGGCGGCGCCAGCGAATACTTTGGGGTGAAGCCCGACATCATCACGCTGGCGAAGTCGATTGGCGGCGGGGTGCCGCTGGCGGCGTTCGGCGCGGGCCGTCAGGTAATGGACCTGATCGCCCAGCACAAGGTTTTCCACGGCGGCACGTACAACACGAACCGCTTCGCGATGGCCGCGGGCCTGGCGACCTTCCGCGAAGTTCTCACCCGCGAAAACTATGCGCACGTGAATAAGCTCAGCAAGAAACTGGCGGAGGGTTACCGCGCGATCCTGAAGAAAACCGGCCTGAAAGCCTATGTGGCCCAAGCAGGAGTCAACGGCGCGCTGATGCTTTACCCGCAGGAAATCCGGAACTACCGCGACTGGTTGAAGATTGACGTGGACCTGTGGCGGCAATTCTGGTTCGGCATGGTCAATCGCGGCGTCCTGGCGATGCCGTACTGGTGGGATGAGCAGTGGACCGTCTCCGTGCAGCACACCGAAGCGGACATCGACAAGCACCTCGCGGTGTTTGGGGAGGTCGCCCCCGGGCTGGCCAAGACGCAGCAGGAACGCGGTGCGCAAATTGCCGGTGCGGCCGGGCACTAGGGAGCAACAGGATTGAGCGACGAGGTCACGAAAACGCCAGCAGCTTCGCCGGCTTCGGAACCCGAACGGCCGCATTTGAGGCGGGTGCTTGGGCGGCGTGACCTCGTGCTGCTTTTTGTTGTTGCTGTTTTTAACCTCAACGTATTGCCTTCCATTGCCGCCAATGGCGGTGTGACAGTCTGGCTCTGGCTGATCTCGCTTTTGCTGTTTTTCTGGCCGCAGGGCATTGCCGTAATCGAACTGGCCCACCGCTATCCTGGCGAGGGCGGCGTCTATCTGTGGGCCAAAGAAGTGTTTGGCGATTTCCACGGCTTTCTGTCCGGCTGGTGCTACTGGACCAACAACATGATGTACGTGCCAACGGTGATGTTGTATTTCGTCGGCGTGTCCGTGTTTGTGCTGGGCCCGAGCCACACGGGTCTTGCCGACAACCGCACGTTCGCCCTCATTGCTTCCGTCGTGCTCCTCAGTCTTCTTGCGATCCTGAACGTCATGGGCCTTGGTGTGGGCAAGTGGATCAACAATCTTGGCGGAATCGGCACATTCATCGCGGCCTTTTTGCTTATGGGCCTCGGCATCATCGTCTGCCTGAAATTCGGTACCAACATCCACTTGGCGGATTTTCAAATTCCCGCCAATCCGAGATTCGTTTTGAATTCATTCGGGGTCATTTGCTTTGGCCTGGTGGGTTTGGAACTCGCTTCCGTCATGGGCGATGAAATCGAAAACCCACGCAAGACCTTGCCAGGCTCGGTCGCGTGGGGCGGCGTGCTGTCTGGTTTCCTCTATATCGGCGCAACCCTGACACTATTGGTGGCTGTGGACAAGAACAGCATCAGTGTGCTTCAGGGCATCGTTCAGGCCGTTAGCCACATGGCTTCGCGCGTTGGCGTTGCCTGGATCGTGGTGCCGTTCGCTTTTCTGCTCAGTTTGTCCATCGCGGGGATTGGCTCGGCGTGGCTGGGCGGGTCGGCGCGCATACCGTTTGTGGCGGGCCTGGACTCCTACATGCCCTCGTGGCTCGGAAAGATTCACCCAAGATACGCCACGCCTTACGCCGCGTTGATTGTGCATGCCAGCGTTTCGCTGATCCTGGTGATTGCCAACTTCCTGACAACGGGCGGCGTGCAGGAATCCTTCCAGCGCCTGCTATCGCTCGCCGTAGTCCTGCAGTTGATTCCTTTTCTCTATATATTTGGCGCGCTGCTGAAAATCGCCGTGGATGCAAAATTTGTCCGCGGCCACTACGGCAAAGGAACGCTCATTTTCGCGGGCGTCAGCGGGTTCATCACGACCATTGTCGGCATTGCCCTGGCCTACTTCCCGGCGCAGCAGATCACTTCGCTGCTCTCGTATGAAATTTGGATGTTTGGCGGAACCCTGCTATTTATCGGGCTGGCGGGATTTTTCTTTTATGTGTATGGAGGCCGCAAAGTGGCACGCAAATTGGCAGCGAGTTCTCTAGTAGTCTAAGTAAAAGAACTTGGGAGGTGGTTTATGTCCACTACGGCAAAACCAACGGTGAAAACCTGCCAGAACTATATCAATGGGCAGTGGGTGGCCAGTTCCTCCGGCGAGACGTTTCCGGTTTTTGACCCCTCAACCGAAGAAGTGATTGCCCACGTGGCCTCGGCAACTGCCGCGGATGTGGACAAGGCAGTGCACGCGGCGCGCGCCGCCTTTGACTCCGGGCCATGGCCGCAAACCTCGGCGCAGGATCGCGGGCGCATTCTCTTCAGGATTGCCGACAAGATCCGGCAAAACACCGCGATGCTGGCGGAGCTCGAAGCGCGCAATTGCGGCAAGCCCATCGTGGAAGCCGAGTATGACCTGGCTGACGTGGCGACCTGCTTTGAATATTATGGCGGCCTTGCGAATAAGGTGACGGGCCACGTCAATCCGGTGCCCGCGAACGCGCTGAGCTTCACGTTGCGCGAGCCGGTGGGCGTCGCTGCTCAGATTATTCCCTGGAATTTTCCGCTGCTGATGGCGGCGTGGAAGCTGGCGCCGGCGATCGCGGCGGGATGTACATGCGTGCTGAAGCCTGCCGAGCAGACGCCGCTGACAGCCATGGAACTGGCGAACTGGTTCGAGGAAGTCGGGCTGCCCCCGGGCGTGGTCAACGTCGTGAACGGCGTGGGCGAAGTCACGGGCGCGGCACTGGTCGCGCATCCGGGCGTGGATAAAGTGGCGTTCACCGGGAGTGCCGCGGTCGGGAAAATCATTGTGAAGAGCGCCGCCGATACGCTGAAGCGCGTGACGCTGGAATTGGGCGGCAAATCGCCAAACGTTTTTTTTGCCGACGCGGATTGGGAAGCGGCGGTGGATGGCGCGCTTTTTGGAGTGTTCATCAATCAAGGCGAAGTTTGCTCAGCGGGCAGCCGCGTCTTGGTGGAGAAGAAGATTTACACGAAATTCGTGGAGGCCATGACGGAAAAGGCCAAGCGCATCAAGCTGGGGCCGCCGCTGGATCGCGACACGAAAATGGGGCCACTGGTCGGCAAGGAGCAGTACGACCGGGTCACCTGCTATCTCGAAATCGGCAAGAAAGAGGCCAAAACCGCGATTGGCGGGGGAAGGGCGAAGGCGTTCGCCAAGGGCTACTACGTCGAGCCGACTATTTTTTATGACGTGCAAAATTCCGCGCGCATCGCCCGCGAGGAGATTTTCGGGCCGGTGGCCAGCGTGATTCCTTTCGAGAACGAAGCAGAGGCCATCCGCATCTCCAACGACACACCGTATGGATTGGCGGCGGCCGTATGGACGCGCGATATTTACAAAGCGTTTCGCGTGGTAAAGTCCATTCGCGCGGGTATCGTGTGGGTCAATCACATGCAACCCACCTACGTGGAAGCGCCGTGGGGCGGATACAAGCAGTCCGGGTTCGGAAGGGAACTCGGACCGTGGGGCCTCGAAGAATATCTGGAAACCAAGCAGGTTTTCGTCAATCTCGATGAAGCTCCAATTGGCTGGTACTGAGAAGTTTAAGGAGATCGCCTGAAATTCGGACAAAGGAACAAGCAACCATGAAAACGATTCAGATTCGCACGGAAATCCCCGGGCCTAAATCCAAGGCGCTGCTGGCCCGGCGGGAAGCTGCGATTCCACGGGGGCCGTCCCTGGTGACGCCCATCTTTGCGGCGAAGGCGGAAGGCGCGTGGATCGAGGATGTCGATGGGAATCGCTACATTGATTTTGCCGGCGGCATAGGCTGCCTGAATGTGGGGCATCGCGCGCCCAAGGTGGAAGCGGCGGTGCGCGATCAGGCTGGAAAGTTTCTACATCTCTGCTTTGGCGTAACTCCCTACGAGTCGTACATTACTCTCGCGGAAAAGCTGAACTCGCTGGCGCCGGGCAAGTTTGCAAAGAAGACTTTTTTTGTGAATACGGGTGCGGAAGCCGTGGAGAATGCCGTCAAGATTGCGCGCTCGTACACCAAGAGACCCGCGGTGATTTGTTTCGAGGATGCGTTTCACGGCCGCACGCTGCTGACGTTGTCTTTGACCAGCAAAACCAATCCGTACAAAGCGGGGTTTGCGCCGTTTGCGAGCGACATTTACCGCATTCCCTATGCCTATTGCTACCGCTGCTCGTATGGCTTGACCTACCCATCCTGCAACACGGCCTGCGCGCATCACCTCGAAGACACATTCAAGCGCGTGGTGTCGCCAGACTCAGTGGCCGCTGTGATTGCGGAACCCGTGCTGGGCGAAGGCGGATTCGTCGTGCCGCCCAAGGAGTTCTTTCCCATCCTCATGGACATCTGTAAGAAGTACGGCATTGTGTTCATCGCGGACGAGGTGCAATCCGGAATCGGCCGCACGGGCAAATATTTTGCAATTGAACATTACGGCGTCGAGCCGGACCTGATCACTTCGGCGAAATCCCTCGGCGGAGGTTTGCCCATTGCTGCCGTGACAGGACGAGCGGAAATCATGGACGCACCGCAGCCCGGTGGCCTGGGCAGCACCTTCGCCGGCAATCCGGCATCCTGCGCGGCGGCGCTGGCGGCACTGGAGACTATCGAAACGGAAGGCTTGCTTGCGCGATCCACGCTTATCGGCAAACGCTTTGAAGACCGCGCCATCGGCTGGCAGAAAAAATGGCAACTCGTTGGCGACGTGCGCGGGCTTGGTGGTATGTGCGCGATCGAACTGGTGCGCAACCGCGACACGCGGGAACCTGCCGGCACCGAAACGAAGGAACTCGCACGCTTCTGCTATGAGCACGGCCTCCTCACGATTACCGCCGGAACGCTGAACAACATCATGCGCGTCCTCATGCCGCTGGTGATCAGCGATGCGCAACTCGATGAAGCGCTGGATGTGCTGGAAGCGGGTCTGGCGCACGTGGCAGAGAAAAAAGACGCGGTGACTTCCCACGCCTGACGCCGCCAATCTCCAAATCGAGGCAGCCTTTCGGGGCCGCCTTTTTTGTTCTGGCAACGATCACAGTTCCTTCCCGCCCAAGACCGTGTGACGAGAAACCTTTCGGTTCCTGGAACGGATGTGGCACTATCAAGGACGATTCAGCATCCGCTCGTGAGGAATGGAAGGGATACCTAGACGATGGCGAACGTAATCACGGAGAGCCCGAAGGTAACAGGAGAATCACCGAAAAACTACATAGGCCCGTTGGCGATTCTGACCACACTGTTCTTTATGTGGGGTTCGCTTACCTCTTTGAATGATGTTCTGATTCCCTATGTTCAGCATGTTTTCAAGATCAGGCTCGCCGCCAGCATGCTTATTCAAACCGCGTTTTTTTCCGCTTATTTTATTTTCTCGATTCCAGCGTCCAAGATCATTGATTGGATCGGTTACAAGAAAGCGATCGTGGTGGGCTTGTTCACCATGGTGGTTGCCTGCCTCGCTTTCTACCCTGCGGCCAGAATTCCTTCATTCCCATTTTTGCTCACAGCTCTAATCATATTGGCAACGGGAATTACGATTCTCCAGGTCGCGGCAAATCCCTACGTGGCAATATTGGGGAAGCCACAAACCGCCTCCAGCCGGTTGAATCTTACCCAAGCATTTAACTCTCTCGGTACGGCCGTATTCCCCTGGATTGGCGCGAGGTTGATTCTCGGGACTACGGCTGCTGCTGTAAATCTGAATGCAGCAGCGGAAGCCAATGCAGTAGTAAAGCTTTATGTTTATTTTTTTGCTACAGCCCTTACCCTGCTTGCGATAGGCATCGGGTTATCCAGACTCCCGACAATACCGGCCGCTCAGCACCACCTGGGTGAAAAGGTCAATGATTCTGTTTGGAGGCACCCAAATCTTGTCTTTGGCGCAATCGGAATTTTCGTGTATGTGGGCGGTGAAGTTGCCATAGGAAGTTCCATCGCGAATTACCTTGCGCTGGATAATATCGGCGGCTTCATCTCCTCAGCCAGCATTCCGGATGCAGCGATTCGATACCGCGCAGCACTCGCTGTGGCCGCAAGGTATATCTCCTTATACTGGTTAGGGGCGATGATCGGTCGTTTCATCGGGTCAGCTCTCCTTCAAAAAATAAAACCCGGGAAATTGTTGGCGCTCGCCGCAATCATGGCTGGCCTTCTCGTCACAATTTCGGTGACGACAAGTGGCCATACAGCGATGTGGTCGATCTTAGCCGTTGGACTCTTCAACTCGATCATGTTCCCTTGCATTTTTACCATGGGTATCGCTGAATTGGGTCCGCTTACTGGCGACGGCTCTGGCATTTTGAATATGGCTATCGTCGGCGGAGCAATCATTCCTTGGATCGTGGGTAAAGCAGCGGACCTGATCAACCGTAGTTACTATCCAACGATGAGCCAGGGAGAAACCAGTTGGGGGCAAGGGATTCATTATGCCCTCATTGCGGCCGTTTTTTGCTATTTGTATATTCTGTTCTTCGCGGTAAGCGGCTCGAAGACCCGTAGCGAGCGCGCTGCGAACATTTAACAGAATCGGTTCAGGCTTGCTGATCATGGCCATCCTGGGCGGAGCCATCATCCCGGTTGCACAAGGCGCTATTGCGGACCGCATCGGCGTGCATCATGCTTTTGTGCTGCTGGTGATTTGCCGCCTCTATATTGCCTGCTATGCGTTGCGAGGATCGCGTCCGGTGGGAATTGGGTAGCCACATCCAAATGACGGACTGGAGAACCTCAGAAAAGCCCGTGCGCAGCTGAGGTTACCCGCGCGGCGGTCCGCTGGAGGCGCGGGCAACCAGTTCCGGCTCAACGGCAATCTCCGGGATGAACGGGGCACGGTCTTCGATGCGGTCGAGCAACGTTTGCGCGGCAATGCGTCCCATTTTCAGAAGCGGCTGCCGCACCGTGGTGATCGGCGGGATGGAATACGCCGCTACCGTGATATCGTCGAAACCCACGACCGAGACATCTTGCGGAACACGCAGCCCGGCTTCCTGAAAATCCCGCATGGCCCCGATCGCGGTAATATCGTTGTAGGCGAAAAGCGCAGTGAACGGCACATTCCGCGCGAGAAGCATCTTGCCTGACGGATAGCCCAGCTTCGAAGCTGATTCCCAGCCCTCCAACTGGACGATAAGTTCGGGCCGGATGCGAATGCCAAATTCGCGCGCAACCTCTTGGATGGCATCCCAGCGCGAAACAGAGTCCGAGCTGTCCGGATTGCCGCGCAAAAAGGCAATGTTCTGATGGCCCAGTTGTTTCAAATGGCCAAGGGCCAACTCGGCGGCGCGGTGGTGGTCCAGAATAATGTTGGTGACGTTTTCCACTTTTTGGTGGCCGGCAACAGCGACGGTGGGCAGCCGCGGCTCTTCGTCAATCGACGTATCAATGGTGATGATTCCCTCGACGCCGCGCGACCTCAACATCTCCGAGTACGTCCGCAAGAGCTTCGGGTCGTGGCGATGGGCGACGGTCAGGAAGAAATAATTGTGCTCCCGGAGATAGGCTTCGATTCCACTGCAGACCAGGCTGCCGTAAGCGTCCCCAATCTCCTCGGCGATAACACCCACGGTAAGGCTGCGCTTTACACGCAGCGACCGTGCGAAGAAATTGGGGCGGTAGTTTAGCTCACGTGCGGCATCGAGGACACGCTCCCGGGTACGTGCTGGAATGGAACGCGCCGCCGGTGAATCGTTCAATACCGCGGAGACCGTGCCGGCTGTCAAGCCCAGATGTTCCGCAACCGCTCGGAGTGTAACGGCACCAGATTTTCGCATGCGGGATGATTTCGTCGCTGCCATAATTTGGTTCAGACCCTCACTTGAGGAGTCTCCTCGAAGAACCGGGACAACGAACAAGCGATACCGACTCGTCACCCCGACGTGTCCGCACTTTCAGTGTCCCTATATTGTATTCCAATTCTGATGAATAAGGATGGGATGGGAGGCACTCGCCAGAAGCCTGCGGAAAATTGTTTAACGCACCTGATCTGCTAAATGACACATCGACTCCGGCGCGAAGCTGCGAACTCTCCCGCAGAGTGATGGAACAGAGCACTGCCTCGCCGGGCGTCACCTGCTGGCGGCCAGATCCGTCTCGAAGGATAAACGATTTCCCGGATGAACCGCAGGAAGTGTGGCCTATAATCGCCCCGGGGACAATGGGTTAACACCGCTTATGGACTTCGGAAAGAGGTGGACCGTGGACTGAGATGCGGACAAGGAGCGAGAATTCCAGTTGGCAGAAAATTGCTTTACGAGCGGCAACTGTTCTATTCGGCTCGTCCTAAATGCTTCCGTTGACCACTGTCGCGCAAGATCCAGCAGGGCGAATCCATCGGTGGCGTGAACGGAGAAACCTGAAAATGGCGTGACACGATGCGCGGGCTTTGCTGAATGCTACGGAGCGATTGCGGAAGCTGGACGAAGCGAAAGTGCCATGAGATTGTGAATTGGAGGCTAAAATGTCGCGACTACTTTTTTTGATGGCGAGCGCGCTGCTCGTTTTGGGCGTGAGGGCAGAACTCGGCGCAAGACCCGGAACCGAGTCCATTGGCATATTCGAGGGGCATGGAGACGTGGGCACCGTTCTCCATCCGGGCTCGGTGGATTACGACGCCGGCAAGCAGAGCTATACCGTTGCCGGCAGCGGCGAAAACATGTGGTTTGCCGCGGATGCCTTTCAATTCGTGTGGAAGAAAGTCTCTGGCGACGTTTCACTCGCGGCGGACGTGAGCTTCCCGGGCCAAGGCAAGAATCCCCATCGAAAGGCCGTGCTGATGATCCGGCAGACCCTTGGCGCCGATTCGGTGTATGCCGACGTGGCCCTGCACGGAGAAGGTCTGACGTCATTGCAGTATCGGGATGAAAAGGGAGCCACCACGCACGAAATCCAGGCGAATCTTTCCGCGCCGCGCCGCCTGCAACTCGAAAAGCGCGGTGACTACGTTTACATGCTGCTCGGAAAAGGGAGCGACCCTGTGCAGGTTGCTGGTGGTTCGATCCGCGTGCCGATTCAAGGCACGTACTACGTGGGCATCGGCGTGTGTTCGCATGAAAAGGACATCGTGGAAAAGGCCGTCTTTACAAATGTTGTGTTGCAAGCACCGGCAGCGATATCCGGCCAGCCCGCACTCTACAGTTCGCTGGAAACCATCGCGATTGATTCGACGGATCGCCGCATCGTTTACGTTGCCCCGGGGCGTTTTGAGGCGCCGAACTGGTCGCGCGACGGCGCTTCGTTGCTCTTCAACCGCAATGGGCACATCGAGAAAATTGCCGTCGCCGGCGGCACGCCCGAAACGATCGACACCGGCTTTGCGAACAGCTGCAATAACGATCACGGCATTTCTCCGGATGGCCGTCTGTTGGCTATCAGCGATCAATCGCAGGAAGAGCACCGCTCGCTTGTCTACGTCTTGCCGATCGGCGGTGGCACGCCGAAGCGGCTGACGCAAAATGCTCCTTCCTACTGGCACGGCTGGTCGCCCGACGGCCAGACCCTTGCGTTCGTCGGCGAGCGCAACGGTAATTTCGACATTTATACGATTCCCGTGACCGGCGGCGAGGAAAAGCGGCTGACCACTGCGCCGGGCCTCGACGACGGGCCGGATTACTCTCCCGACGGAAAATACATCTACTTCAATTCCGAACGGACTGGGAAAATGCAGATCTGGCGAATGCACGCCGACGGCGCCGACCAGGAACAGATTACGTCCGATGAATACAACAACTGGTTTCCGCACATCTCGCCGGATGGAAAATGGATGGTGTTTCTCTCCTACGACGCCAGCGTGAAAGGCCACCCGGAAGACAAGGACGTGATGTTGCGGCTGATGTCACTGCCGGACAGAAAGATCAACGTGCTGGCAAAACTTTTTGGCGGGCAGGGAACGATCAACGTGCCTTCGTGGTCGCCAGACAGCAAAAGGCTGGCCTTTGTGAGTTACCAGTGGCTGGCGCATTGAAAGATTGCCTCCACGAGAGGCGCCGGGCAGAACTTCCGGAAGCTCTCCGGACATGAGACTCGAGCGTTGCCAACGGCGGCATGAACGCTGCATCGGCCGATTCCTTGGCGTGTGGACACGAACCCGCCTCACACTTATCATTGATATTCGCTCCCGGGTCTTTTGTTTCTTTTTACTTCGCGGCCCGATTGGGGAGGAGACACAGAGTTCTCCCCCCACCGCGCGTCAACAGCAGCCCAAGTCTGTGTCATACCCGTCTGGAATTTGCCACGCCCCGCGGCTCATTCCCGGACGATGCGAGGCCTTCATGCAGGATGAACTCTTCCAGGAGATGAAGCAGGCCATCATCGATGGCGATCCTGACCACGCCAGGGAACTGAGCTTAAAGGCAATCGCCCAAGGCATCCCTCCGCTCGATGCCATTCATCATGGTTTCGTTCCCGGCTTAAACGTTGTAGGACAGCAGTTCGAAGCAGGCGAAATGTTTCTCCCTGACCTGGTGCTTGCCGGAGAGGCCATGAAAGCGGCGACCTCCGCCCTGGAGCCGGAGATTCAGAAGGCGGGCGCAACACGTGAATCGCTAGGAAAAATTGTTTTGGGAACAGTGAAGGGAGATATTCACGAAATCGGGAAAACCCTCGTCGGAACGATGCTTTCGGCGAATGGATTTGAAGTATTCGATCTTGGCGTCGACGTTCCCTTTGAGTCGTTCGCTCTCAAGGCCAAGGAACTGAACGCCGACCTCATCGGCGTCTCTGCTCTGTTGACCACAACGATGACGGGGCAGAAGGACGTCGTCGAGGCTTTGGCGCGGCACGGGCTTCGCCCACGCGTAAAGATCATTGTAGGCGGCGCTCCGGTCACACAGAGTTGGGCGGACGAGATCGGCGCGGATGGTTACGGAAAAGATGCGTTCGCGTCCTTGGCGCTGGCCAAGAGCCTGCTCAAAAAGCAGGGGAAATTACCTGTCAGTTAAGAATCAAACGGGCCGATTGCAAATGCAGCCAAACCTACGATTGCTGGATGCGGGACTTCTCGAGCGAATCCTGTCAGAAGCCTTCGCTCTCATCTTTCAGCGCGGTGTGACCGTACAGGGCCCCGAAGCGAGCGATCTGCTGGCCTCCGCGGGAGCGCGAGTGGAAAACGGGATAGCGCACATTCCGGAATCGTTGGCCCGCGGGAGCATCGCGAGCGTTCCGAGGGAATTCCGTCTGCACAATCGCGCGGGCGAACCCGTCGTGAAATACGGCGGTGATAACGTGCAATTCGACCCGGGCTCCTCTTGCGTGCACATCCTGGACCCGGAGACTCTCGAACACCGCCTGACCCAGTCCGCCGATTTGGTGCGCTTGGTGCAGGTTGCGGAGATGCTGCCGCAGTACGCCGCGCAATCCACCGCCGTGGTTTGCAACGATGCCGCGAAAGACATTGGCGACTTGTACCGGTTGTTCCTGGTGCTCTGGTATTCGAACAAGCCCATCGTGACCGGAGCATTTTCTCCGCACGGCGCGCCCGCCATGATCGACCTGCTTGTCGCGGACAGCGGCAGCCCCGCCGCTCTCCGTCAGAAACCACGCGCGATTTTTGATGTGTGTCCTTCACCGCCGCTGCACATGTCGGAATTCGCCACCCAGAATCTGATTGATCTCGCCCGTGCCTGGGTTCCCGCGGAGATCGTCGCCATGCCGCTGTCGGGCGCGGCTGCCCCCGCAACCCTCGCTGGTACCGTCGTCCAGCATGCCGCCGAATGCATTAGCGGCATTACCATTCATCAGTTGGCGCAACCCGGCGCGCCCGTGGTTTGGGGCGGTGCGCCCGCCATTTTTGACATGCGCAGCGGCATCACCCCGATGGGCGCTGTCGAAACCGCTATGTTGAATATCGCTTCCGCGCAAGTGGCCAAGTCGTTCGGACTGCCCACGCACGGCTACTTGATTGGCAGCGACGCAAAATGGCTGGATGCGCAAGCGGGCCAGGAAAGTGGCGTCGCAGCGATCCTGGGCGCGCTCGGCGGGATTAACATGATATCTGGGGCTGGCATGCTGGATTCGCTGGCATGCCACAGTGCGGAGAAGCTTGTGCTGGATGCGGAGTCCATCGCCATGGCGCAGCGCCTTCTGCAAGGCCTCCAGCCACGAACAGAATCGCTGGCCCTCGAAATGTTCGCAAAGGCCGGCGCACAAGGCGATTTCCTGAAAATTCCGGAAACACGCAAGTATTTTCGGATGGAGCAGCATCTTCCATCAAAAGTGATTGACCGCGGCTCGCTTCATTCCTGGGAGCAATCGGGAAAACGGGATGCCTTTGCGCGTGCCCGCGATCAGGTGCAAGAACTCCTGGCGGCTTACAAAAGGCCTGCAATCTCGCCCCAGGTGGAAAACAATTTACGCGCTATCGTTACCGAACACGCAAAACGTACAGGCATGGCGCATCTGCCGGGAATCTGATGCCGAAGACATGAATCGAGTGTATGTCGCATGACACTGAATCTCATCTCGAGCGAGCCCTCACAGATCCGCAGCGATTGGCAACTTGCCATCACTGTGGAGATGGTTTTGCGAGGCCAAGGAGCGGAGCCGCAGAAAATTCGCGCCCGCCAGCCTCAACTCATTGCCCTGGCAGAACGAGCGATCGCCGAAGGCATTGGTTTGATTCGTCCGCAGGTGGCTTTTCGCCGCCTGGACATTTGTGGAGTCTCCCGGTCTTGCGTGACCCTGAGAGGTGGCACGGAGTTGAATGGGTTTGGAATTGCGCGGAAGCTCGCCGGATGTCAGGGAGTCTTTCTCGCCGTGGCTACTCTCGGGAAGAAACTGGAAGAGGAAATGGACAAGGCGTCGAAAGAGAATTTGCCGTGGCAATTTGCCCTGGACGGTTTTGGCACCGCCGCGATTGGCGCTCTCTCCAACGCCGCTTGCCGTTTTTTTGCCGCACTGGCGGCTCAGGATGGTCTGCGCGCCACAAGTCAGTTCTATCCCGGCATGCGCGGATGGCCTCTGGCCGAGGGCCAGGCGCAGATCTTCTCTCTTGTGGATGCGCATTCGATCGGCGTTGCTCTCAATCCCTCATTTCTGATGGTGCCGCGCAAATCGCTTTCCCTGGCCGTGGGGTTTGACACCCATGCGCAACCTGCTGGCCATCTTTGCGACGAATGCAGTGTATCCGCGAAGTGCCGCCACAAACCGATCGACCGCTGAATTGCTCCATGGCCAGCCACAAACAACACTTTGTCGTCGAACTGCAACCCCTTGGACGGCGCGCGGAGATTTCGCCGGGAGAGACTCTGCTGTCGGCTGCGCAATCCGTTGGCGTGGAATTACAGGCGGTTTGCGGAGGCGTGGGGACCTGTGGCCAATGCAAGGTGCGCCTCACGGCAGGTTCGCTCTCCGCGCCCACTTCGCAAGAGAAGGAGATGCTCGGGCGGGAACTCCTTGAAAGGAGCTGCCGGCTTGCGTGCCAGGCCCTGCCGACGAGCCACGTTACCCTGGAGATTCCGCCGGAGTCTCTCACTTCCTCTCAACGCGTTCAACTCGATGGCCGTGAGCTCGGCGTTTCGTTGGACCCGCTGGTCGTGCCTTTTGATCTCGAAGCTGATGCATCGCTCCCCGGCAAACTCCAGGAAAGAATCAATGATGCCGTGGGCCAGGATGTACAGCCGGGCGCGGGGAGTTTCGAGCAGTTGGCGGAAACCGCACAGCGCTTTGCAGGACACGTGCGCGTTGCGGTCAGTAAGGAATCTTCACCTTTTACGATTGTCGGCATTCTCCCGGAGAAGACCCGCATCTTCGGCCTTGCGGTTGATCTGGGAACAACGAAACTCGCGTCGTACCTCGTGGATTTGGAGACAGGCAAAACGCTCGCCCAATGTGGATTGATGAACCCTCAGATTTCCTGTGGCGAGGACGTCATTAGTCGCATTTCTTATGCGAGTCATTTTGGCGGGGCCGCGCAGCAATTGCAGCGCAGGGTCATCGAGACGCTCAACGAGATGGTGCGGAACTTTTGCATAGATCTCGCCATCTCACCCCTGCAAATCGTGGAGATGGTCGTCGCCGGAAATACGGCGATGCACCATTTCTTTGCGGGTCTGCCCGTTCAGCAGTTGGGCATGGCACCCTATCTGCCCGCGACGACTGAACCACTTCATCTGGCGGCGCGCGATCTCGGCTTGGAGATTGCCCCCAGTGCCGCTATTTATACTCCGCCGAACATCGCCGGTTACGTGGGTGGCGATCACGTGGCCATGCTTATTGGCATCGGCGCCGGCTCTCGCAAATCGGATTTTCCCTTTCTGGCGATCGACATCGGCACCAACACTGAAATCACTCTGAGCGTCCACGGCCGCCTGTTGACTTGCTCGTGTGCTTCCGGGCCGGCTTTTGAAGGAGCGCATATCCGGCACGGCATGCGCGCCGCCCCGGGCGCCATTGAACGCGTGCTCTTCGAGCGCGGCGCTATCCAGATCTACACGGTTGAGCGGCGCCTTCCCATCGGCATCTGTGGCTCCGGAATTGTCGATGCTATCGCCGCCTTGCTCGATGCCGGCATTCTGGAGTCGCGCGGGAATTTTCGCAAAGGGGCGGAACGTGTGCGGCAAAACAGCGGTGGCGATGAGTATCTTCTGATCAGTGCGGAGAACTCCGGCAGCGGAGGCGAAATCGTCCTAACGCGGCAGGACATCAGCGAGATTCAGTTTGCCAAGGCCGCGATCCGCGCCGGCATTGAAGTTCTTCTCGAAGCAGGCGGAGTGGAAGCGTCGGCGCTGGAAGAATTTATCATTGCCGGAGCGTTTGGCAGCTATCTGGATGTGCGGAGCGCGTTGCGCATCGGGCTATTTCCCAAAATTCCCCTTGGCAAATTCCGCCAGGTTGGCAATGCCGCGGGAATTGGCGCTAGGCAAATGCTTATTTCCGGCTCTCAGCGGCGCCTGGGCGAGTCGCTCGCCAAACAGGTCGAATATGTCGAACTGGCCACCCATCCTCATTTTCAGGAAAAGTTTGCCCAGAGCCTATTCTTCTGATGCTTTTGCCAGACCGCTTCCCGCTCGAAACGCCGGATCCCGGGCCAGCACACGAATAAAATCCGGGCCAGTTCCGCAGCAACCTCCCACGAAGGTCGCCCCTGCGTTCGCAATTTCTTTTGCCGCCTCGGCGAATTCCTCCGGCGTCGTCCTGTATTTCGCCACGCCACCCACGATTTCAGGCAATCCTGCATTCGGCTTGATCCAGATTGGCAGGCGGCACGCGGCCACAAGGCGTTTGCAGATCGCAACGTACTCCCGTGCCCCGACCCCGCAATTAGCTCCAATGCCGTGGACACCTTCGCTCACCATGGCGCCAGCCACTTGTTCGGGCGTCGCGCCCATGATTGTCCGGTCGCGATTCTTGCCGGAATCGTAGACAAACGAGGCGATCACGGGCAAGCCTGTCTCCAGAGCCGCCGCCGCCGCAATCCTGGCTTCCGTCACATCGATCATCGTCTCGATCAGTAGCGCGTCGGGACTTTCCTCCGCCAGCGCGCGGGCTTGTGCGGAAAATGCCTCATGCAGCCGCTCGGGTGTGACCTCTTTCGTTATAAGCATCTTTCCAGTCGGGCCAATCGAGGCAAATACGAGCGCCGCGCGTCCCGCTGCCTCTCGCGAGATCTTCACGCCGGCGCGATTGATCGCCGCGCACTGGCTGTCCAGCCCATGCGGTGCAAGACTAATTGGATTCGCGCGAAAGGTATTGGTCAGAATCACCTTGCTTCCGGCCTGGATATAGCTTTCCGCCACCTGACGAACCAACTCAGGTTTTATGAGATTCCATTCGTCCAGGCAGGCGCTCAGGGGTGCGCCGAGCTTTTGCAATTCGGTACCCCAGGCGCCATCAGCCAGGGTCAGCGATCCGCGAACGCAATCCGCAAAGTTCATAGAGTTTCTTCGGCGTAGAATTTAATCTCTCAGTATACTCCCGCGGACAGCAAGCAGTTCCTCCCGAGCTGGAAGAAACGCATCAGAGAAAGCCCTGCAAAATCCTTTTTGTAAAGGTTGTCTGCGCCTTGCCAGGGTCATAAAATGATAGCCACGTGGACAGGAGCATCCTCGCGCAAGCAATCCAAACTGAATGGCAGGCGCAAAGGAAATGAAACTTCTAGGGATCGACGTCGGAACAGGCGGGACTCGTGCGGTATTGATTGATCAGTCGGGGCGCGTCGTCTCCAGCGCAACTGCAGAGCACGCCCCCATGAGCTCTCCGCAAATTGGCTGGGCGGAGCAGGACCCGCGGGACTGGTGGAGGGCGGCGTGCCGCGCCATTCCCGAATGCCTCGCGAAAGGCGGTGTGCAGCCCGGAGAGATTGACTCGATTGGCCTGACGGGGCAGATGCACGGCCTCGTGCTTCTGGATGAGCACGACAATGTGCTGCGCCCATCGATTATCTGGTGCGATCAACGCACCGGCGAAGAATGCCGTGAAATCACGGAGAAAGTCGGCGCCCGCCGGCTGATTGAGCTCACCGCCAATCCGGCATTGACGGGTTTCACTCTCCCGAAAATCTGGTGGGTACGCCGGCATGAACCGCAAATCTGGGCGCGCGTTCGCTCGATCCTTTTGCCGAAGGACTACGTGCGGTTTCGCCTGACAGGATCGCGCGCAATCGATGTCGCCGATGCTTCCGGGACACTGATGTTCGACGTCGTCAACCGCCGCTGGTCCCAGCCAATCCTCAAGATTTCGCGGTTGGACGAGCAGTTGCTTCCGAAAGTTCACGAATCGCCTGAAATCACCGGACGGACTTTTGAAGAGGGCGCTCGCGCCACCGGACTCCGCGCCGGCATTCCCGTCGTCGCGGGCGCCGGTGATCAGGCGGCTGGTGCGGTCGGCATGGGCATCGTCAAGGCCGGCGCCGTCAGTGCGACCATCGGCACGTCCGGCGTGGTCTTCGCGGCAACGAGCAAGCCGGTGCTGGAGCCAGGGGGGCGCATTCACACCTTTTGTCACGCGATTCCCAACCGCTGGCACGTGATGGGAGTAACGCAGGGCGCAGGGCTCTCGCTGCGATGGTTCCGCGATCAATTTGGCGCCGGGAAAGACGACGGCCGCGATCCCTACGACCGCCTCATGGATGAAGCGGCGAAAACTCCGCCAGGCGCGGAAGGTCTTCTCTGGGCGCCTTATTTAATGGGTGAACGCACTCCACATCTCGATCCTGATGCGCGCGGCGCACTTGTCGGAATCACCGCGCAACATTCGCGCGCGCACGTGATTCGCGCCATACTGGAAGGTGTGGCTTTCAGTCTTCGCGATTCCTTGACGCTCTTCAAGGAAATTGGCGTGCCGATCGAATCCATCCGTTTGGGTGGCGGGGGCGCGCGATCCGCTCTGTGGCAAAGGATCCAATCCGATATTTACGGCATGTCCGTGGAATTGATTGCAGCGGAAGAAGGCGGCGCCTACGGAGCCGCCCTGCTTGCGGGCGTTGGTGTTGGCGCATGGCCCACGGTCGAATCGGCGTGCGAAACCGTCGTCCGTGTTGCCAAAACTGTTCGGCCCGACCCGCAAACTGTTTCGCTGATGAACCTGCAATACGCGGAGTACCGCAAGTTGTATCCAGCGCTAAAGGGGATTCGATACAAGTTTTAGCGGGAGTTTCCGCAGGCGCCTACTTCCCACGCCAACTTCTCTTTGGTGGACGAATGCTCGCGAAATTCTTGCACGCCGAACGACTCGTAGCGCTAGCCGCACTCAGGGTTAGTGGGACGGCCGCGCAACAGGCTGCACCTAAGCGATGCCCAGCTTTCTCTGCATCTCTTCCAGCGATGCGCCCTTGGTTTCCGGGAAGATCAGCAGAACCACCACGAACTGCAGTGCCATCATCGCCGCAAAAAACACGAAGGGATACCCTCCCGAACGAGCCGCCATCAACGGAAACACCCCCGATATTGCCGCATTCATGGCCCAATGCGCGAAACTCCCCAGGCTCTGTCCCTTCGCCCGCACGCGGTTCGGAAATATTTCGCTCAAATACACCCAAATCACCGCCCCTTGCGAAAAGGCAAAGAACGCGATGTACCCAATCAGCAGCCACAACAAATAGCTCTCATGCCGCTTGGTCAGGAATACCGCTGCCACGCCCGCCAGACAGGCCATCGTCCCCAGCGACCCGATCAGCAATAGTTTTTTCCGCCCTACCCGGTCAATCAGGGTCATCGCAAGCATTGTCGCCGCCAGGTTGGTTGCCCCAATAGCCACGCTCTGCAGATCCGCCGTGACCTTGCTGTATCCCGCGCTCTCAAATATGTGGTTCAGGTAGTACAAAATCGCGTTGATCCCCGACAACTGGTTGAACATTCCGATGGTCACAGCCAGGAAAATCGGCAGCCGGTATTTCCAGGTGAATAGGCTGTCGTGCTGCACGTGTTCCGCGTCAATCGAGGCCACAATCTCCTGCAATACTTCCTCGTAATTCTCTGCTCCCGTCTGTTGCAGCACGTCGCGCGCTTCCGCAATCCTCCCCCTCTTCACCAGCCAGCGCGGGCTTCGCGGAATAGAGAACAGCAAGGCCAGAAATGCCGCCGCCGGAACCGCCGCGATTCCCAGCTTCCATCGCCATTCGTGATCGCCCAGACCAAACATCCCGATGACGTAATTTGAGAAATATGCCAGCAGAATCCCGAACACAACGTTGAACTGAAAAAAGCCCACCAGTCGCCCGCGCCATTTCGCCGGCGCAATCTCCGCGATGTACATCGGCCCCAGGACGGAAGATCCGCCAATTCCCAGGCCGCCGAGGAACCGGAAGAAAACAAGTGCTCCCCAACTCCAGGCAAATCCGCAACCTAGGGCGGAAACCACGTAGAGAACCGCCATCAGCCGCAAACTATCCCGCCGGCCGTACTTGTCCCCGGGAATCCCTGCGGTCATTGCGCCTATGATTGTTCCCCAGAGCGCCGCTGATACCGTGATTCCCAGCATCCCGGGAGACAACTTGTAGAGCGTGCTCAAGGCGTGCGTCGTCCCAGCGATGACGGCAGTGTCAAAGCCAAACAACAAACCGCCCAAAGCCGCCACAATCGTGCTTCGCAAAATATAGGAATTTAGTTTCACGTGGATTTCCTGAAAGTTTTTTTGAGTGCTGCGGACCCGCGCTCGGCGTTCATCGGCCTCGCCATCCTAAATTACACCCGACGCTGGCTGCCTACGCCCCTGATTGTATGGGATTCCCTCCCGGTTCTCGCGCAATTTCTTCTGCTCCTGCATAGCGCGTCATAGCCGCTCTTCAGTTGCACATCACTTGCATAAAGGCACCTACACAGGCCCCCCTTCCATGTCCCCCACCAATCTCCTCGGAAGTCATCTTTCCACACCGTTACTCCTGGTAAAAATGCCCTAACTGTTACTAAGTACCCTTACGTTACATCCGGACTTTCGGTTCATGACACCACTGTTCCAGTACCGGACACTTTTACAAAGGGCGTTCCAACCTTGGACATACGCCCCGCTGGAGGTTTACCAATTTCCATGCTTTCCGATAACGTCCGTTTCATTCGCAATCGCGAGGTGGTCTCGCGTCAGATCGCGGGTGAACTCATCATCGTGCCCATACGCCATGGGGTCGGCGATCTGAATTCTCTCTATACCCTGAATCAGGTTGGCTTGGTTCTCTGGGATTTCATGCAGGAGGAACACACCGTCCCCGAGATGATGAATCGCGTGTGCGATGAGTTCGAGGTCACCGCGGCGCAGGCACAAGACGACATCCGCGAATTTCTTGATTCGTTGCTGGAGGAAAAGCTGATTCAGCCTGTTGCTTAAGGCTGCGCGGACGCTCCGCATTGGACTGTCCGCCATCCCGAACACACAGTCCGATTTGGCTTTGATTGAAAAGGTAGATACATGCTGCAGACGGCCACTTACGGAGAATTCTCCACCCTGATCCACCAGCGCCAGAAAGGGCGCCGCGTCCCTGCCGAGGTGTCGATCGAAGTGACTCACCGCTGCCCGCTGGAGTGCCAGCACTGCTACAACAATCTCCCCATGAACGATTCCCATGCCCGCCTGCAGGAAATGACGTTCGCTGAACACGTCCGCCTTCTCGACGAACTCTCCGGTCTCGGCTGTCTCTGGATTCTCTATACCGGCGGCGAGATTTTCGCCCGGAGAGACTTCCTCGATATTTATACGGAAGCCAAAAAACGCGGCTTTCTCATCACCCTCTTCACCAATGGGACACTGATCACTCCGCGGATTGCCGATCACTTTGTGGAATACCGCCCCTTTTCCATCGAAATTACCCTGTATGGTGCCACCCGCGAAACCTATGAAGCCCTCACGCGCATCCCGGGCTCCTTTGACCGCTGCATGAGGGGCATTCATTTGTTGAAGGAGCGCGGTCTGCCTCTCAAATTAAAGACTGTCCCGACTACCCTCAATGTCCACGAAGTTTACGAGATGAAATGTTTCGCCGAGGAAGAAATCGGCGTCGATTTCAAGTTTGACCCGCTCGTCAATCCGCGCACCGATTGCTCCCAGAGCCCTCTGGCCGTGCGGCTCTCTCCCGAACAAGCCGTGCATCTCGAATTCCGCGATCCTGTCCGTAAAGCCGAATACCTCAAGCTCGCCGAAGACGAACTTGCTTCCCAACACGGTCCCCTGGGTCCCAGGAGATACACCTGCGGCGGCGGGCAGAACGGCTGCGCCATCGACCCCAACGGCCGCATGACCATCTGCGTGATCTCCCATCAAGACGGCTACAACTTGCGTGACGCCAGTTTCGCGGAAGGATGGAATGGGCGTCTCCGCGAAATTCGCGAGACGCCACGTACGCGCCAAACCATCTGTTCGCGCTGTCAGATCCAGAATCTCTGCGGCATGTGCCCCGCCAACGGCGAGCTCGAAAACGGTGACGCCGAGACGCCCGTGGATTTTCTCTGCCAGGTCGCTCATCTGCGCGCCTACACCCTCGGGGTCTGCGTTCCCGAGCATGGCGATTGTCCCTGCTGTTCTTCAGGCGTTCATTTTCCGCATCTTCAGGAATCGGCGAAGCGCCTGAAAGAAAGTTTCCCCAATGCCGAAAAGATCATTCCGCTGCCACGTCCAAGTTCTCCACTTCCTGTTCTTCAGTCCGGCGGCGGATGCAGTGCCGGAGGCTGCTCCTCCTGTGGGGCGCACCTTCGTTAAGGCCAAGGAGATGGCAAAGCTCGACTATGAATGCCTCGCTCAAGTCCGATAAGCCCACCAAGGCGCCCTATCAGCCGCCGACGGTGGTCCGCGTCAGCTTGCGCCCGGAAGAAGCGGTTCTCGGTCATTGCAAGATCTCGGGCTCTGCGGGTCCTTTGAACCCTTCCTGTAGCACCCTCTTTTGCCGTACGCAGGGATCTTAGGACCCGCACATTCGGAGAAACTTACGTGCCCACGCCTCTCACACACTTTAAGCTCCCCACCCGCAGCGCCACCCGCTTGGCTCTGGCGATCGGCGGCCTCTCCTTCGGCATGTGGTGCGAACGCGGCATGCCGGTCTCTCTCGATCCCGAACACGAGCCCTTCGCCATTCCTCACGCCAGCTCGCATCCTTGCGAGATTGAATTGGATATTGCCTGGGCCTCGCAACTCGATGCGCCTGTTGCTTCACCGGCGTTTGTCTCCGGCGGGCTGTGGTCCGCCTTCACGCACTCCACGGGAACTCAGTTTTATTTCACCACTCCGGCTTTGGGTGCAGCCCCGTACAAGGCTGCCTGGTTTGATCCAACGTTTTCGCGCGGCCACATCGTTCTCAATCGTGCCTGCTTTCCCGCGGTCCAGCCGGTGTACCCGCTCGAATACCCCACCGACGAACTCGTCATGATGCACCGCTTGTCCTTGGGAGAAGGTTTGGAAGTTCACGCATTGGGTTTAGTCGACGAAGACGGCAGCGGCTATCTCTTCCTTGGCCACTCGGGTGCCGGCAAGAGCACTACCGCGCGCCTCTGGATGTCCAATCCCAATGTGCAGTTCCTCAGCGACGATCGCGTCATCCTTCGCAAGCTCAACGGCCAATTTTGGATGTATGGCACGCCCTGGCATGGCGATGCCGGCGTGGCCTCTCCTGCGCGTGCGCCGCTCACTTCCATTTTTCTTCTCGAACAAGCGCCCTCGATCAAGTTCTCGCCGCTCCCCGCGTCGCAGGCCGCCGCCGAACTCTTTGCCCGTGCCTTTGTTCCCCACTATCTAAAGCACGGCATTCATTTCGCCTTGAGCTATTTGGATGATCTCACTCGCTCCATACCATCCTTGATTTTCCGTTTTGTTCCGACCCAGGACGCTGTGGAGGCCATCCGCCATGCCCACGCGTGAGTTCCAGCACCGCAAGGATTCGCAACTCTTCGCTCAACTTTGCCTGGCGCTTCTCCGTGAAGGCCACAGTGTTCAATTTCGGGTGCAAGGAGAGAGCATGCGCCCCAACATTCTCGATGGTGACGCGGTCCTCGTCGCCCCTGCTGAAAATCAGGGCCTGCGTCACGGCGATATCGCGCTGGTTCAAAACCAGGATGGCTTGCGGGTCCACCGCGTGGCCTCTTGCGACGCTTCCTCGGGCGCCATTGTCACGCGCAGCGATACGGGCCTCGATTCGGACCCATCCGCTTCGCGCACGTTCGGAAAGGTTGTTGTTCTGCGGCGAAACTCCCGCGAAGAATCGCTCACTCCCCTCCAGACTCGCTTCGTTCATCCCTCGCGCGTAATGTTCCGCCGGATACGCGCCGCAGCCATGCTGCGCCTTCGCCGTTTTGCCCTGCTTCTCTCCGGAATTTTCGCCCTGACTCTCTTGTGCGCTACGTTCCGCGCCCCCGCCGCGCAGGCTCAGACCCAAACTGCCGACCTGCAACTCACGCAGACCGCTTCCGCTTCCGCCGTTGCAGCGGGCGTCGAGTACACCTACACCGAGGTCGTCAAGAACAACACTTCCAGCGAGACTGTTCCGACTCAAACGATCAATGTCTACATGCAAACCCCGCCAAATACGGTCTATGAGGCTTATGCCGGCACGAATTGGACTTGCACGAATCCCGGCGCTGGCGCCGTCGGTCCCATCGTCTGCACTTTCGACACCACGCTAGCTAGCGGCGCCACTGCCAATACCCTCACCATCACCTTCGAAGTCACCGCCACCACCGCCGCTGGCACCACCATCCTAAATTCCGCCACCGTTACGAATTCCACTCTCGAGGACACCAACCCAACCAACAACACCAGCATCACCTCCATCATCGTTGAGCCCACCACCACCTCCGACTTGGCTGTCTCTGAGTCCGTCTCCCCCACTCCCGTCTTCGTCTCTTCCAATCTTACCTACACCATCACGGTCCAGAACCTCGGCCAGGCCAACGCTCCCACCACGACTTACAACGTCCTGACGGACACTCTTCCTACTAGCGTCACCTTCTCCTCCATGACCACCCCCTCCGGTTGGACTTGTACTACTCCCGCCGTCGGCTCCACGGGCACCGTTTCATGCCTCATCAGCACTGCTATGGCCAGGTACACCGCGGCCACGTTTGCGATCACGGTCACGGCCCCTTCCGCTGCCACCACTCTCACCAACACCGCCACGGTTGCTCTCACCGGCGATCCTAATCCCAACAACAACACCACTACTGCCTACACCGTCGTCCAGCCCCTCGTCTGCGCCACCCCTGGTAAAGACGGCGCGGGAGGCACTCTCAACGGCATTGTCAACGCCTACTATCCGCCTTCCACTACCGGTACTCTCGCTGCTGGTGCCACTACCGTTGCGCTGGGTGCCGCCGCCTCGGGGGGCGCTCAGACACCCATCGCCGTTGGCGATTTGCTGCTCATCATCCAGATGCAAGACGCCACAATCAACGACACCAACACCAGCTCTTACGGCCACGGCGTCCCCGGCGATCCCGGCTCCGGTTGGACCAGTCTCGGCAGCTCCGGCCTCTTTGAATTTGTCACTGCCACTAGTGCGGTCCCCGTGACCGGTGGCAGTCTCACATTCATCGGCACGGGCTCCGGCGGCTTGCTCAACAGTTATTCTTATGCCATTGCCACCGCCACCCAGGGTCAGCAAACCTATCAAGTCATTCGCGTGCCCCAATACACTTCCGCGACTCTCACCTCCGGCCTGGTTCCGCTGGCTTGGAATGGTTCCGTCGGCGGCGTCCTCGCAATCGACGCCTCTTCCCAGCTCACTCTCGGCGGCACAGTTGCTCTCGATGCCCTCGGTTTCCGCGGCGGCGGGGGCATTACACTTCGGGGGGCAACCTCCGGCGCCGACACAGATTATGTGACGGACTCTCCCGCCGCCTTGCCCGTTATTGGTGCTGAAGATGCACCTCCTGATAGCGGCACCAACGGCTCGAAGGGTGAAGGCACTGCTGGAACGCCTCACTGGGTTCCACCTGTCTTGAGCTCCATCACAACTTCTTCCACAGCAATAAGCACAGGCCAGTCCGTTGTCGAAGGACTTCCCAACGGCAGCTTTGCGCGGGGCGCTCCAGGTAATGCGGGCGGCGGCGGTACCGATGGCGATCCGATTGGCAATCCAGCGAACTCGGGCGATGGCAATGATCAAAACTCCGGCGGCGGCGCGGGCGGCAACGGCGGTACCGGCGGACAGGGCGGTTATGGCTGGGACAGCATGGCCGCCACGAACTCCACCGACGGCGGTTTCGGCGGTGTGGCATTCCCTGCTTCCACGAGTGCTCTCGTGATGGGTGGTGGCGGCGGTGCCGGCACCACGAATAATGGCTCCTACTACATTTCAAATGCGAATAACGCTTTCGACTGCGGCACAACTTGCACCGGTATCTACAGCAGCGGTGGAATGGGCGGCGGCATCGCCATCATCCACGCCGGCAGTGTCGCGGGCACCGGAACCATCACCTCCAATGGTCAATCCACCCTGAACACCGACAAGGACGGCACGGGCGGCGCTGGGGCTGGTGGCTCCATTCTGCTTTTCGCGAACAGCGGTGGCCTTGGAGGTCTGACAGTCAACGCAAACGGGGGCAATGCCGGCAATGCTTGGCCGCAAGAAGCTCCCGGAGGTTTTCCTGGCCAGCGCCACGGTCCCGGCGGTGGCGGCGGTGGCGGCGTCATTTTCCTTTCTGCTACGCCTGCTGCCAGTTCCAGTGTTTCTGGTGGTCTCAACGGCTACACGACCACCGTGCAGGATTCTTACGGCGCCATTCCCGGCTCGGCCGGCGTGCTCGTAACTAATGACGTCATCACCGAAACTCCCGGCACGCAACCCGGCGCCTACTGCGCTTCCGCCGATCTTTCCGTCACCAATTCCGCCACTCCTCTAGTCGTCTTGCCCGGTAGTACAATCACCTACACCCAGACCGTCACCAATAACGGCCCTATGGATGCCGTCAATGCCGTCTTCACCGAGAACACCCCGGCCAACACCACTTTCTTCTCCATCTCCACTCCCACCGGCTGGACCTGCACCACTCCCGCCGCCGGCGCCGCAGGCGCCATCTCCTGCACCACCACCACTGGCATTTTCTCCGCCAACACCTCCGGCACCTTCACGGTCGTCGTTACAGTTGCCGGCGCCACTCTCAGCGGCACGCAAATCGTCGATGTAGCCAACATCACCTCCGGCACCACCGACCCCAATCTCGCCAACAACACTGCCACCGCCATCACCGTCGTCGGCGCTACGGGGACCGCGGACCTTGCCATTACCAACACCCCTTCCTCCCTCACCGTCGTTGCTGGCTCGAATGTCACCCTTACGGGTGTGATCACCAATCAAGGACCCTCCGCCGCCGGCGGCCCCGTTTTCACCGAGGCCATTCCCGCTGGCACTACCTTCCAATCCCTGGGCGCTCCCTCCGGCTGGAGCTGCTATCCCCCGATCGTCGGCGGCACCGGCACTGTGGAGTGCGTTGACAACTCTTCCCTCGCTCTCAATGCCACCGCCACTTTTACCGTCGTCGTCAACGTCTCCAGCGCCGACACGGCCGGCACCGTGATTACCGCCACCGATAACGTCAATTCCGGCACTCCCGATCCCAACTACTCGAACAACTCCGCCTCGGCCACCTTCACCGTTGCCACCGCTGGCCAAGCCGATCTCGCCGTCACGGCCTCCGGCTCGCCCAACCCGGTCACTCAGGGCAACAACATCACCTACACGCAGTCCATCACCAACAATGGCCCCACGGCCATCACCGCCTCCGCGACTACTACCGTTACCTTCACGGATGCCATTCCTACAAACACCACCCTCGCCGCAACCTTTACTGCTCCCACTGGCTGGACCTGCAACACCATTGCCGTCGGCCTCACTGGAACTTTCACCTGCACCCTGAACTCCGGTCAGACTCTCGCTATCGGCGCGATCGTCAATTTTCCCCTTGTTGTTAAAGTGAATTTCGGCCTCGCTGCGGGCACTACCATCACCAACTCTCCGAGCATTGCCAGTACCGTCAGCGATCCCAATCTCAGCAACAACACTGTCACCGTCTCCACCATCGTCGCTTCGCCCACACAAGCCTATGTCAGTATCTCTAAGACGGCCTCGCCCGAACCGGTCAACCAAGGCGATACTCTTTCCTACACCATCGTCGTCAGCAATGCCGGTCCGGCCGCTGCTCAGGGTGTCCAGGTCACGGACGTCATCCCCTCCCAGGTCACCTATTCCTCTTATTCCATTTCCACGACCGGCGGCACCTGCACCTACACTGCTGCTACAACCACCCTGAGCTGCACCCTCGCCGCCACCCTCAGCACCAGCACCCTCGCTGTCGGCGGCACGGCCGTCATCACCATCAACGTTGCCGCCGCTACCTTCAGCACCTCCAGCGTTCCTTGCCCTGGCTATCCCGCCACGGGCGTGGGCTCCTGCAATACCGCCACTGTCACAACGACAACTTCCAACGCCAACCCCAACAATTCTTCCAGTGTTGGGTCCACCATTCAGGCTTCCACCGCCGTTGACATCTCCTCCTTCCACGCCTTCTCTCAGTCCGATAATTCCGTCGTCCTCGAATGGCACACCCTTGAGGAGTCCCGCAACCTCGGCTTTCATGTCTATCGCGAAGATGCCTCCGGCCGCACTCGCCTCGATCCTTCTCTCGTCGCCGGCTCTGCTCTGCTACTGCGTGGTTCCCGGCCACAGCATGCCGCCAAGATTTATCGCTGGATTGATCCGCATCCCGTTCGCGATGCCGCGTACTGGATTGAAGACCTGGATATCAACGGCACGCGCGGCATGCATGGCCCCGCCTACGTCGAATCGCCTTCCGCCGAGGTCGCCGCCACGCTGGCCTCTGCGCGTTCTTCGGCTCTGCTCAGCAGCCAGCGCGCTTCAATCGCCTCATCCGCCGCTGCCAATCCTCCCCACGCTCTAGCGTTTCCGCGACCCGTTTTCCCCATCCCACCGCCAGGCCTTCCGCCTCTCAACGTTGCCGATCATCAGGCCGTCAAAATCTCGGTTGATCAGGAGGGCTGGTATCACGTCTCTTTTGCCCAGCTTTTTGCCGCGGGTCTCGATCGCAACACCGACTCAAGCACGTTGCATCTTTACGCCGAAGGCGTCGAACAACCGCTTCTCCTGACAGGTCGCGCTAGCGGCCCTCCATCTCCTTCAGACGCCATCGAATTCTACGGCACGGGCATCGATACGCCCTTCTCCGCGGACCGTGTCTATTGGTTGATCAGCGGTAATCAATGGCCCAAGCGCATCCTCACGGTTCCAGCGCCTGTTTCCGGCAGCACCGCCCCCGCGAGTTTCCCCTTCACCGTTCTTCGCGAGGATCGCACCATTTACTTCGCCGCACTGCTGAATGGCGAAAACAACGACAATTTCTTCGGCGCTGTCATCACTTCGGAACCGACCGATCAGAGTCTCGTTGTTGCGCACATCGATTCTTCGTCAGCGTTTCCGATTTCCTTGGACGTTGCTCTCCAGGGCGTCACCGATGCGCAGGAACATGCCGTTACAGTTCAGTTCAATGGCGCCACTCTGGGCGAAATGGATTTCCTGGGTATGACCCTCGCGCAGCAATCTTTCCCGGTCGAGTCCTCGTTGCTTCAGAACGGCACCAACACCGTCACCCTCACGGCCTTGAATGGCGACAACGACGTCAGCCTCGTGCAATCCATCGCGCTCCATTACGCGCACACCTATGCCGCGGACGCGGACTGGCTCCGCGCCACCGCCTCGGCCGGCTCGGAACTCCACCTCACCGGCTTCACCAACCCCCAGATCCGCGTGTTTGACATCACCGATCCGCTCAACATCTCGGAACTCACGGCCAAGATCTTGCCCGAATCGGGCGCTTACGGTGCTGCTTTGGCACTCTCCACCGGCGGGCCCGCTGTTCGCACCATCCTCGCTTTCGCCAGCGACGCCATTTCCGCGCCAGTTTCTCTCGCGCCGCATGTTCCCACCTTCCTCGACGACCAGCGCGCTGGTGCCGACGTCGTCATCATCACTCATCCCGATTTTGTCGCCGACCTTGCGCCGCTTGTGCTCTTCCGCGAATCCCAGGGCCATCACGTCTCTCTTGTCACCACCGACCAGATCTTCGACGAATACAACTACGGCGAGCGCAGCCCCTTCGCGATCCGCAGCTACCTCCAGGAAGCCGCCACTGTTTGGCAGCGCAAGCCCCAGTCCATCCTGCTCGTTGGCGATGCCTCCTTCGATCCGCGCGACTATTTGGGTCTCGGCGATTTCGATTTTGTGCCCACCCGCATCATCGAAACCGCGGCCTTCAAGACCGCATCCGACGACTGGTTCACCGACTTTGCTCAGAATGGTTTCGCCACAATTCCTACCGGCCGATTGCCCGTGCGCACCACCGCCGACACCGATCTCGTCGTTTCCAAAATCATCGGCTACGAGCAGGGCAGTTCGGCGGGCTCCTGGAATTCCCAGGCTTTGCTGATCGCCGATCAGAATGTCGATTCCAATTTCACCGCTGCTGCAAATTCTGCCGCGGCCACCCTTCCGTCCACGCTGCAAGTCTCGGAGATTCTTGCCGATTCGCTCGATTACGCTACTGCCCGCTCCCAGATCCTCGCCGCTCTCAATAACGGCGCACTCTTGGTCGATTACAACGGCCACGGCGCCGAGCAGCAGTGGTCTTTCTCTGATCTCTTCGACACCACCGACGCTGCCGCTCTCTCCAACGGAGGGCGCCTCCCCGTTTATCTCCTGATGGATTGCCTCAATGGGCTCTTCCAGGACGTTTACGCCGAGAGTCTTGCCGAGTCTCTTCTGCTCGCTCCCAACGGCGGTGCCGTCGCCGTCTGGGCCTCTTCCGGTTTCACGCAGCAGCCGCCGCAGGCCACGATGAATCAGGCATTTCTGCACTTTTTTGCCGGCAATCCAAATCAATCCCTTGGCCGCCTTGTGCTCGAAACAAAGGCCGGCACCACCGACAACGATGTCCGTCGTACCTGGATCCTTTTTGGTGATCCCGCGATGAAACTCCAGTTTGTGCCCACAGCCATTCCTGCGCAAACGACTGCGCCTAAGTCTCAGCTCGTCACTACTCCAGTGAGCCATCGCCCCTGTCTTCCTGTGTCTGTCTGTTCGAAGGAGAAACAACGCCAATGAAAGCCGCTCGCTTCTTTTCCATGGCCGCATTTTTCGTTTTTTCTTGCCTATCCGTGTCGGCGCTGGCGCAAACGCCACCTGCGAATCCTGCTCTCGGCCTTGTCGCCAAATCCGTCTCAGGTCACATCGGCGATGCCGCTGTCTCCGAAGGCGCCACCGTCTATTCCGGTGACTATCTTTCTACGGAGGACGCTGGCTCCATGCTCGTTCGCGTCGGCCCCCTTTCCCTCGAACTTCAGGGCTCCTCGGCCGTGCACATCTACCGCGCTCCCTACGGCGCGATCGTTGAGCTGAATCGTGGCACCGTGGTTTACACCACGCCCGGCACCCAGGAGAACATCGTCATTGTTGCTTCCGACGTGCGGGTGACACCCGTGCTAGCGCTCGCCGATCTGGGCCGCGTATCGATGGACGATCCCTGCGATATCACCGTCTACAGCCAGCGCGGCCAGGTCAACGTGCAGGTTGGTTCGGAGTCCCATCTGATCGAAGAAGCCAAGGCCTACCGTGTCCACGCCGAATACGAAATCAGCTACCGTCAATATGTTTCTCCCGATGCCAGCGATTATCACCACTATCACGACCATCGTCCTTGCGCTCCGGTCGAGATGGCGAAAGGCAAGCCTCCCATCGCTCCGGGTCAGAGCCGTTTCTTGTATGTCGCCGCCGGCGTTGTCGGAATAGCCACCGTGTGGGGCATCGACAGGGCACTCGAAAGCCCCAATCGCCCGTAAGCCCCAGTTCCATTGTGCTTCTCGAATTTTTCGTTGTAGGGGTCGAGCACTGCGCGACCCCATCTCGGCAAGCCGTACAATTCTTCGTCAACGCGTATGGAGACAGCGGGCTGACGTACTCTTTTCCGTCGAACGATTCTTGTGCGGTGAATCCCTCTTCCTATCCCCGAGCCCACATCGCTTTCCCAAGGAGGCTGTTCTTGCCTGTGCGCTTGCCTATCCCGCCTTCAATTGTGTCCGCCGGAAATCTCCCGCACAATCGCCCCCACGAAACTCTTCGCATCGCCGAACAGCATTAGCGTCTTATCCATGTAATACAACGGGTTTTCAATCCCCGCGAATCCCGCGCCCATGCTTCGCTTGATCACCATCACGGTGTGCGCCTTGTCCACGTCCAGAATCGGCATCCCGTAAATCGGGCTGCTCGGGTCTTCTCTTGCCGCCGGATTGGTCACGTCATTCGCCCCGATGACCAGCGCCACGTCCGTTTGCGGAAAATCTCCATTGATTTCATCCATCGCCAGCAGTTTGTCGTACGGAATGTCCGCCTCCGCCAATAGCACGTTCATGTGGCCAGGCATGCGTCCCGCCACCGGGTGGATGCCGAATTTTACGTCCACGCCGCGCTTCGTCAGAGCATCGTACAACTCGCGCACCTTGTGCTGCGCCTGCGCCACCGCCATCCCATATCCCGGCACGATCACCACTTTGCTCGCCGCCGTCAAAATCCCTGCCGCCTCCTCGGGCGACGCGCTGCGCACCGGCCGCGCCTCTTTCTCCCCCGCCGCTGTCACCTGTTCCTGTCCAAACGCGCCAAACAGCACGTTCGTGAACGACCGGTTCATCGCCTTCGACATGTTCACCGAAAGGATGAAGCCCGACGCTCCATCCAGCGCCCCCGCGATAATCAGCAGTTTGCTCTGCAGCACAAATCCCATCGCCGCCGCTGATAATCCGGCATAGGAATTCAACAGCGAAATCACCGTTGGCATGTCCGCCCCGCCAATCGGAATAATCATCATTATGCCGAACACCAGCGGAATCCCGATCATGAACGGAAACAGATACATCTTTTCCGGGTGCAGCACCAGGATCACTGCAATCCCAATGGCAATGGCCAGCAGTCCCAGGTTCACGAAATTCTGCCCTTTATAGGTGATCGGCCGCTGCCGCAGCACTTCCTGCAGCTTCCCCGCCGCCATCAGGCTGCCCGTAAATGTCAGCGCTCCCAGGATGACTTCCAGGGACAGCACGCCCATCATGAATCCCGGCACATTCGGCGCCCGTAAATAAAACTCCGACGTTCCCACCAGCGTCACGCACAACGCACCAAACGCATGGCTCAACGCCGTCCGCTGGGGCACCGCGGTCATCGCCACGCGTCCCAGAGGCACACCGATAATCGTTCCCAGTACCAGCCCGATCGCGATCAACTTGTAATCGACGATGCCCTGATTAAACAGCGTCCCCGTCACGGCCAGCAGCATTCCCGCTTCGCCGGCCCGCACGCCGCGCCGCGCGGTGACTGGGGAACTCAGCCATTTCAGGGAAAGCACGAACAGCGCCGTCGCGATTAGATATGCCACTTCGATCAGGTTTTCTGTCGCGTTCATGATCGTCACGGCTTCCTGGGCCCGCTGGCCTTGAACATCTTCAGCATGCGGTCCGTGATCATAAAGCCGCCCACGATGTTGCTCGTCGCCGCGACAATGGCGATCGTTCCCAGGATCTTTGCCAGCTCGCTCTTTCCTTCGCCCACCAGGATGATCGCCCCCACCACCGCGATCGCGTCCAAGGCGTTTGTCAGCGACATCAACGGCGTGTGCAGCAGCGGCGACACTCGCCGGATCACTTCAAATCCGATAAACGCCGCTAGCATGAAGATGTATAAGCCGGTCATCAGGTCGAGTTTCATCGGCTTTCTCCTCCCCCCGGCGTCGTCTGCAAAGCCGGCAGCGCGAAAAATTCCCGTACCCGCGCGTTCACGATTTCTCCCTCATACGTCAGCAGCGTTTCCCGCGTGATTTCATCCTGCAAATTCAGCTGCAGTTTGCCTTCTTTCGTCAGGTGCAGCAGAAACGCCGTCACGTTGCGCGCATACTTCTGGCTCGCGTGATACGGCACCATCGCCGCCAGGTTGTACTCGCCGATGATCGTCACCCCGTGAATTACCGCCGTCTCGTCCGGTTTGGTCAGCTCGCAATTGCCGCCGCGCTCCGCGGCCAGGTCCACGATCACTGATCCCAGTGCCATCCGCTCGACCATCTCCTTCGTCACCAGCACCGGCGATTTTTTCCCCGGGATCACTGCCGCCGTGATTACCACGTCGCTTTCCGCCACCACGTTGCCGAGCAGTTCCCGCTGCTTCTGGTAGAAGCTTTCGTCCTGTGCCTTGGCGTACCCGCTCGCGTCCTGCGCGTCCTTCGCTTCCACGGCCAGCTCCACGAACCGCCCGCCAAGGCTCTGCACCTGTTCTTTTGCCGCCGGCCGCATGTCATAGGCGGAGGCCACTGCCCCCAACCGCCGCGCCGTGGCGATCGCCTGCAACCCCGCCACGCCCGCGCCGATGATCAGCACGCGCGCCGGTGTTATTGTTCCCGCCGCCGTCGTCAACATCGGACACATTCTCGGCAGCGTGTTAGCGGCCAGCAACACCGCTTTGTATCCGCAGATCGTCGCCATGGAAGACAGCGCGTCCATGCTCTGCGCGCGCGTGATGCGCGGCATCAGCTCTACCGAAAACGATGTCACCCCGCGCTCCGCAATCTCCTGAACCGTCTTCACCGTTCCCAGCGGCCTCAAAAATCCCACCAGCGCCTGACCCTTGCGCAACAGCGGCAGATCCGCGCTTCCCGTCTTGTCATTCGCTCCATGACCCAGGAATTGCACAAGAATGTCCGCGGACGCGAACACCTCTTCGCGGCTAGCCGCCAGCTTCGCGCCCTTCTCCACGTACTCCGCGTCCAGGTAGCCGGCTGCCTGGCCCGCGCCTGCTTGAACCAGCACATCCAACCCGGCCTTCTTCAGATTCGGGAGCATCGCTGGCACCAGTGCCACGCGCCGCTCTCCTGGATAACCTTCTCGGGGCACACCAACGATCATGTACCCTCCTTCCTTCCCAGCAGTTTCTTCAATCCCAATTCAGTTTCCCGCCTTCGGTCCCTTTGCCTGTAGGGGCGCAGGACTCCTGCGCCCCATGTCCGCACGATCCCCTGATCTTGGCGTTCACCCGCCTCTCTTGCCTTTTCCTCTTGCCGTCCCACAGCGGTGTTACGCTTCTCCATCGCACGTTTTTGTGCGATGAATCTCTCTGCAACTTTTGATCCCCGGCCAATCCGAGAGGCAATCCAGCACCCGCAGTCTTCTCCCGAACTGCCAGCGGCAGCCTGGTCGATTCCTGGATGCTCGTCCGGATTCGAGGGTGGAGCGAGTGCCCCTCTTCCAACAGATTAAACGCAGCCATGTTACCCGCATGTGCCGCGTCATCCCCACTATCTTGTTTTGACCGCCGAATTTTATCTCCAACAACCTTCGAGTGACAAGCGCGCATCCCCTTTTCGCGCCCCTCACGGTCGCTTCCCAATTTTTCCGCGTCCGCTCCTCCCCTTGTGAAAAACCACCCTCATAAGTGCTACTTAGGGGGTCGGAGCTTTAGCTCCGACAAAAAAGCCGCAAGCAATGGGCTTTAGCCCCTGAGGAAACTACTCTCTCCCCGCTGGACCCATTTTGAATAACTTTTACTTCATCAATTCATACACCGCCCGCGCTTCCCGCAATCTTTTCATCACCAAATCCTTCTCTGCCGCTGAATTCCAATCCGGATATTTCTCCGTCACCTCGATGGTCCGGTCAATCCATGCCTTGAAATACTCCGCATCCTCGCGCGAGTACGCCCGCTTCCCGGCGATCGTCACATACACGGGGCTTGTCGTCGCGTAGGCATAGTTATCCATCACCGGATATTCCGCCTTATCGCTCCACGCCCGCAACACGCACCATCCGCTCTCGCTCAGCGGAATCGTGCCTGTCGCATCTGCCGTGTCGCGTGCTCCCTCCAGCTTGAGTTCTCGCGCCACCTTCCCGTTGCACACTACCTCCAGATGGTCCACCGGCACGATGGACCGCAATTTCGCGATGAAGGGAACTCCCGCCTGCGCCGCATCAAATCTCAATTCGCTCCCCACCATTTCCCCGCCCAGCTTGAACTCGATCAGCGGCCCATTCGTCGCAAATGTCCGCCCTTGCTTCAATTCATCCATCCACGTTTCAATGCTGGCCGGCCAACTGGGCGTCCAAACATACACGCGGTCGAATCCCACCTGCCCGCGAATCGGCGCTGCATAATCCGCCGTCGCATCCGTTCCCCCACCTGCCGGAAGCTTGAATCCCAGGTTCAGCAGTTTGTACCAGACCGTGGCTGTGGACTTGTGGTCGCTGAATCCCACAATCTCCATGTAGTCCAGCTTCCCCAGCGCCACATCCACCGGCAATTCATCCGTAATCTTCTGCGCCGGTCTCGCAAACGGGTCCGGCACCTCATCAAACGGATGCACCGCTCCCACCAGCGCCCCCTGCGCATGCGCCATGTCGTACACATCCGCATTCATCGGATACAAACTCGCCGCAGCCGTGTTCGGATACCCCGCATATCCCGGCAACAACAAATGATCCTTCAATCCCAATATCCCCCGGTGCCCCCAGTAACTCGTATGAAATTCCTGCCCCTGTACAATGGCAACGTCCGATTGCTCGAATTCAGATCCGAAATGCAAGAAAGGAACATCCGGGAATCTCTGTTCCTTATTCACCGTAAGCTCGTTGATGACGCTCAGTCCTTCCGCCTTCCCAATCCTCGCCAAGTCGGAGAAATCATTCTTGTACGTTCCGCCGTAATTCATATGCACATGTAGGTCGCCGCTTACCCACGACCCGCTGTCGTCACTGAGTTTTATCTTTGGATTAAATCCTATCAGCATGAGTCGATTCGGGCCGGACGCAAATACTCCGCCGAGCCTGCGATTGACGGTTCGATCATAGCCAGCGGTGGCTTCCACGCTAAATTTGCTTACTGGTAGCGTCATACTCTCGTGCCCGTTGGTATAAAAGTAATGGCGCTCAAAGCTATCTTTAGATCGGTCGTAGCCGTCATCCGCAAACCATAATGCTCCGTCAGGTCCGTAAAATCGGCCGTCTTCACCTTTAATTGAGACACGTGCCGGCATTTCTTTGTCATTTTCGTCTACCACTCGCAGAGTTAGGTTAATCTTTTCAGAGGTTCTATGAAGTACCGCGGCAACGATTGCCTTTATATTGCTCCCGGGATAATCCGTCACTCTCAATTCGGAATTCCCCCAGCTGTTGCAAATATAGGCAAGCTTTGCCCCATCCGGCGACCACCGCACATTCGTCTCATCCCAATCCCCATATGTAATGGGAAACGCATCCCCTCCATTCGCCGGCATAACCCACAAGTTGTGCCACTGTCTCCCCAAATATGAGCTGTACACCATACGCGAGCCATCCGGCGAAAAGTCGGGCCGCGCCTTCCAACTCGTTTCCTCGTAATGAATCTCCCTCGCCTCCGCTCCCGGCTCCGCCTTCATCCGCCAGAAACCCCCGGTGCCATAGATGTGTCCGCGGTTCGACACGAACAAAATCTCTTTCCCATCCCGCGTCCACACCGGATTGATCTCCATGTCGTAGGCGCTGTAATAATACCGGGGCAGGGAACTCTTCGTTTCCCCCGTCAGCCTCACCACATTCTTCAACTCGCCATTCGCCACATCCACCATGAACACGTGAAAATGTCTGTTGTACTGCGTCGAAACCCACACAATCCGCTTTCCATCCGGCGACCATCGCGGCTCCACATTCACCGCTCCACCGCTCGTTAGCTGCTTTGTTTTCCCGCTCGCCAAATCCAACAGCCACAACTCCATTGCGTCCTTCTGATACGAGACGTACACCACGCCCTTCCCATCCGGCGACCAATCTGGCTGGTAGTCGTATCCCGGCCCGTCCGTCAGTTGTACTGCCTCCCCCGAATCCAACTTCTGCCGCCACAGCGATCCCGCCATCGAGTAAATTAACTCGTTCGAGTCCGGCCCCCAAGTCAACCAACTCGGCCCGCTCGTCAACTGCGGCAAATACAGTTCGCGGTAATAATAAGGATGCGGCTCATCAATCTGCGGCAGCACCGGCCGCCGCTGCGCGCTCGCCGGAATCGCCATTCCCATCACAAGCAAACAAACAAATCCCAGTATTCGTTTCAACTCTCCCTCCGCTCACCCGCATACTATGCCAAAACGCGTAGGGGCGCAGCACCGCTGCGCCCCTGTCACCCTGCATTTCTATCTTGGCTAGAAGTAAGCCGCCGTCCTCCCCCGCCTCCTGATATCTGATCGCTGATATCTGATATCCCGTCGGCGCATCCTCCTACGCTAAACCAGCTTTTGTCAGCGGCATCTCCCTGATGCGCTTCCCCGTAGCCATAAACACCGCGTTATAAATCGCCGGCGCCACGGGCGGCAATCCCGGTTCGCCAACTCCTGCCGGCGGCGCATCGCTTTCCACGATGTGCACATTCGTCTCCCGCGGCGCCACGTTCATCCCGGCAATTTGGAAGCCGTCGAAGTTGGACTGGTCGATCACGCCGTCCGCCGCCGTAATCTCCCCATAAAACGCGATGCTCGTGCCCATCACCGCTGCGCCTTCGAACTGCTGCTTTACCGTCGTCGGATTCACGATCGTTCCCGCGTCCAGCGCCGTGTCCACCCTGTGGATATTCACCTGCCCGTCCTTCACTTCCGCCTGCACCACTGTCGCCACATAGGTCAAAAAGCTGCGGTGCACCGCCAATCCCATCCCAAATCCGTTCCCCAGCTTCTGTTTGCCCCAGCCGGATTTTTCCGCCGCAAGTTGCACCACCCGCCGGAATCTCGCGATATCGATTGGGTAATCCGTGTAATCCCCGTCGTAATTCGTATAATCCTGCGGCAACTCCTTCTTGGGCATGATGCGATCCGGTCCCAGCAGCGCCAACACGTACTCCAGTTGATCCTTCCTGGCCTCATGCGCCAGCTCACCAACGAACGAGTGCACCCCGAAGGCGTGATAAATATTCGCCACGGACCGCAGCCATCCAATCCGCGTGTGCGCCTTCGCCGGTCCGTTTTCCGCCCGGTGGTTCGGGATCGCGAACGGAATATCGCTGAACCCCAATCCAATCTCTCCCGCATCCGCATACAACCCATTCGGATCAAACGTCGACGCAATCGGCGGAAACACGCTTCGTTGAAGCCACGCTGTCGGCTTTCCGTCCGCTCCCAGCGACGCCTTGAAATACATCGCGGCCACCGTATGGAATGTGTCGAACTGGATGTCGTCTTCCCGGCTCCATACCACCTTCACCGGCTTCCCCGTTCTCTTTGAAAGCACCGCCGCTTCCACGATGAAATCCGGGAAAGACTTTCTTCCAAACGCGCCGCCCAGCAGCGTCATGTGCACCGTCACATCTTCCTTCTTCAATCCCACTGCTGCCGCCACCGCGTCCTGCGCACCCTGCGGATCCTGTGTGGGCGCCCACGCTTCCACTTTTCCGTCACGGTACACTGCCAGCGCCGCCGGCGGCTCCATGGCTGCGTGCGCCAGCATGGGCGCGTAGTATTCCGCTTCCACAATCTTCCCGCCCTTCGCGAACTCCCCATCCACATTCCCGTTTTCCCGCACCACCCTGCAGGGCTTTCGCGCCGTGGCCTCCAGCTCCTTCCGGTACGCGTCGGAGTTCCACACGCTATGCTCGCTTTGGCCCCACTCGATCTTCAATTTCTTCTTGCCTTGGAACGCCGCCCAGGTATTTTCTGCAATCACCGCCACGCCGCCCAGCGCCTGCATCATCACCGGTGGCTTGAACGCGTCGATCGTCGCCGTTTGCTTTACTCCCGCTACCCGCAGCGCCGCGGAATCATCCACGCTCCTCACCGCACTCCCGTACACCGGTGGATGCGCCACCGAGGCATACAGCATCCCCTCCATCTGCGCGTCTTGGCCGTACACCGCCTTGCCCGTGGTCATGTCCTTTAGGTCATACCCCGAGGCCGCCTTGCCGATATACCGCCATGCGCTGCGCGGCTTCAGTCGCAGTCCCTCTTTCTTCGGCACAGGCAGCTTCGCCGCCGCGGACGCCAGCTCGCCGTAGCCGAGTTTCTTCCCGCTCGGTTTGTGCACCACCGTATTCAGTTCCGTCGCGCATTCCTTTTCCGGCACGCCCCACGACAGGGCCGCCGCGCGCACCAGCATCAGCCGCGCACTCGCGCCTGCCTGCCGAAGCGTCTCAAAGAAGCTCTTCACGGAGTGCGACCCGTCCGTGTCCTGGTCGCCATACTTTTCGTCTCCCGTGGCCGATTCCACTTTCACCTTCGTCCAGTCGGCATCCAGTTCATCGGCGACGATCCGCGGAAGCCCCGTGCGGTTTCCGCTGCCCATCTCCGCTCGATGCGCCACGATATAAACCGTTCCGTCCGTCGCAATCGCCAGGTACACATTCGGCCGCAACGCCGCGTTCGCCATCGGGTTTTCGCCTGCGCTCACCGTCGCACCCAGCACGTGCTCCGGCAGAATCTGCACGCTCAAAATCAGCGCGCCTGTTCCCAGCATCCCCTTCAAAAATCCGCGACGGCTAACGTTTTCGATTTGAACCATGTTCTCACCCGGTCTTTTCTCGACGAAAATCTTGGAAAATCCGTAGACGGCCGCCCTCTATCCTACCCGCATTCCTGTTCCTTGCAACCCCAACCTGCCCAATTCCATCCCCTCCTCGCCTTGCTCATCTTTCCTTCCGCTGGCATACTTTTTCCCGCACGAAGAAAGGCCCTTTTTGATGAAACGTGAATACCATCGCTGGTTCTCTCCGCGCCTCAGCCTCGATCTCGGCATCGTCGCTTACGGCCATTGGGGCCCGCCGCTCCTCGGTTTTCCCACCAGTGCCGGCGACGAATGGGAACTCGAAGGCCAGGGCATGGTCGGCGCTCTCGCCGATTTCATCGACGCTGGCCGCATCAAGCTCTATTCCGTCAACTCCATCAACGGCCTCAGCTTTTACAACAAGAACGCTCACCCGTTTCACCGCAGCTATGTCCAGTCCGTCTTTGATTCTTATCTCCGCGAAGAGGTCGTTCCCTTCATCTGGGATCACTGCCGATCGCAAATCGCCATTTCCACCATGGGCGCTTCCTTCGGCGCGTATCACGCCGCCAACTCGCTCTTCAAGCATCCCGATGTCTTCAAGCGTTGTTTCGCCATGTCCGGTGTCTACGATCTCAGGAATTTCATGGACGGGATGTACGACAACAATTTCTACTTCAACAATCCCGTCGATTACCTTTCCAATCTCTCCGATGGCTGGTATTTCGAGCAGTACAATTCCTGCGACATCCACCTCATCACCGGCACCGGTCCCTGGGAAAATGGCGCTCCCACCCATCGCCTGTCCGAAGTGCTGTCCAGCAAAGGGATTCGCCACTCCGTGGACAACTGGGGTCCCGAAGGCGGCCACGACTGGCCCTTCTGGAAACGTGAGATGCGCGAATACGTCTCCAAACTCTATTGAAACTGCCGGGATTGCTCGCGTCCAGGTTCGCCTTGACACTCTGCCTGAGCGCCTGCCTCCGTCATGTCGACGGGAGAGTCGGCGGACTTAGCCGGCCCGGGCGGAGAAATCCCTCTGGTCTTGGGCCTCCCGCAAAAAATCCCCAAGAGCTTGCCAAAAATGAAAGAAATTGTTGATGTAAAAATGCTGCGAGAATAACTACGCCAACTCCAGCCGCTCCAACCTGTACCGCCCCTTTTCGATCACCTGATCCTCATCGATCCACACGTCGCAATTCCGCGTCAGCACGTCCACATGCGTCCGCGACTTCCAATTCGCATGCGTCTGGTTCCCGTACGGATCGCCAAACGCGATGTGCACTCCCGGAAACTTCTCGTCCTGCAGCAGTACGCCGATCATCCGTGACAACCCGACGTTTGTTCCGAACGCCAGTTCCCCCACGCGGTCGCTGTTTTCGTCCGTGTGGCAATACGCCCAGAACTCCTCTTCCAGATCCTTCCGCCCGCACTGCGCCTTCTTCAGTCTTCCTCCCGCAATCTTCAGCACCAGCGGCGTCTCCTGCAAATCCCCGTATTTCCCGTTGAAATAATCTCCGGCCGTCGCGTCGCACACGAACGTGCCGTCCACCGTCGCCGGCGTCGTGAACACTTCCCCCGCCGGTAGATTCGACCAGTATCTCGGGCTGATTAGCCCGCTCGTCTTCACCCAATCCAGCCCGCGGTCGAAATGCGCGCTGATCGCAGTTCCCGCCTCCGTCTTCACCGTCAGCGATTCCGCCTTCAACATCCGCTCGCGCAGCCGGTCGCTCAAGCGATCCACGAGCCGGTAGTCCGCGCGCATCCCCTGCTGCATGATTTCCGGCGTCACCCCGATCATGTGCGCGTAGCGGATCTGCCGCCGCTCCACCACCCTGACAATCGCCATCCGCGCAGGCAGCTCGCCCGGCTGCGGCGTCATGCACAATATCCCCACGTCAGCTTTCTCCAGCGCTTCCAGCACCGGCCCGGGCGCGCTAACCATCGGCCGCGGCCCAAAATCCTCCAGTAACAGCCCCGTGATTTCCGCTCCACGCTCTTGCAGTGCCTTTTCCAGGCTCGCCGCCACCTCGCGGCTTACCTCATCCGCAATCAGCGTCACGCGCTCGTTCGCGCGCACGCCCAGGCAAACTTCCACGGCGTTCTTCGCGCCCGGCATCAGCTCATTCGGTGCGTTCCCAAAGGCCATTCCTACCATTTTACCTGAACTGGCCCCTGTGCCAATTCCGCGTGCTCAGAATTGAATCTGATTTCAACTACACTTCCAACTGCACCGTGCCGGACCCACCGCAACTTTCCACAACCGGCCTTTTGGACCCTTTCGCAGAACCGGTAGTTAAGCTTCCGAGTGCCCCGTCACCCGGTCAGAATCCGGTTGGCGAAACCTTTTCCGCTACCTGTTCGTACCTCGTGGCAACGACCGTCGTTGACTCCCGATTCTTCCGAGCCTAAGATTGCGCCCTGAGTTCGTTCGCAGTGTTTAGCAGGAGGGCACCATGTGGCGAGAACGGGCGCTGAAGGTTGTGTTGGTGTTGGTGGGATTGATTTTTTCGGCTGGCGTGCTTCCTGTGGCGAAGTCTTTATGGCACCAGAATCAGTCCATGTATACCTTTGACATGATGCTTAGCCTTTATGTCGCGCTCGGCATTTTCCTGCTGATGGCAGCGCGTAACCCTTCGGCAAATCGCAGCTTGATCGCCTTCACAGCATGGTCGAGTTTCGCTCACGCCTCTGTTATGGCGGTGACGGCATTCTCGAAGGGGGGCTATCGTGGAGACTTGTGGGGCGTGGCTGTGCTTATCATCATCGGTATAGCCCTGATTATGCTGGCTCCGGCAAAGCCGTCAGCAGAGCGCGCATCCGCGGCCGGTGCGTAGGCTCGCACTCAAGAGCGCCATGCACGCTTGATTCATTCGCTCGAATAAGGAGAAAGAGTGTGAGCACAACTGCATTGACCGGCCGGTTGGGGGAAGCGTCGCCGCGTTTCAAGGCCAGGATGGCCGGTGTCTTTCAACTGCTCGAAGCCATTACGGCAGGGTCTCCTGGGGTGTTCATTCTCGGCAGGCTTGTTGTCGATGGCAACGCCGCGGCTACAGCGGCCAATATCCTGGGACACGAGCGATTATATTGGTTGGGCTTTGTATCCTTGCTCATCGGGGCTGCGTGCCATATCGTTTGGGCGCTTCTCATGTATGAGTTGCTTAAACCTGTAAACCGGAGCGTTTCTTTACTCGCAGCGTTCGTCATTCTCGTGTGTTGCGCTATTCAGGCTATCACCAACCTCTTTTACCTCGCCCCTCTGCTCATCCTGCAAGGCGGTAGCTCCTTGAGCGCATTTACGCCGGAACAGTTGCACGCCCTGGCGCTCATGTTTCTCAAATTGAATCAATACGCCTTCAACATCAACCTAGTCTTCTTCGGATTATGGTGCGTCCTGACCGGCTACCTCATTTTCAGGTCCACCTTCCTGCCTCGAATTCTGGGAGTGCTGTTGGCAATCGATGGTTTGGGTTTTGTGACCTATCTGTACCCGCCGCTCGCATACCATCTGTTTATTCCCTACCTCGCCGCCGCCTCCGCCCTCGGGGAAATACCACTGGAGCTATGGCTCATGGTAATGGGTGTGAACGCTCAAAGATGGAAAGATCAGGCCAGCGCAGCGGGGGCGTCACTCCGCACGTGAAGGTCGCGGCGTTACTGACGCAGATATAAGCAGTACCCGCCGCGCGGCGTTGATGTCACGTCTGCAAAGGAGGCGAAATGACGGATCGAACTGTTGAAGCGTCGCCGCATCCCAGGGCCAGGATTACCGGTGTCGTTTATTTGCTTTACTTTCTGACGGCAGCATTAGCCGTGTTCTTCATTAGTGGGCTTGTTGTGTCTGGTGACGCAGCGGCTACAGCCAACAACATCCTGGCGCACGAGCGATTGTTTCGGTTGAGTGGGGCGGTCGGTCTCATCGGGACTGCTTTATACATCGCTGTAACGGTTCTCTTCTATGGCTTGTTTAAGCCTGTGAACAAGACCGTCTCCTTGCTTGCAGCGTTCTTCAGCCTCGTGGGATGCGCTATTCAGGCTTTCGGCAGCCTCTTTCAAGTCGCCCCATTAGTTGTCCTAGAAGGCAGTCCGTACCTCAACGTATTTAAGGTGGACCAGTTGCAGGCCGTGGCGCTGATTTTTATCAAGTTGAATGATCAGGCGGCCTACATCTACTTGGTATTTTTCGGACTGTTTAATCTCCTAATCGGCTACCTCATTTTCAATTCAACCTTTCTGCCTCGAATTCTGGGCGTGCTGATGGCGCTTTCCGGTTTGGGGTGGCTGATGTTTCTGTCACCGCGGCTCGCAAACTATCTGCTCACCTACATTGAGGTTATCGGCATCATCGCCGAAGCATCACTGATGCTATGGCTCCTCGTGATGGGCGTGAAAGTTGAACGATGGAGGGAGCAGGCCAGCGCGCCGGGAGAATAGCAAACGTAGCGCGCTATGCAACCTTGATTTAAGAACTCGCATGAGGAGAACAGAGTATGAGCCCAGCAATGATGAAACGGATTGCAGAAGCGTCACCGCGCCTCAAGGCCAGGATGGCCGGTGCCCTTAATTTTTTCAGCCTACTGACGGCAGGGTTCACCGAAATCTTTGTTCACGGCAGGTTGAATTTCGTAGGGGGCTACATCGCGATCTCCGGCATGGTCGTTGTGACACTGCTCCTCTATGACATCTTTAAGCCGGTGAACAGGGGACTCTCTCTGCTCGCCGCGTCCTTCGCCTTCCTCGGACTCACCTTTGAGGCTCTTCGATGGCAGCCTCAGGGCGTCAACATCGCCATAGTAATTCACGGATTCTATTGCCTCCTGATCGGTTACCTCATTTTCAAGTCCACCTTTCTGCCTCGAACTCTGGGCGCGCTGATGGCGTTTTCCGGTTTTGGTTGGCTGACCTTTCTGTCAAACCCGCTCGTCAACCATCTAACCCCCTACAATCTGGCCTCCGCCATCCTCGCGGAACTATCGCTGATGCTGTGGCTCCTCGTGATGGGCGTGAACGCTCAACGATGGAAGGAGCAGGCCAGCGCACATGAAAGCCGCCGTCTATAGTCCTCAAGCGGACTTGTAAGTTGTCACGCAAAAAGCGCGTATTTTTGGTAAGCCGTGGAGAATATTTGTTTCTGGGTGGATGGTCGGCAATCCGGAAACTGGCCGGAAACGGCTTTCGAGAAAGTTTGCGGGCAGACGGTCAGTTCACCTGGACGTGTAGCACCAAGCGAAAACCGTCCTTCAGCATATTCCCAGTTGGACGCGCAGGACCACTCACCTCGGTTCCACCCGAAACGACGGAATCTGCCCTCCGCCGCTCGTCACATTCGCCAGCCCCGTCGCGCTTAAGCGCGTCAAAAACCCCGCCAGCTTCCCTCGAAACAGATACGGCGCGAAATCCACCAGCATGTTTCGGAAATCCACTTTGCCGCCCTCTACAATGTGCGGAAACACGTCCCGGCTGACCGGGATGCGCTCCTGCACGATCCAGCAACCGCGCTCCTTGGCCTTCTTTCCGCCGGGCAATGCCTCCTGGATGGCGCGCTCCCAATGTTTCGCGTCCGTTTCCCACCCCAGCGTCACGCCCATTCCTCCATATTCATCGCTGGGTTTCAGCACCAGGTCCTTCTGGTGTTTCCGTATGTATTTCAGCAATTCAATCGGCTTGCCGCCGTAATCGCTTTTCACGTCCTGCACCACACGCGTCCACGGAACATGCCGCCGGATCAGTTCGCGCTCCGCCGTGGAAAACAACGTCGCATTCCTCGCGTCCGTCAACACCGCAAAAAACGCCTTCACGTGAGGAATCTTGCAGCGAAAATTATTCGCCACGCACACGGCTCTCGCTTCGTATGCCTTCACCAGCGCAGCGCATTCCGCCGGCCTCGCCACAATGTCATTGACCAGCACGCGCCGGTACACCAGATCGATCTTTTTCCCCTTTGCCGCTAGTTGCTTCCCGTCAAATTCCAATTCCCGCGGGTCCGCCAGAACCACGGGCACACCCATTACCTCGAATCGCTTCTGCAAAATCTCAAACTCGTTCCACGTTGGTACTTCCTTCCAATCCACGATGGCCATTTGCGGCGGCTTCGCATTCCCGCCCCACTCCGCATAGGTCGTCATCAGCGCGTCCAGCAGCTTTGCGCTCAGCGGGTAACTGTGCACCTCGTACTGTTTCGCAAATTCCCCCATCACCGGCAATTTCCGGAATATATCCGATAGCGTTTCCGAATAGCCTGCGCCCGCCGGCGATTCCCCGTTGTACTCCGTGAACCTCAACGAGTCCGGCAGCAGAAACGCGTCCAGCCGCGACGCCGTGCTTGCCGGTCCCGCTCCCGCCGCGAGCCGCGCCAGCCGCTCTTCCTCGGGCCGCAAATGGAATTGCTCGAATAGGGAATTGTCATTCAGCGCCGCCGTCGTAATGCGCTCCGCCACCGCTGCGATGGCTTCGGCAACGTGCCGCACGCGCTGCTCGTCGGCGGGCGACAGAAAATAGGGCCGCAAAAAGGGGCAGTGCGCCCGCCGCCCAAACGTCAGTTTTGCCGCGCGCACGTCTGCCAGGAATTTCTTGGCAAGTGCCGGCGACTTCTTCACCACGGGCCGCAGCAGTTCGTGCCACTGCTCCGCTGGACTGAGATGTTTCACCGCCAGCTTTCTGAACTTCATCGCGCCGTCGTTCCCAAGGGAGCAGCCTGCGCCGCCAGCGCCGTGCGCGGCGCTCCCGTAAATCCTGACCTTGCCCCGATTCCCAGCATCTCTTCCCAGCGCGGCCACGTGTTGGCCACGTTCCCGTTCAGTGCGCGATCGATCACCAGCCGCGCCATCTTCTCCACCACGTGCGTGAAGTAAAACTCCGTGATCCGGTCCTTCTCGAAATCCGGCGCGGGATTCAGGAAATCGATCGCATACGGCACGCCGTCCTTTACCGCGAACTCGATCGTGTTCATTTCGTAGCCCAGCGCCTTATTGATTGTCTGCGCGTCTTTCACCACGCGCGCCCCCAGCTCATCGGAAAGGTATTTGTGCTCCACCAGGTACTTCCGTTCCTTCGGGTCATACGCCACCGGCAAAATGTCCGTCTTGCCAAACGTGAAGCACCGCACGTATTGCTCGAAATCGATGAACTCCTGCAGCGTCATGCAATACGGCGAAGTCTTGTCGAATGCCTCCAGCAGTTCCTCCTCATTATTTACTTTGTACACGTGCTTCCAACCGCCGCCCGAAAACGGCTTCAGTATCGCCGGCCGTCCCACCGAGTCCAGCAGCCCCACCCAGTCCATCGGATATTTCAGGTTGCGCAGCGACTCCGAGGTGATGTCCACATCGGAGGGATAGCCTTTCTGCGGCAGCAGAGTCGTCTTGGGAATCGCAATGCCCAGTTTTGCGGCAACGCTGTAGTTGAAAAACTTGTCGTCCGCCGTCCACCAGAACGGATTGTTGATGACGTATGTCCCCTGCAGCACTGCATGTTTCAGGTAGCCGCGGTAATAATCCACCTCATGCGAAATCCGGTCCACAATCACCCGGTAGTCCGCCGCCTCGCCCATCCGCGTCCCGCCCAGCTTCACAATTTCCGCGCTCACGCCCTCTTTTTTGCCCAGTTCGTTTACTCGCGCCAGAAACGCTGGAGGAAAACTGTATTCCCGCCCGCACAACAGCCCCACCTTCAACATCCCGCACCTCCTGTTCCCGCTGTTTCGGTTGGGCCAGTGAAAAACCCCGGCCCCATTGTCATACGCAGCGCCTGCCGCTAGCGTTGTATGCCACAGGTTCCTTGCACTGCTCTTTAGGGGGTCAGGGCTTCAGCCCTGACATAAAGCCCGCAAAATGATTTGGGCTTTCGCGCCTTTTGCGTCCGCCGGTTTCTTGCGGAAGCCCCTGAAGACTCTGGACATCTCTTTCCATCATTTTCGGGACTTGACACTAGTTGATCACTCCCGCCGACGCGGACTTCTCGTCTCCCGCGCTTCCCCGCGTCTCCCTCACCAAATGCCGCACCACTTCCTTCAGGTCCCCGGTCTCTTGGAAAACTCGCAGTTGCCGCTCCGCGCTCGTGCCCTCATTCAGAATCGTATGTATGTAATCCACGGCGCTCCGGCTGCCCAGATCGTCCACTACATCATCCACAAATCCCAGTAGCTCGGGGATAAGTTGGCTCATCGGCACTTCCGCCTCTTTCCCGAAATCGATCAGCTTCCCTTCAATTCCATACCGCGCCGCGCGCCACTTGTTTTCTTCGATCAGCGCCCGCCGGTACAGCCGCCAGCCCATGTTCCCCGTGTACAGCCGGTGGATCTTCACCACGATTGCCTGCGTCAGCGCCGCGATCGCCACCGCTTCTTCCACCTTCGTGGCTACGTCGCACATCCGGAACTCCAGCGTCCCAAACGTCGGGTGCGGCCGCACATCCCACCAGATCTTCTTTCCGTTGTCGATGCTGTTCAGCTTCACCAGCAGATTTACAAAATTCTCGTAGGCGCTCCACGACTCAAACGCTTCCGGCACGCCCGTCCGGGGAAACCGCCGGAAGACCGTCGTCCGGAACGATTTCAGTCCCGTGTTCCTTCCCATCCAGAAGGGCGAGCTCGTCGAAAGCGCCAGCAGATGCGGCAGGAAATATCGCACCATGTTCATCATGTCGATGGTGGACTGCTTGTCCGGCATGGCCACGTGGATGTGCATTCCGAAGATCAACAGCGACCTCGCCAATTGCCCCATTTCTTCCACGATGTGCTGGTAACGCTCTCCCGGCGAAATCACCTGATCGATCCAGCTCGAAAACGGGTGCGTCCCCGCCGCCGCCACCTGCAGCCCCGTGCTTTCGGCCGCGGACACCAGTTCGTTTCTCGTCCGGTGAATCTCCAACCGCAATTCGCTCACGTTTTCGCAGATCTTGGTGCCTGTCTCGACGATGGACTGGTGCATCTCGCCCTTGACCTGGTCGCCCAATCCACGCGCCGCTGCGGAAAGTAGTTGCACCACGTGCGAACGCAACTCTAACGTATCAGGATCAATTATCTGGAATTCTTCCTCGACACCGATGGTGAAGCGGTGAGCCATACTTTGGCCCTCCGGATCGCTTGGTCTCAATAGGTACTTCGGAGCCAGTATCATACCCTCTCCCCACTCCGATTTGCATCCATCCCCGGGGACCCTGCCCTCCTCCGCTCAATTTGGTTCTGGACGCCTCGCCTCTTGCCTTGGCACACTCACCCTCATGCAGATCTCTCCCTTCCGCATCGAAGAGTACATGGGCAAGTACGAATTTGCCGCCAGGTACTTGCTCTCCTCCTCCGACGCCGAATCCCAAACCATTCAGGAAATCCTCGCCCTTGAACCCGGCGCCCATGATGCCTTCCTCAACCACTGGTGTGGTTACACCGAATCCCCCGGCGCTCCCTGGCTTCGCGATGTTCTTGCCACCATGTACTCGCAAATCTCCCCCGACCAACTCGTCGTCCTTTCCGCCGCTGAAGAAGCCATCTTCGTCTTTTATCACGCTCTGCTCACGCCCCAGGATCACGCCATCGTAGAAACGCCCTGCTACGAAAGTGCCCTCACCGTCCCCAAAAGCACCGGCGCGGCTGTTTCCGAATGGCGCCGCAACGCCGCAAACGCCTGGGCCCACGACTTCTCCGTCCTTGAATCGCTCATCCGCCCTAACACCCGCGCCATTTACATCAACTCGCCTCATAATCCCACCGGGCTGCTCATGCCTCCCGACATTTTCCGCCGCGTCCTGGAGCTCGCCGCTCGCCGTGGCATTTACGTCTTCTCCGACGAGGTCTACCGCGAACTCGAGCACGACCCCGCCGCGCGGCTTCCCGCCGCTTGCGATCTCTATGAGCGCGCCTTGAGCCTCGGCTCCGTTAGCAAGACCTACGGCCTTCCCGGGCTCCGACTCGGCTGGCTCGCTTGCGGCGACGCCTCCATCCTTCAGAAGATCATCTCCTTCAAGCACTACACCACTATCTGCGCCAGCGCTCCCAGCGAATTCCTCACTGCTGTCGCCTTCCGCCACCGCCAGAAATTCATCGACCGCAATCTCCAGATCGTTCTTCGCAATCTTCCCCAACTGAACGCCTTCTTTTCGCGTCACGCGCATCTTTTCGATTGGACTTCCCCCAACGCCGGCACCATCGGCTTCGTTCGCTTCAAGCCCGCGCAGGACGTGCAATCCTTCTGCGAACGCCTCGTCCGCGAAGCCGGTGTCCTTCTCCTTCCCGGTACCGTCTACGACGAGCCCCGCCACATCCGCTTCGGCTATGGTCGCCGTAACCTGCCCGAATCCCTCGCCCGCCTCGAAGCCTGGCTCGCCACCTTTCCCTGATCTGGTTCGTTACCACGCTGTTCGATTCCCTGCCAACCAGCGGCAGCCACCCAGCCACGCCAAACTCATCCTCGGCTCTTCACCTCGCGGTGCCCCTCAAAAACAAAAAAGGGGCTATCACCTTCGATAGCCCTTTCCCTCAGTCTTAAGTTTTCAGAATTCGTCTACGCTGCGCCCATGGACCGCCTTGCTTGGAAGCATTCCCGGCAAAACACCGGGCGTCCCTGCGTCGGTCGGAAAGGAACCGTGGTCTCTTTTCCGCATTGCGAGCATGTCGTCTTGGTTTCTGCCCGCGCTTGCGTCGCCCCGCCTCCTCCGCCTCCCTCCGCTCGTTTGGCCTTGCACGCCTTACAACGTTTCGGTTCGTTCTTGAATCCCTTGTCGGCGAAAAACATCTGTTCGCCGGCGGTAAACACAAACTCGGCACCACACTCCGAGCACTTCAGGACCCGATCGTGGTATTCCATGAGCCGCTCCCCTCGGACCCCAAGCGGGCAGCGGGGACGGGCTCATTTTGCACCTGGGCTTGTTTGTGAATCTAGACCTGTAGTCCGGGAATGCCGGGCACGGATCCCGTGGGCCTGTGGGCGCAGTTAATGTACGAACACCCAAAACGTCTCTGCCTGATAGGGGCCTGATCCCGGAAGTGCGGCGCCGAGCCGCGTCTCGTTCAGGTTCTTAATCCTGCTCGCGACGCTGCTTCTTGCGCAGTCGCTTCCGCGAAAGCGCTTCTTTGGCCCGGCGCTTCTCACCGGGCTTCATGTAGAAGCTGTGTTTCTTTATTTCCTTAATAATGTCTTCTTGTTGCACCTTGCGCTTAAACCGCCGCAATGCATTCTCAAGAGACTCGCTCTCTTGAATCACTACTTCTGCCAATGGTCTTCACCCCAATTCCGGTTCGGATTGGTTACGTGCAGCGCCTGCCAACAATCTCAGGCACTGCTCCTGCTAAATTATCTCACGAGGGTGCTGGCCTCTTGTAGTCAATTCCAGCCCTCCAAGTCAAGCCTTCTTTCCAATTCTTCGCTCTCTTATCCCCTCAGGCTGCCTCGTCAGTTACTCTTTACTCTCGCGCTAATTTTCCGCCCCCTCCTTTTCTCATCGTGCTTCCCCCTTGCCTCTGCTGTTACACTAAGCTGCTTCAGAGTCCTGCCTCGGGAGCTGACCCTCATGCCTGATATGCGCGATGCCCTTGGAGTTCTTCTCGCGGGTGGACAAGGCGAACGGCTCTGGCCGCTCACCAGAGACCGCGCCAAGCCTGCCGTCCCTTTCGGCGCTCTTTACCGTATCATTGATGTCACCCTCTCGAATTGCATCAACTCTTCGCTCCGCCGCGTTTTTGTCCTCACTCAGTACAAAGCCCTCAGCCTCAATCGCCACATCCGCGCCGGGTGGTCCCCGCTGATGGGCCTCGGCGAGTTCATCGAAGTGCTTCCCCCGCAAATGCGCGTCTCTCAGCAGTGGTACCAGGGCACTGCCGATGCCGTTTATCAGAATATCTACTCCATCGGCAGCGAGCGTTCCAAGTTCGTCTTCATCCTTGCCGGCGACCAAATCTACAAGATGAACTACGCCAGGATGCTCCAGCAGCACATCGATTCCGCCGCCGATGTCACCGTCGCCACCATCGAAATCCCCGCCGCCGAAGCCGCCAAGCAGTTGGGTGTCATCGAAACCGACAAGGATTGGCGCATCACCGGCTTCGAGGAAAAGCCCGCCAAGCCTAGACAATCCGCTCACAAGGCTGCCCATTGCAACGCCTCCATGGGCGTCTATATTTTCAACACCCAACTCCTTATCCCCATCCTTCTCGCCGATTCCGAGGATCCCAAGTCCTCTCACGATTTCGGCAAGGACATTCTCCCTCGCATCATCTCCAAGCACCGCGTCTACGCTCATAACTTCGTCGACGAAAACAGCCAGGAAACTCTCTACTGGCGTGACGTCGGCACCCTCGACGCCTACTACGAAGCCAACATGGACCTCGTCAGCGTTTCGCCCGTCTTCAACCTCTACGACAAGCATTGGCCTCTGCGCGGCTGGCAGCACCAGTATCCCCCCGCGAAATTCGTCTTTGCCGATCCCGACCGCATGGGTGCCGCCATTGACTCCATCGTCGCTGGCGGCTCCATCCTCTCCGGCGGCCGCGTCCAGAATTGCGTCGTCGGTTACGATGTCCGCGTCAACAGCTATTGCGAAATCTCCGAATCCATCTTGTACAATCACGTCAACGTCGGCCGGCACTCCCGCATTCGCCGCGCCATCATCGACCGCCACGTCAGCCTTCCCGAACATACCGAAATTGGTTACGACCTCGAAGCCGACCGCCGCCGCTTCCATGTCACCCCCTCCGGCATCGTCGTCGTCGTTCGCCAAGAATCCCTCATCGAAGAGCCCGAAGCCCAGTAACGTGACCCGTGAATCGTGACTCGCGTACCGTCAGTCACCAGTCATAGACATTTCTAACAGCTTGCTGAAAAACATCGAATTCGTCATTCCGAATGGAGTCTGCGGAGTGAGGAATCTCTCTTTTCTTGGCATTCTGATCGAAGAGGGATGCATCGCACAAAAGACGTGCGATGCAAAATCGTACCTCGCTTCGCCTGCCTGCCGCAGGCAGGCTCGGAATGACGGCGAAACGCATTTTTCAGCAACCTGCTAAAGGCCGCGTTCTTATCCTGAGCCGCAAAGCGCTAAGAGGGGTTGCCCTCAGGGTCCCACCGGTCGCTGGGCACTGGACACTGGTCGCTTCGCACGAGTCGCGAATCACGCCTCCCCACAACGTGTCCCACGTCACTCGCCACTTTCCTCACCTCTGCTACAATCTCCTGTTGCAAATCTCTCAGGAGACACTATCTATATGTCCATCAAAATCACCCGCGTTCACGCCCGCCAAGTCCTTGACTCGCGCGGCAATCCTACCGTCGAGGCCGACGTCCTTCTTGAGTCCGGCGCCTTCGGCCGTGCCATTGTTCCGTCTGGCGCGTCCACCGGCGAACACGAGGCCCTCGAACTCCGCGATGGCGATAAGTCCAAGTACCTTGGCAAGGGCGTCCTCAAAGCTGTCGCCAACGTCAATTCCGAGATCGCCAAAGCGGTCACCGGGGCCGACGCCACCGACCAGCGCGCTCTTGACCACAAATTGATCACCCTCGATGGCACGCCCACCAAATCTCGACTTGGCGCCAACGCCATCCTCGCCGTCTCCATGGCCGCCTCTCGCGCCGCCGCCGTTGCGCTCAAACAGCCCCTCTATAAATATCTTTCCCGCTACTCCACGGATACTTCCGCCAACCTTCTCCCCGTCCCCATGATGAACATCCTCAATGGTGGCGCCCATGCCGATAGCTCCGTGGATTTTCAGGAATTCATGGCCATGCCCATTGGCGCTCCCACATTTAGCGAAGCTCTCCGCTGGGGCGTCGAGGTTTTCCATGCGCTAAAGGCAGCCCTCAAGAAGCACGGCTATTCCACGTCCGTTGGCGATGAAGGCGGTTTCGCGCCAAGTTGCAAGTCCAACGAGGAAGCCATTCAGATCATTCTCGAAGCCATCTCCGCCGCCGGCTACAAACCCGGCGAACAGGTGGCCATCGCTCTCGATCCCGCGGCCAGCGAGTTCTACGACAAGGCTTCCGGCAAGTATATTTTCAAGAAGTCCGACAAGTCCGCGCACACCTCTTCGGAAATGACGGCCTACTATGAGAAGTGGATCGAGAAATACCCCATTGTCTCCCTGGAAGATGGGCTCGCCGAGGATGACTGGGCCGGTTGGAAGGAACACACCCAGGTGCTGGGCAGCAAAACCTCCAAGAAGAAGATTCAGCTTGTCGGCGACGACATTTTTGTCACCAATACCGAGCGCCTCTCTCGCGGCATCAACGAGGGCATCGCCAACGCCATTCTCATCAAGCTCAACCAGATCGGCACGGTCACCGAAACGATCCAAGCCATCGAACTCGCTCGCAAGGCCGGCTACAAGTCCGTCATTTCCCACCGCTCCGGCGAAACCGAAGACACCTTCATCGCCGACTTCGCCGTTGCTACCGCCGCCGGGCAGATCAAGACCGGCTCCGCCTCCCGCACCGACCGCATCTCCAAGTACAACCAACTTCTCCGCATCGAAGAGGAACTCGGCCCCGCCGCTCGCTTCAACGGCAAAGCCCCGCTCCTGTAGCTATTCTTTTCCAATTGAACGCGAGGGCGGGAACCCAAATCCCGCCCTCTCTTTTTTGGCGTGTCGATTACGTCGCGCTCATTCGCCAATTGGCAATCGCGGCCGGCTATTTTGGAGTGCGGCGGCTTGTTTACCCTGAGCTTCGAAGGGCCGCCGTTTTTTACGCTGTAAGCGCTCCCGCGAAAGTGTCTTTCCCTGCAGGATGTGGCGGCCGTTTTTTTTACCCTGAGCAAAGTGAAGAACTGCGGCGGGCTCCTTTTCCGGTCCTCTTTCTGGCGCTCTTGTAGAGGCGGCCTTCTGAGGCCGTCCGCCGAGTAACCTGTCACCCTGGCTTCAGAATCCCCTCCTAATCCTCGTTCCCTATTACGCAGCGCAGTGGCTGATTGCCTCCTCCACCGATGTGCCGCCGTCGCAGGGGTCCGGCACTGGATTGCTCGACCCCACGTCCGCAAGATCAATTCGTCAGCGCTTCTGCTTTTCCCTTTTCCTACCTTGTGCCAGCACCGCTCGATGCCATCTCGGCAACCCTTACGGCCCCGTCATTCCGAACGGAGTCCGCGAAGTGAGGTACGCTTTTCCATCGCACGTCTTTCGTGCGATGAATCTCTCTGCCGTCTTTATCTTCCCCATCGCACGTCTTCCGTCCCACGAGCGGCACCTACGCAGCCTTTTACTCTTGCTTCTTTTTCCATCGCAGTTCCGCCACCACCAAGCGAATCTCCTCGTAGCCGATCTCTTCCGGCAAGGCATCTTTAATCGGTTTCAACCATTCCGTTCCTACGCGCTTGCTCGCTTCCCGAATCTGCGTGCACTTCGCGGGATCGACCCACTGCGGTTTGAGTTCTGTTTCGCCCTTTTCGATCAAATCGGCAACCAGCGTAATCACGGAGCGCACTTTCCTCCCGCGAATTTGGGCAATCTCTTCAAAGCTGTGCCCCTGCTCCAGCAGATCCAGCGTTTCCAGCGAGGGCGTCGACGGCCGCGCGTGCCATTCTTTGCTGGCCCGCTCCCCACGCCCAAATCGCCTCAAAACCTCCAGAACCTCCTCCCCGTACAGTTCGCACTTCTTTTCTCCTATGCCCGAAACCCGCCGCAATTCGATCAGGGTCTTGGGCCGTGCCTGGCAAAGGGCATCGAGCGTCGCGTCGTGCATGACTACGAACGCTGCCGTCATCTTTTGACGGGCCGCATTCCTCCGCCACTCCCGCAAGAATTCCCGCAACTCTTCATTCACCCGCACAGTTGGACTCATCTCAAATCGTGCTTCTTCCAGGGCCCTGCAGGGATTTTGGCTGGCATGCGAGGTTCGCCGCGATGTGTGTTCCTTCTCCGCTAGCCAGTTCGGCAACCCGGCGCACACATCGCAGATCCCGCAACGCTCCCACTTGGTCGCCTCCCCGAAATGAGCGCAAATGCCCTTTTGCCTGCATTTTCCTGCAGCCACGAACGCCTGCATCTGGTGATACCGCCGCCAGGCATGCTCTTTTTCTGCAGGGTCTTGGATCTGGTTGATGAAAAAAGCCCGCAGCCCATTATCTTTCTTTTCCCAGAAGAGATAGCAGTCCGCCGGCATCCCATCGCGTCCCGCGCGCCCCGTCTCCTGATAGAGCTGCTCGATGCTCTCCGGCAATCCCAACCTCACCACGGCTCGCACGTTCGGCTTATTGATGCCCAGTCCAAACGCGATCGTGCCCACCAGCACACGCACCACTTCACTCATCCACTTTTCTTGATTCTCCCGGCGTGTCGTGTTCTCCATCTGGCCGTGGTAGCCCACGGCGGCGATGCCGCTTTCCTCAAGTAAGTCGATGATTTCGCCCACGCGTGCCACTGTCGGCGTATACACGATCACGTTGCCATCCTTCGCTCGCTTCACTGCTTCCACCACCCAATCGTCCTGCATGCCCCCTTTGCATTGCTGCACCACGTACCGCAGATTTTCGCGGCGGAAGCTGGAGACGGACTTCAGCGGGTCGCGCAGGCCCAATTGTTCCACGATGTCGTGCCGCACCTGCTGCGTGGCGCTCGCCGTGAACGCGGCGATCGGCCGGTCGGGGAAGAGTTTTCGCAGCTTGCTGAGTTGGCGGTACTCCGGCCGGAAGTCGTGCCCCCATTCGGAGATGCAATGTGCCTCGTCGATCGCGAAGAACGACACGGGAGCCTTCCCCAGCCATGCGCCCGTGCCCTCCATCACGGCGCGTTCTGGCGAGATGTACATCAGGCGATACTCCCCGGCAGTCGCCTTGCGCTTGATTTCGCCGCGGTCGGCTTCGACGACGGCGCTGTTCAGGAATACCGCCGAAATCCCCATCTGGCGAAGTTGCGCGACCTGGTCCTGCATCAACGCGATTAGCGGCGATATCACCACTGCCGTTCGTTTCTCTTCCAACACCGCCGGCAATTGGTAGCACAGGGACTTGCCGCCGCCGGTCGGCATCACCACGCATACATCCCGCCCTGCCGCCAGGCTGCGCACCACTTCCTCCTGTCTCGGCCGGAATCCGTCGTAGCCCCAGTACTGTTTCAGCGCCTCGAAAAACTTGTCACCGTTTCGCGACTGCTTCTGTTCCACGTCTGCACTGCTCATGGCCGTCTCCCAAGTGCCTGTTCCCGTCGGGGGGAAGCAATGTTAGCGCCTGCTCATATTCGCTTTGTATTCGCCTCATGTCAAGCCCAGTTTCGCTAATTCACTGTATAGTTATCCACAATCACAACATGTCCTGTGCAAATGTCCATCTCGGGAATCCCCCACAGTAGCCATCCTTCTCGCCATTCCTGCCCATTTCCTTACGATTCCGTAGCTTCTCTGCGCTTGTGACCTTCGCCACACCCCGCTATTCCTCGCTGCCGTATACTATTTGTGTGGCTTCTCCGCGGGCCTTTCTTCATTTTCACGCTCGCTCCTGCTGACCTCCAGCACTCTGCGGAGACCGGCCACTTTCGCCCTCCTGCGCCCAAAAGCGCAGGGCCTTGCGTATGAGCGATCTCGCCCAAGCCGAACTCGCCATGCATGACGGCTGGCGGCCCACCATCAATCCTTGGTGGATCGCCTTCACGGTCATGCTCGCCACGTTCATGGAGGTGCTGGACACCAGCATCGCGAACGTCGCTCTTCCGCACATCGCCGGTAGCCTTTCCGCCGGGATTGACGAGAGCACCTGGGTGCTCACCTCTTACCTGGTTTCCAACGCCATTGTCCTTCCGTTGACCGGATGGTTCTCGCGCCTCTTTGGCCGCAAACGTTTCTACATGAGCTGCGTGTTCATCTTCATCGTCAGCTCGCTGTTCTGCGGCCTTGCCCCCAGCCTGCCCTTGCTGGTGTTCTTCCGCGTGTTGCAGGGAGCGGGCGGCGGCGGCTTGCAACCCGTCTCCCAGGCCATCCTCGTCGAAAGCTTTCCGCGCCAAAAACAAGGCATGGCCATGGCTATTTATGGCATGGGCGTCGTCGTTGCGCCCATCATCGGGCCCACGCTGGGCGGCTGGATCACCGACAACTATTCCTGGCGCTGGATCTTCTTCATCAATATTCCTGTCGGGCTGCTCTCCATCTTTCTGACCACCGCGCTGATCTCCGATCCGCCGCATGTCTCCGGGAAAAACAACGGGTTGCGCACAAGGATCGATTACATCGGCCTGGGACTCCTCAGTGTCGGCCTCGGCTTCCTCCAGGTAGTGCTCGATAAAGGGCAGCGCGACGACTGGCTTGAATCCCACTTCATTGTTTGGTGCTCGGTGATTTGCGCCATCGGCCTGATCGGCACAATCTTCTGGGAGCTTCACCATAAGGATCCCGTCATCGAGCTGCATCTCTTCCGCGATCGCAACTACGCCACCGCCACTTTCTTTATGTTCGCGCTTGGCATTGTCCTGTACGGCACCACTGTGCTTCTCCCCGTCATGCTGCAAACGCTCAATGGCTATACCGCGCAGCTCAGCGGGCTGGTGCTTTCTCCCGGTGGCATTCTCACGCTGATCTGTCTGCCGCTCGTCGGGCGGCTGCTGGTCCGGCGCGATCCGCGTTGGTTGGTGGCTATCGGCCTGACGATTCTGGCCGTGGGCATGTTCCAGCTCTCAAAGCTCAATCTGTACACCGGCTTCTGGACGTTTGTGTTTGTGTGGTCGATTTCGCGCGGCGGCATGGCTTTTATGTTCGTGCCCATCAACGTCATGGCCTTTTCCTTCGTGCCCAAGGAACGCATGAACAGCGCCACGGGCTTGATCAATCTGGCGCGCAACCTTGGCGGCAGCGTGGGCATTTCGCTGGTCACCACGATGCAGGCGCGCCTTACCCAGAGCCACCAGACCACCCTCGTCAGTCACATGACCCCGCTCGATCCCCGCTATCGCGCCGCGCTGCAGGGCCTCGCCGCCATGTTGCACACCCGCGGCTCGAGCTGGGCCATGGGCACGCAACAGGCCCAAGGGATGCTCTATGGCGAAGTGCAGCGCCAGGCGTCCATGCTCGCCTTCATTGACGTGTACTGGATTCTCGGCGTGGTGTGCCTGGCCATGATCCCCCTCATGTTCATCATGAAGCGCGGCCGGCTCCAATCCGCCTCGCCCCTCTCCCACTGATCGCTAGCTTTTCTCCCCACTTGCGTTTCGCCCTGATGGCATTTTGGAAACTTGCAATTGGCACTTTTGGTGTTTACAGGACAAGCCGTTTTAAAATGTCGGTAGTGTAACTTCCTGCGCAGTTTGCATTGCGGCAGATTTCTTACGAGCTTGGGCTGCCCGCCCCGATACTTTTCTCCGCGTTCTGGGTGCTTTGCGCAGATTCATGTCGGCAAAGTTCTGGGCGAACGAAATGCGGTGGGATCTTCCGAGGAGGCTAACGATGAATTGGAGCCAACAAGGAAACAGTGTAGTTCGATCTGTGCTGCTTTCTCTGCTTCTGATTGCCCTGCCCGCTTTCGCAGCGGCGCAGAAAAAAAACACCGCTCCTGAGACAAGTAAGCCAGCCGCACCTCCTCCCAAACCCGCCGCGAAACACGAGGCTAAACCGGCGGCCAAACCTGAGGCCAAACCCTCGCCCAAACCGGCGGCCAAACCTGCCACTGGTACGACCGCGGCGCACACCGGCACGACTACTGCAGCCCGTCCAAGAACGTCCACCGCGACCCGCCCCGGCACCACAACTGGTGTGAGAGCCGGCCGCGCCACGGGCGCCCGGACGAGCGGCACTACGCCAGCACCCAAAGCCGAAGTTGAGCGGACATACGCAGCACCCGTCGTTGTGACTCGCCCTGGCGGCGGCAAGAGTGTCACCAACGCCGCTGGCCACACGACCAACTTCAATCCGGCCGGCAAGAAAACCAGTCTTGAAACAAAGGGCGGGACGCAAGCCAAGTTCGATCATAACGGCTATATCAGGACCATTCATACCCGCAGCGGCATGACCATCAACCACGGTGCTCATGGCGAGCGGCGTTTTGTATCCCGCCGGGCTGATGGTGGCAGAGTTGTCGGCTTCGGCCACGGCCGCGGCTATTCCGAGCACGCATACTTCCGCGGTGGCCATCCCTATATGCAGCGGACCTATTTCTATGGCGGCCAGCGTTACGCGTACGCTTATCGCGGGTATTACTGGCACGGGCATCTTTTTTACGGCTATGTTCCGCCCTACTACTACGCTCCCGCGTACTACGGCTGGGCCTACACTCCTTGGGCTGCGGCCGTAACGTTTGGCTGGGGCTGGGGCGGCGCTCCCTGGTATAGGTCTTATGGCTACTACTTCGCTCCTGCTGCTGCTTACGATTCCGCGGCTCTCTGGCTGACGGACTATTTGCTGGCCGCAAATCTCCAGGCCGCGTACGAAGCTCGCGCGCAAGCCAATGCCGCAGCGGCGGCATCCGACACGGCAGCGGCTGGCGGCCAACCCACGATTACTCCCGAGATGAAGCAGATGATTGCCGACGAAGTGCGCGCGCAAATCGAAGCCGAAAAGGCAGAGGCAGAAGCGCCGCCCGCAAATCCCGAGCCCGACGCTCCTGTGAGCAACACCCCGCCGCCGGCGCCACAGAACGTTCCTGAGCAGGTTCCCGCAGCGCTCGATCCCTCTCTAAAGACCTTCCTCGTTTCCACCGTTCTCAGTGAATCCACGACGGATGGAACGGAGTGTTCCCTGACCCCCGGCGACCTCCTCACGCGTGCCCAGGACACCCCGGACGTTAACCAGGCCGTCAAGGTGGTTGTGGCCACCAGCCAGCGGAATGATTGTCCCGCCGGTACGCAGCTTGTATTCGCCGTTGAGGACCTGCAAGACATGCATAACGACTTCCGGGCAAAGCTCAGCGAAGGCCTCGGAAAGCTCGCGGAAAATCAAGGCAAGAACGGCATTCCTTCCGGCCCTCCGGCTGCTTCCAAACCCAATCCCAACGGCCAGGTGCAGCCAGACTTGACGGTTGAGGCCGACTTGAAAGCGCAACTGGAGGAAGTGAGCCAGGCGGAGAGCGATATCCAACAAGCCTCCATCGTCACTCCGGCTAGCGACTAGCGCCGTTCCAACTATTTCGGCCAATGACGCTCCAAGCATCTGACGCGAACACGGAGAAAGTATTCTCGGAGGGATTTGCTAGAACGAGTTGGAACGGCACTAGCGCGTTACGCGGAAGACTCCCGCTCCTCACGGAGTATCGGTCGTGTCCACCTCCGTCTTTCTTGTGTAGTGGCCGACCTTTAGGTCGGTTCTTTCTCTTGACTCCTGATCTGTCGGGCGCCCGAAAATGTCGGCGCGCCGACATAATTTAGGTACGTTACCACTAAGGTACCCAACCCCCTCTTTTTGCGTAAGTGCGGGAATGATTGGACTTAGCGGAGAATGGCGCCGATGTGCGGGAATAATTGGACTTAGCGGAGAAAAGCGGTTCAAAGTCGACAGTTAACGGTGCACAGTTGGAAGAAAGCATTGCGCGGCGATCCGGGAATTGCTGACTTGCAGGGAGCGGTTCCCGAAACAAAATTGTCGGCTCGCCGACATGGATACGTAATGTAGTGGTAAATATTGGAGCGGGTACGACCCGTAGGGCAGCAGTTGCCAGTGGTTCGGGAATGATTGGAGTTAGTGGGGAGAGGCGAGTGGCTAGTGGCGAGTGACGGGAGAGATCCTTCGACTCGCCCGCCTTGGCGGGCGCGCTCAGGATGGGCATCCTTCGCCGGATGCCCAGTTGAAAGTTCAAAAGTAAGGCCCCGCCCCCCTTTTTTTGCGTATGTACGGGAATAATTGGACTTACGGGAGAATTTCCCGGATGTACGGGAATGATTGGACTTAGCGGATATTTCGGGACGGGTGAGGGTCTGGGACGTTCCGAAATGGCGCAACAGCCGCGTCCACGCCGTTTGTGTCCCGGATGATGTTGCGGGACACGTTGTTTGTGTTCCGGGTGAAGTTGCGGAACCCGCAGCATAACATACAAAGGATAGCATGATATTTACTAACTGTCAATAGATATTTACAAGGTACTAGTCCCCAACTGACACGTGGGGAGTGGGCATACGGGGGCTGGCTTTATCCGCTAGGGGCTCATCACTAAGTCGACTTCGCCGAGACGAGGGTCGCCGTTACCAAACAACCTAGTCTGCGTCTTCCCGCGGGCTGGGCGGTTCACCAACTTTAATGAGTGATTCGGGAACGCGTTACGTAGAGCCTCCTTTGTAATAGCAAGTGTGGGTTGGCGGCGGTCCGTTCTAACGTAGACAACGGCATCAGGTCTCATTAGGCGCGAAGCTCGCTCGAAGACGTCTGACAACATTTGCCCATAGATGACACGATTCGCGAACTTACCCCGGTGCTTCCCATTGTATTGATTGTTAATTCGGTGATCAGTGGGGGGGCCTCCGAGCAACCAAAGGCGCAGCCATTGGTCATAGTGGTAGTTCGTGACGCCTACATATGGGGGGGATGTAAGAAGCAGGGAAGGCTGGCGTAGATCGAGCCTGCCAAGATTTCCAACGATCTTCGGCAGAATATCGACGCTATCCCCGAGATATACCCTACCCCCTACTGTCCTTGGTCTGCCCTTTGCGTATCGCCATTTTAGCTTCTCAAGGAGAAACTCAGCTGGATCGATTTGGGGCGGTTTGGAATTTCTTTTCTCCCACCAAGCCAGGGCATAATTTGGCGCCATTGCCTTTGTTTGTCGCATCTGATTTGAGAATGAATCGGACGCCTTGCCGTGCAAATGGATAAGCAAGAAGGCCATGAGGGTGCGATCCGTATCGTTTTGTCGCCAGTTCAACAAATCCCTTGCCGACAATAAGAACCGTCTGACTTCGAAGCTAAAACAGTGTCGAAAAAATTGCGGTAATTCTCGGGCTGTTTTCGAATAGCGGTGCGCCGCGGCCTGGAGCTGCAGAATCCTGTCCTCAACTTGGTCCCTCTCCGCGGGCACCAATTTCGTCCGACAATACACCCAGCCAACGGGGTTGAGTTCGACGCCTAGAGAGTGTCTTCCTGCGGTCGCCGCGCTGTAGAGCGCTGTCCCTCGCCCAGCAAACGGATCAAGAATGGTGTCGCCCTTGGAGGAATAGTTGTGTATTACCTTGTCACAGAAGGTGGAGGGGAACATCGCATAGTAGGGACCCACTCCAGCCCAGCGCGCGGCTGCGGTGCTAAATCGTCCAAATGAGTTTCTCATGTCGTCAGTCGCTCTTCATCAAAGCGCGAGCCAGTTGCTCAAGAACTTTGGTACCCAGTGTCAGTGGAATTGCTGCATGAGAATGTGCAGTGACAATCGGACCGACAGCATTCGGGAACCTGGACGAAACGAGCTTATCAAGAAGGTTGCATATCCGTCCAAAACTTGGGTAGCTCGATATATCGTCCTTTGAGATGTCGTCTTGTGCTTCGTCCAGAATCGGCAACGTCGCTACAATGCGTGCTCCTGACTTTGCTTTGTAGAAGAACTTCCGGCCGAAATAAGTATCCGCGCCATAAGGCTTATCGCTGACAGAGAATATAATTCGTTGCTTGATGTATTGATCTGTCAGCAGAGCGTAGGAACGACTCGGGAAATAGGGCTCACCCGACGCCGTCTTATCAATCTCCTCAAAATGGCTGACAAATGCTCCTGTCTTTTCGACACCAATTATTAACAAATCGTCATTCGCGCGCTCTCGCACCTGTTCGTTCAATCTTTTTAGTTCTGCCTTGATGAGCGGGCTGAGCCAGGCGGGGTGTCCAAACATTGCAAGGGGTCCGTCCACGACGAACGCAATCCTGGAGACTCGGTCCAGAACATTTTTCCGTCCGAACCATCGAAGCAGATGGAGCAATAGAACGCGCTCCCAGACCTGCACCATTTCGCCAAATGCTTCACCGTTGGTCGTGTTGTCATGGAATCGTTCGTGAATACGGAGAGCGTCGGTGGAATAAATCGAACGGTGGTGTTCGCATTCACACGGTCGAATACCCGACCCAACCGAAATGTGGTTATCGCATCCAGACTGCACCGAATACGGACAGGCTATCTGAGCACCGTGTCGCGTTGCCATAAGTTCTTCATAGGTGTCTAAGAGCGACTTTCCGTCCTCAGGATCGACAATTACATCATGAAAGTTTTCATACAAAGCTTCCCGGAAAGAATCAAAGGCGGAAGTGTGAGTCCGCGTAACGACATTGCAGCCAGGCATGGCGGCATCCAGAGTTGATGCTTCTTCTGTTTTTCTAAATTCCCGCGGGTCGACCGGTCGAAAGGCATCCAATTCCTCGATTTTTAGGAGGTCGAGCAGAACACTGGCAACTGTGCAGTACCCGACCTTCGCGCCGGGGTAGCCATTTCGCACGTCAACTTCGGCCCAGCTTCCATCGATCGCGATTGCGAACACTGGGAGAGGCAGGGAACTTTCGGGAGGCGCTTTGGGGACAAGAGATGGAACGCCGACAGCACTCGGGGAACATACTTGTGATTTCCTCAGTAGATTCTTCACGCGCTCGGTTTCAGCAATCCGTGTTTAGCGCCGGATTTGTTGGACAGTGAATTGAGTGTATTCATGCAGCAGCTCCAAGCGCAAGGAGCTGCTGGCGCGCCTGGACTGGCGTGAGGTAGCCCAAGCGCTGGACGATCCAGCGT